>JACKQG010000059.1_pt1 | contig 149490 bp, 129 predicted proteins | sample 8237621 | NCBI WGS metagenome assembly JACKQG01 (sample SAMN15677084, study PRJNA649215) | marine metagenome | biome: marine; feature: Black Sea; material: saline water; isolation source: suspended particulate matter (SPM) from the Black Sea western gyre | collected 2013-06-09/2013-06-10...
ACTTCGGGCGACGTGTTCACCGCCGACCTGATTGGCGCAGATAGCAAAACATTCACGATGTCCAACGAACGGTTAGGCAAGTTCACCATCGCACGGCCCGCAATCTATTCATTGATCCGCCGCAACAATCCAAACATGATCTTTGATGGCTCGCAGTTCGACGATTGGGAAATCAAAAAGACTGATCTTTGGCAACGCGAGCCGGCAGGTCATGCGATCACCCAAAAAACTGGCTCAACCCTCTTTCACAAAGCCAATTTGCCAAAGCAATTCGAACTCGAGCTGGAACTTGTGGCGTCCGCAGCACCGAAGTTTGTGCTGGCGTTCGCCAAGGACAAGACTGCGGCAGCCGACCCTGGTACACTTCGCCTGGAAACATGGGACGATCAGGTCGTCCTTCTTCAGGACGACCTGTTCGAGCCCATCATCACCATCGGCAAGGGCCAGCGAGATGTGCGACTGCGTCTTGCCTACGACGGTGAGACGGGCGAGCTACAAGTTTCCGACGCCAGTGGACGTCTGCTGGCAACTGCAAAGAATGCTCATGCGGCAACTGGTGACTCGGGCATCATCGTTCGCAACCGCGGCAACGACCTTACGATCCAAAGACTGGTCATCAGTCGCCAAGCCAAGAGTCATGCACAGAAGCCAGTCGATGACAAAAAACCACGAGTCTACCTGCTCGATGGCAGCTTCTTGTACGGTGTACTTTCAGCAAATGAAGGTGATGCGGTTCTTCTGAATGGCGGCCAACAACAAGCAATCGACCTGAAACAGATCGACCGCATCGAAACTCCAGGCGTCCAACTCGCGGTAACAAGCGATGCGTCTGAGATGCGTTACGCTGACGGGGCGGTCCTGCGTGGACAAGTCCAGCAGACCAGCCCGAGCCACGTGACACTGCGGACTGCCTTCTCGGATGTTCCTGTGCCCTGCGCTGTCACCAACGCGTCGTCACTGCGATTCCCTTCAACGAACAACGTCGCAAGTCCTGACGGACTGCCCGACCAAAACCTTGACAGCATGAAATTTGATTCGGGCAGCCTACGTGGACTGCTTCAGTTTGACTCGGCCAACTCACCGTTGCGTTGGAAACTGGCCGGAATGGACCGTCCATTGCGGCTCTCGGCAGGCGGCAGAGCAATCATCGAACGGAGTGCTCGGAACGCAAACAAAGAAGGACTCTCCTTTGACCCAGAGACGTTTTCTCATGTATTGCATCTCCGCAATGGAGAAGTCATACCCTGCGAAGTGCTGTCCTGTGACAAGGAGTCACTTGAGTTCAAATCGCCGTTTCTGCAGACGAGAACCATGAAGTCCTTTCATCTGAAAGCGATCGATCTCAACATCGAAACTCTCATCACGAGAGCAAGTAAACTCACGATCGATCAGAAAAAACTGGAACGGGCCTTAACGGTCCCGAGATTCAACCGTGAAAGTCCCCCCAGTCACATTCTCGTCGCCAACAACGGTGACTTGAAACGGGGCCATCTATCGGTCATCAACGGACAAACGGTTCAGTTTGAATCCAAACTTCGAAAGTCTTCTGTGCCGATCGAACGAATCGCGCGAATCGTCAACGTCGAAAAAGAAACGAGCGAATCTCAATCTTCCTATGCCTCCCATATCCGCTTCAGATTGGCCGATGGCTCAATCCTGAGATTCGAATCGTTGAAAGCGATGGACGGACAATTGCACGGCCGCTCAACCATTTACGGCGGCGTTTCGATCCCCATTGTGAACATTGTGGAATTGCAGATCGGCGATTTCGAGCACGACGGATTCACATCGCTTTTCTCCGATTGGGTCGTTCGTCCAGCTAAAGAACCCCAGTTCGGAAAGACACCCTGATCCAGACCACACTGTGATGTGGGTAGGCGATTTATTTGCACAGCTTGTCGTGTTACTTAATGCAATTGTTCATCTCGCAGCACTGAATCGCAGGACCATGGAATATTCCGGGCCATCGGCATCGCCGCCCCGCACAATGAGCAGGTGATCGTCGACCTCAGCTTTGCGAAACTCGGCCCGCAGTTTCGAAACAACCTTCCGGATACGCTGACCGGCCTTTCTGTACTCCTCGCCGGTATCGTCCATATCTTGGGTAGTTTCCATGTCCTCGACTGCGCGCTGGACCTCTCCCAATGAACAGGCTCGTCCGACCGGCGATGCCAATAGCCAGAACAGCCGGCTGGCCTGCGTGTCGTTTCCCAGATAGATCCGTTTGCCCATGCACCAGGCGATCGACGGGTCATGCTCGTCACGAAAAATGCCGGCTTCTTCGGCTGACCTAAACGCCGGGAGTGTATCTTCTTTGCTCGTCTGTTGCCCGGGCAATTCTCCGCGGTCCATTTTTCGGCGCAACAGTTCCCGTTTGGCCCAGGCGATGGCCCAGCGGTAGATCTCGTCCAAAGTCATCGGGCCGGGATCTTGCTCGACGATCCGCGCCAGCTCCTCCCATGATTCGAGATGGTTGGCAGGCGGCTCAAACCCGTGTAACGCCAATTCATCGTTGACATCGTCGAATGAGGTTTTGGCCTCACGCTCTAGCTCGGCGAATAGCCGCTGCTGTTCGGCTCGCAAGCCGGAAATGCCTTCCTGGATGAGCCGTTGCTGTTCCGCCAGCGCGCCTTTCTCAGCCTCGTCGACCGTGGTCAGTACTTGGTGGATCGCCTGCATTGCGACGCGATGCGACGTGCCGGCTGCCCTGGCGCACTCCGCAAATGCCCGAAGTTTCAGCAATGCCGTTGCGAGCGATTGCCTTGCCTTAGGATCGGCTTCGATTGCAGCCATGAAAGCCCTGCCGGCGCGGATCTCCTGTTTTTCTCCGTTCTCGCTCACTGCTTCTCTTCACCTCTCCGAGTCCTGCGAAAGGATCATTTTATCCGGCTGCCGACTGCCTCGACACGTGGCACCACAAATGTTCGCGCGAAAAGGTCACGTTGTTCCCCGCTCAGGGTCACAGAGTTCCCCTCTTAAAGGAATAGAGGGGCGGTTGACGGATGCGTGGCATTCGCGGCGTGCCCGAGTGTGACCTATCGCGAGGAATAGCTTCATGACTCAGCCTGAATCGCTGCTGACCGTCGGCGAAATCGCTCGCCGGCTTGACCAGGAAGTTCACCGCGTCGAATACGTGATCCGCTCTCGAAACATCCGGCCCGTCAGTTGGGCGGGTCATGCAAGGGTGTTTCGCGACTCCGACCTGGAGCGTATCGGCTCCGAACTAAGGCGGATTGCCGAGGACCGGGGCGAAATCGTTGCAGCAACGGCAGGGGAGCAGCATTCTCATGGCGAATGACGGCCAGACACAGGTCGACGGAGCGACGCGTATGGCCGCCGAGCTGTATGCCAAGCGTGACTGGTCGGTGATTCCGATCCCACATCGCAGCAAAAATCCCGGATTCAAGGGTTGGGAGCGGATGCGGTTAACGGCGGAGTCGCTTGGTGACCACTTCAACGGCAGGCCTCAAAACATCGGCATCTTGTTAGGTGAACCGTCGGGCTGGTTGCTCGACGTCGATCTCGATCATCCTCGCGCTGTCGAACTTGCCCCGCAATTCCTGCCATCGACCCCGGCGGTATTTGGTCGTGCGGGCAACCCGCGTTCGCACTGGCTGTACCGTGTGACCGGCCCCCTGGCGACCAAGAAGTTCCGCAGCAAGTCCGCTGGCATGATCGTCGAAGTGCGCTCGACCGGGATGCAGACCGTCTTCCCTCCCAGCACGCACGAGTCGGGCGAAGCGATCCGCTGGGAACAGGAGGGGCAACCCGCCGAACTCGAACCCGATGTGTTGGTCGACTGCGTAAAGCGGCTGGCGGACGCCGTCCGCGTCGAACTCGGCGAGAAACCAGCCCCGAAAGAAAAGGCAAAACGCCCCGAGTCGCCACCACCGCCAAAACGGGAGTCCAAGCCGATCGCGATGGACGAGCGATCCGCCCGCTGCCTGGCCGCTATGCTACGGATCAAGATAGTAGACAAGAGTGATGGCTCACACCGATTGTTCGTTGCGGCATGCCGCGCAGTGGAGCACGATCTCGACGACCGCACCGCTCTGGCCACTATACGCCAATACTGTCAGAAGAAGCCCCTTCCGCGCCGCTGGAGCGACGACCAAATACTGAAACGGCTGCGCGACGCCGAGAATCATTGTCAGCGTGGCGAGGCGCTGAGGGTTGCCGCCGATGGATGCATCGCACTCGGCAGACGGGAACCGGTTAGCGGCAGATTAGTGCTCTCGCCCAGCCGGACCTTGCCGACTGCCGAGGCCTTCGTCAACGAGTTTCACTTGCATCCCGCTAGCCGCACGCTGCATTGCTATGCCGGTCTGCTCAACGCCTGGCAAGACAATCGTTATTGCGAGCTTGAGGACAACGCCGTCAAGCAGCAGCTTCAGGCGTGGCTGCACGACGCGCTGCGCTATCACTACAACCAGCGAACGAAAGCGCTCGAGCTGGTCGACTTTCATTCCAATCCGTCGACGGTCAAGGCGGCGCTGGACTCGATCAAGGCCTTCGTTCATCTGCCCGCATCGACGCCTTGTCCATCTTGGCTCGATGCTACTCCGGATGCACCGCATCCCAAAGAGATCGTGGCCTGTCGATCCGTGCTGCTGCACTTGCCGACGATGCGGCGTCTGCCGCCGACTCCACGATTCTTCACAACGTGCTCGCTGGACTTCGACCCCGATCCGAGTGCCGAAGCGCCGATGGCCTGGTACGAGTTCTTGCACCAGCTGTTCGACGGAGATCTGGAATCGCTGGACCTGCTCCAGGAGTGGTTCGGGTATTGCCTTACCGGAGACACCTCCCAGCAGAAGATGCTTCTGATTGTCGGGCCCAAGCGGAGCGGCAAGGGCACGCTGGCTCGCGTGCTCGCCAAACTGATCGGCGCCGGCAATGTCTGTGGGCCCACGACTTCGAGCCTTGCCGGGCCGTTTGGCCTTCAGCCGCTGATCGGCAAGAGTCTGGCTATCGTCAGCGACGCGCGATTTCACGGCGAGAACATCGCCACGGTCGTCGAACGTCTCCTGTGCATCAGCGGCGAGGACACGCTGACCGTCGACCGCAAGAACATCACCAGCGTTACGCTCAAGCTGCCGACGCGATTCATGTTCCTGACCAACGAGTTCCCACGCTTGAGCGATTCAAGCGGCGCCCTCGCAGGCCGTTTCATCATCCTGCGGCTCACGGAGAGCTTCTACGGCCGCGAGGACACTGGATTGACCGAACGGCTGCTCGGCGAGTTGCCAGGCATTCTCAACTGGGCCGTCGAGGGCTGGCAACGCCTGAATGAACGTGGGCGGTTCGTGGTGCCTTCCAGCGTGCGGGATGTCGTGGAAGAGATTGAAGACCTTTCGTCGCCGGTGGCGGCGTTTGTCCGCGACGAGTGTGTCGTCGGCCCGGTACACCGCATCTGGGTCGCCAACCTATACGAGGCCTGGAAGGACTGGTGCGAACGCGAGGGTCGCACGCTGGTCAGCACCAAGCAATCGTTTGGTCGAGATCTTGCTGCGGCCGTATCGGGCGTTTCTCGCCGTCGTGGCACGGGAGACTTACCGTTTTATGAGGGCATCGATCTCAAAGGGAACAAGTAATGAACGCCGCTACCGTAACATACCGTCGCACAACCGTCGCGAGGCAATTCGCTTCTGCGACGGTAACCGACCTTTACGCCACAACGACTTACGAGCTTACCGTCGCGCACCGTCACGACATCCCCCACTCCTTACGCATGTGCGCACGCGCGCGCGGAAAGGATCTGCGCGCAATGGGAACTGTCGCGACGGTGCGCGACGGTAGCCGGTCCGAATCCGAAATCGAATAGGTACTTCCCGGCGGATCTTTTTTCGAGACGTCCGTGGAAAGCGACGCAGACTTAGACAGAGTTTTATTGTTGTACATGACAGATTCACAGCCTGATCACGTCGTCCAGATTACGCACCTCCGCGACACGCTTGGGATCGCCTGCCAGAAGGTCGCCAACACGGAGGAGCCGATCGTCGTGCAGCGCTACAGCCGGCAGGACGTCGTGATCGTGCCCCTGTGGGAATGGCGCTTATTGAAACGGATCGAGGCTGCAATCCGCGACGGCCGCCTGCCGTGGGCGGAGGCGCTAGCGGAAATCATGGAGGAGGGCGAGCAATAGAAGGCAACAGCGACGGGGCCGTGTGTCGCAACGTGTCGCGCCAGAACACGAGCTTGGCGGAGATGGATCGACAACGAGAGAACAACGCGTCACGTGGCCAATGAGGGGCCTCACATAGCGAGATCGGGAGCATGCGACGGTCGCCAAAAATGCAAGTGTTTATGGATTCCAACAAAATCTCGGAATCCTCGCCGAGGGCCTTGAGTTCCCGCCCTAAACGAGGCTCAGTGTCCACTCGGGTTAACGATTCCGAGGCTTTCGAGACAAGGAGAAACGCATGCCATTGAACATTGGAAAAGAGGTCGCCGCGCTGGAGCGGATGACCATCAGCGAACTACGCGAACGGTACGCGGAGCTGTTCGCCGAAACCACTCAGGCCCGCAACCGCACCTGGCTGATACGCCGCATCGTCTGGCGGATGCAGTCGCTGGAACAGGGCGGACTATCCGAACGTGCCGTCCGTCAAGCCAAGGAACTGGCCAATGGAGCCGACCTGCGGGTTACGGCGCCGCGCGAGTCAAAGCTGTCGCCGGATGCGGCAGAGCGTACCAAGACAGTGGACTGTCGCATTGAGGGCAGCTCGCGCGTGCCGCTTCCAGGCACGGTGATCACTCGCCGTTACAAAGGCCGATTGATTCAGGTCAAGGTCGTGACTGACGGCTTCGAATTCGAGGGCGAGCTCTTCAAGTCGCTCAGCGCCGTGGCGAAAAAGATCACTGGCTCACACTGGAATGGATACAAGTTTTTCAATCTGAACAACGAAGGAGAGAGCCGATGACGCGCCGCAACAAACAAACCGAAGTGCCGAAGGTGCGATGTGCAATCTACACTCGCAAGTCGACAGAGGAGGGTCTGGAGCAGGAGTTCAATTCCCTGGACGCCCAACGCGATTCAGGTGAGGCTTACATCGCATCGCAGAAGCACGAGGGATGGCAGTGCCTGCCCGCGCATTACAACGATGGCGGATTTACTGGCGGTAACATGGACCGGCCAGCGCTTCGGCGGCTGATGACTGACATTGAAGCCGGTAAGATCGATTGCGTCGTGGTCTACAAAGTCGATCGCCTCAGCCGGTCGCTGCTGGACTTTGCCAAACTGATGGAGGTGTTTGACACGACGGGAACGTCATTCTGCAGCGTGACCCAGCAGTTCAACACTGCGACTTCCATGGGACGCCTCGTCCTTAATGTGCTCCTCTCCTTCGCCCAGTTCGAACGCGAGATGATCAGCGAACGGGTGCGGGACAAGATCGCCGCGTCGCGTCGCAAAGGAAAATGGTCCGGAGGAATGCCGATTCTCGGATACACCGTAAAGGACACGAAGCTCGTCGTGGACAAGGTGGAATCTCAGCGCGTGCGGCAGATCTACGAACTCTACCTTGAATACCAATCGCTGCTGGCCACGGTCACAGAGCTGAACCGCCGGGGGTGGACCACGAAGCGCTGGACGACCAAAAAGGGAACCCAGCGCGGTGGCAAGCTATTCACCAAGAACAGCCTGTACTCGCTGCTAACCAACGTCACCTACGTCGGCAAGATCAAGTACAAGGACGAGGTCCACAACGGCGAGCACGAAGCCATCGTGGCCGACGAGCTGTTCCAGCGGGCCCAAACGCTGCTGCAGCGTAACGGCCATACGGGAGGCCGGGCCGTTCGCAACAAGCATGGTGCCTTGTTACGCGGCCTGCTCCGTTGCGGTCCCTGCGGTTGTGCGATGTCCCACACCTATACGTCGAAGGGTAATCGGCGGTATCGCTACTACGTATGCGGCACGGCCCAACAGCGCGGCTGGTCTGAATGCCCCTCGCCGTCCGTCCCTGCCGGTGAGATCGAACGGTTCGTCGTCGAGCAGATCAAATGCATTGGCCAGGATCCCGCTGTGATCGACGAAACCGTCCGGCAGGCCCAGCGGCAGACCGAAGAAGGAATCGAACGATTGACCCACGAGCGTGTCGCCTTGCAGGAGCAACTTCGCGATGACAACGCCAAGTTGCAGGTTGCCGCCGCCACGACGAACAACGTCGAACGCGTATCCAGCCTGGCAGACGTTCACGAACGCATCCGCAGTGCCGAACGCCGGTTAACGGAAATCGACAATGAGTTGATCTCCCTCAATAGCGAACTCGTCGACGACACAGAGGTCGGCAATGCTCTGGCAAACTTCGATCAGTTATGGGAAGCCCTTGCGCCGCGGGAACAAACCCGCGTACTGGAATTGCTGGTCGAGCGAGTCGAGTACGACGGGGAGCGCGGCAACGTTTCACTCACCTTTCATCCCTGCGGCATCAAGTCGCTAACCCAGGAACTTGCTAACCAAAAAGAGGACGCCGCATGAACGAACCACTCAAGGTCACTCGCAAGTTTCACATCGCTCGCCGGCACCACGGTCGCAAGCAGCTCCGTAACGGCAGCGCGCCGGACGTGCCGGTGGGTCGCGTTCCGCGCATCGCCCAACTGATGGCCCTGGCAATCCGCTGTGATAAGTTGATCCGCGACGGCGTCATCGCCAACCAGTCCGAACTCGCCGAGTTCGGCCACATCACGACTGCCCGGATGACGCAGATCATGACCCTGCTGAATCTCGCTCCAGACATTCAAGAGCAGCTTCTGTTCCTCCCTCGCCGGCAGCGCGGCCGCGACATGATTATCGAGAACGATGTACGCCCGATCGTTCAGACCTTCGATTGGAAAAAACAACGGAGGTTGTGGTCGAAATTGCAGCGAAGCGTCGAGCAAGCCGAAGTGAGTTCGCGGTAGGTTGCGTTCGCCCCTCGAAGCCAACCAGGTTGCTAACTTACAGCGGTTTCTAAACCGAGAGCGCGAGAGTTCGCGGGCGATTTCTCGGAAAGACGGAAGCAACCCTCCCATTTCGCGCTCCACGACAAAAACCCGAGAGCGCCATTCCAAATCGGGCGTCGTCGCAAAGTGTTGCGGACACTGCGGATAAGCGGCAACATCTGCCGCACCGCGAAATCGCCCTCAGAGCTAACTCGCGTGTCACTCCAATTTCGCAACAGTAAAAGAGCACGCCTGAGAGGATTCGAACCTCCGACCTACGGATTAGGAATCCGTTGCTCTATCCCCTGAGCTACAGGCGCACGGCAAGTTAGCAGAATGACAAACGCTCATCGTAGCAAACGCCCTTCAGCACCACCATCCAATAGCAATTAGATTCGCAACAAGAGGCCTATCGAATTGCGATCGGTGCCTCCTAGACTGAACTCAGTTTGCAAAGCATTATGCCCGCGATAGTGACTGCTGCGTTGTCGGCGAACGCCGTGCGAAACCGATAGTTGACGACATCGCGAATAAACTGGCTACTGCCGCGTCAGTGATTGCTAGAACGATTCGATACCGGTTCGCAACGCTCCTCGCGATCTACTCGCGAATCAATTTCAGCAACTGGTCCGCTGAAAGCTTACCGCTCATCTCGGAGCCTTCGAGCAGGCTGTCGGCGAGGTCGCGTTTGGTGCGATGCAGGTCGACGATTTGCTCTTCGATCGTTCCTTTGGTGACGAAACGATAGATCGTCACTGGGCGAGTTTGCCCTAGACGATGAGCGCGGTCGGAGGCTTGGTCTTCAACGGCCGGATTCCACCAGGGGTCCATGTGCATTACATAGTCGGCTGCCGTCAGATTCAAGCCGAGCCCGCCGGCTTTCAGACTGATCAGGAAGACATCGCCTTCGCCAGCTTGGAACGCTTCGACGCCTTGCTTGCGTTTCTTTGCCGGAGTACTGCCATCGAGATATTGATATGAAACGCCTTTTCGATCCAACGCCTCGCGCAGGATTGTAAGGTGATCTACGAACTGACTGAAGACGAGTACCTTGTGGCGATTATCTAGTAGCTCGTCGAGCGTCTCTAAGAACAGAGCCAACTTAGAACTCGCAATTACGCTTCCTTCCGAAGCCAGTTTCGGATGGCAGCAGGCACGGCGCAGTCGCATGATCTCGGCCAGGATCTTCAAGTGCGAAGAACTATTGTTATCTTCTGGATCTGACTTGGAGAGCTTCTCGACGGCCAGCTTTCGCAACGCTTCGTAGAAGGCAGCTTCCTCGTTGCTCAACTCGACTTGCAGAGTAATCTCGGTTCGCGAAGGCAGTTCATCGAGAACTTGCGTCTTGTTGCGTCGTAAAATGAACGGCTGAATTAGCTTCTTCAGATGCCAACGCGCCCCGCGATCTTGATCACGTTCGATCGGACCGGCGAATCGCTCTTGAAAAGATTTGTACGATCCGAGCAATCCTGGATTGATGAACTGGAACAGATTCCAAAGCTCGCCGAGGTGATTCTCGAGCGGTGTGCCAGTCAAGATTACGCGAAGGTCGGCTTCGAGTCCCATCGCGGCTTGCGAGCGCTTGGTCGCCATGTTTTTGATCGCTTGGGCTTCGTCGAGAATCGCCGTGTGCCACGATTGAGCCTGAAATCGTTCTGCTTCGTTGTACAACAAGCCATAACTGGTAATGACAACATCGCGCGAACCGAGTCCCTCAAGGAATGCTTTGCGGTCACCGCCGCCAAAGATACGAGCGTTCAATGTCGGCGCGAAACGCTGGATTTCGTTCAACCAGTTAAACGCCACGGACGTTGGCGCAACGATCAACGCGGGTCCATCCGCCGCGCGATGCAGCAATAGCGCCATCGCTTGAATCGTCTTGCCTAAACCCATGTCGTCGGCCAAACACGCTCCAACTCCCCAGTGAGCCAAGCGGCACAACCATTGAAAGCCTTCGATTTGATAATCTCGGAGATCGCCTTGGAAAGTGGATGGCACGTCGACGACGAGCGAGTTGGATTCGTGCAGCCGGCTGACGTGACTCTTCCATTGCTTGTCAGTTGTTAGCTCGAATCCATCGGCGGCCTCTTCCAACGCGGCGGCTCGAACGCGCGCGAAACGCAAGTCGTTCTTTCGTCTCTCGCCAAACGCGTTTAACTCGGCTATCTGCCGACGAAACTCGTCTGTTAACGCAAGGTACTGGCCATCGTCGAGTTCGACGAACCGCGAGTTGCTGAGCTGCGTCAGTTCAAGCAGCTTCATCATGTCGATCGTTAGCTCTTCGTCGACTTGCAACTTGCCTGATGCGGCGAACCAATCCTTTTCTCGGCGAATTCGCATTTGGAATTGCGTGCTATCGGCTTCTTTGATGACGTTGAACTTCTTTCCTTTTGGCCAGTGAAGAACGATCTGTTCTGACTCCACGAGTGGGCGAAGCTGCAAGGCAAGTTCGAGTGCTTCGATCGGGGTGGGAAAGATGAACTCGGCGGCTGGTTCGTCTTGCTGACGCTGCTCGCGTAACGCGAGGCAAGTCTCAATCACGTGGGCCGCGAGGGATCTTTCCTTGACCATATCGCGTCGCGTGGTCATCTTCTCGCCAGAAACTTCGGCGAACACGTTTTCGCCACCTTGCCCTGGTCGATAGAACGGGCCATCACCGCCAAATGAACGCACGTAAAACTCGGCTCGCAGTCCCTTTTGATATGGCACCAGATGAAGGTGAGGACGTGGATCTGACTCGACTGTCGCGCCGGACTCGATCGCTCCACCACCGATCTCCGAATGAACGGTTACTAGCGACGCGATGCTTTGCAGTGTTGCGAGGATTTGTTGTCTGCCGCTGGCCGGAATCGTGAGCCCTTTCTCGCCGAGAATTCCGTAAACGTCGCGATGCTTGTGCGAAAAGCAAACGAAGTTGACACGTCGAGGGCCATCCTCGACGACGATCAGATCTTCGTCGCGGGGAGCCGGTTCCAGTTTGATCTTGAACGCATTCTTGCCTTGCTTGGTAACGATTAGCTGGGGGTCTTGTTGTGTGATCTCAAGCGGTTCGGTTCGGTTGCCAGCGCGAAACACCAGCGGATGCCCGGCCAATGATCGTGCGACTCGTCCCAAGTTGAAGGAGTAGTCCCTCTCGCGGTATCGACCGTAGTAGGCGTACGTCACGTCCTCCTCGATGCAGCGACAGATCGCTCGATCCTGGTCGGTCAGGTAGCCAAACGTGTCGCGATCGTCGTGCCCGCCGTGCAGACGCTCGACCGAGACTTTGCGACCGTCAGTCCAACCACCTCGCTTCTTTTGCTTCTGCACATAGGGGCGGAGTACAAAGTCATCGGAGTTGTTGCGGAAATCCAACTCCCAGATGATTCGTTCGTCGGCCCCGGTAGCGGTAGCCTCTGTCGTGCCGCCACCGTCGGCGATCTGTTTGAGTGCTGTCAGCGAACGTTCCCACGCGGACTCGGGCGCAATGAGGTCGAACGCAGTGACCGTCTTCAGCTCGCGGTGATCAGCGGTAGCTTGCTCGGTGAAAGACTTCGCATTCTTGATCGACATGTGGCCGAGCAAACCTGAAAGTTCAGCGGCGAGCCACCGATAGCCGAGCGAAGCGTAGTTGTTCTTCCCTTCGTCGATGGCCGCAGCGGTGACCGGCGAGTCGGACTCCGGCTTCAGCCATCGCCAGCCGTAACCAGCGATGAGATTGCAAAGTGGAGGTGTGTGCGCAAACCAATGTCCGTAGAACAGTTCGTTGCCGGCCATCGGACTGGCCTGAAACGCCAGCGCGTAGGTCATCGTCCAACCCAACGACCGATAGCTTTGCGGCCAGTCGTTCTCGATCTTCCGCAACATCGCTTCGGCTTGCTTGCGCGCGGTCGGCGAGTTCTTTCGCAACAATAGGCAAAGGTGAAAGATCGCCGGAAGAAACTCAATTGCGACGTTGCGCTTTCGAGTTTTGCGGCGGACTTGTTTCACCGCGTCCTCGAACTTCGCTTCCGCTTCGTCCCACTTGCCACAGAGAAACGCGGCACAGCCATCGATCTCGGGATACTCACCTCCCGTTTGCTCCGCCAGAGCCTTCAGGCCGGCCAAGTCACCACTGGCAGCGGCCACGTCGATGATTCGTGCCAATAGTTTTGGATCGAGCTTCGATTGGTTAGCACGAAACTGCTCGAGCCCGACATGAATCGCGGGTGAACAGTCGCCGGTCAGTAATGCAACCTGAAGAGCTTCGACGAGATACTGCTCCTGAAGGACGGGATCGAGGTGTGTAAAGATCTCGATGTCGAATGGTGTCAGCACACCCAACGAGTCTTCGTCGCCAATAAAGGTGACGTTCATTCTTGCTGTCAAGGACTTTAGCTCGACGACATCGCTGCGATAAAAGGCAATCCGCAGGTCCCGTTGAAAGCGATCTTCGGATCCGCCGTAGTAATGGCGGTAGTATTGGCCGCGCGGTCTCTTCTGCTGAATCCTTGTGGCGAACAAGTCGAAATTGCCCGAGCGAATTACGTCTTGAACGGCGACGTCAACGAGCGGTTGATAGACGGATAAGCTGCTGCCGCCTCCACGAACGAACAAGCCGTCGTCAACCATCGCCTGGATCTGCTTGCGCACTTTCTTATACTCAAGCGTTCGGTCGTCTGAGTCCCGCCAATCGACATATTGCGATAGCTCGACTAAGTCCGTGCGATTGATGCCGCCATAATTTACGGCACAGAGCTGAACTAGATGCTTCGCTTCGGGGCCGAGCGTTTGATATTTGACGATCTGTACTTGATGGCTGTTGCCACTCATCCTTCGCGCTCCGTGACTCTTCCTTTTGTCTGGCGAGTGAAGGGGCCGTCTCCGCGACCTGTTACAAACTTACTACGATGACGATTGCCCTTAGATTACGCAAGTATCCCATCGATCGGTTGGCCGCCGATATTTGTCAGCCTGCGTCGAATGCCGTTGTGGTAATACGTCAGCCGCTGGTGGTCGATGCCCAGCAGCCGAAGAATCGTCGCGTGAAAATCGTTCCAATGAACCCGGTCTTCCACCGCCTTCATTCCGACTTCATCGGTTGCTCCCAAGGCGAATCCGTGTTTCAACCCGCCGCCCGCGAGCCACGAGGAGAATCCATACTGATTGTGGTCCCTTCCTTCGCCCAAGACATCGCCGGCGGATTGTGTAAACGGCGTGCGGCCAAACTCGCTTGTAAAGACAACGAGCGTGTCATCGAGCATCCCACGTTGCCGTAAATCGCTGATTAGACCGGCCAGCGGCTTGTCGATTCGCTTTGCTTCACGACCGTGATTTTGGACCATGTTCTCATGTCCGTCCCAGTTGATCCGTGGCGAGCCGAAAGCTCCGCCCGAATACAACTGGACGAAACGAACACCGCGTTCGAGCAACCGCCGAGCAAGCAGGCAACCTCGGCCGAAGTCGTCGGTATCCGCTTGATCGAGTCCGTACTGTTCGCGCGTCGTTGCCGTTTCACCTTCGAGGTTCGTTACTTCGGGCACTGCCAACTGCATCCGTGCAGCCAATTCATAGCTGCGAATGCGCGCCAACAGAACATCATCACCGCGTTCTCGGTGATGCTCCTCGTTTAGTTTTGCAAGCAGAGTACGGCTCGCGACCTCAGTATCTTGCGAAATCTCACGATCGGGAAATAGATCGTTGATCGCTTGCCCTTTGCTTCGAATGATCACGCCTTGGTGGCGGGCCGATAGAAAACCGTTCGTCCAGTTGATCGTACCCCCCGCTGGGAACCCGCGCGTATCGGGAATCACGACATAAGCGGGAAGGTCTTCCGTCTCGCTGCCCAGCCCATACGAAAGCCACGCACCGAGAACAGGGAACCCGTTTAAACGAAAGCCCGACACCTCCTGGAACGTGGCGGGCGTATGATTCGACGTCTCGGCAAACATCGAGCGAACGATCGTCAACTCGTCGGCCTTGTTGGTGAGATGCGGAAATAACTCGGAAATCCAAAGCCCACTTTCGCCCCGTTGTTTGAACTCCCAATCACTTTTCCGGAGCAAACCGACTTTTCCAAAGAAAACATCTGGGCGTTCGTTGCCACCAAGCGGCTTGCCGTGATGCTTCTCTAAGGCCGGCTTGTAGTCGAACGAATCGACTTGACTGACTCCACCGCAAGCCGTGATTTGAATGACGCGTTTGGCCTTCACCGGGAGATGCGGTGGCGGATCATCGGCTTCGCTTCGCACCGATGCAGCCGACATACGATTATCCTGCATCAACAGAGAAGCCAACGCAGCACCACCGATGCCGCATTTGGCGAAGTCGAACAGCTGGCGACGATCAAGTTGCATGTGACTCATGGCAATGCTTCAGTCGACGTAAAGAAACTCGTTGCAATTGAAAATCACGCGGCAGAACGCAGCTAGGCCATTTTGTTGGACAAACGCTTCCGTCGCGTGCAATTCGTTTTCACTAGGCATTCTCCCGAACGCCAAGCGGTAGGCTTCACGAGATTCGGAGCTTTCGTTCGCTTCCGTCGTGTCTTCGATACGGGCAGCAAATCGATCTGCCATCCGCAGAACGAACGAGTTGTTTAACATCGACAACGCTTGAAGTGGCGTCGTCGTAACGGCTCGATTGGGAGCCTTTGCGGATGGGTCCGGGCAATCGAACACATCGAGAAACTGGTTTCGCCCCGAGCGGACCCATGTGCGATAGAGGCTCCGTCGATTGAAGGTCGGCCCGACAGGATCGATCATTTCGTAGAACTGGGAATTGAAAACGAACGTTCGGAAATCATGATAACCCGGGCCGTACATCGTTGGATTGATTTCGCCGGAGATCGCGAGTACGGCGTCGCGAATGGTTTCGGCTTCGAGTCGCCGCGGCGTCTTTCTCCATAAGAAGCGATTGTCCGCGTCGACTTTCGCTCGCGCGATGTCGTAGCCAGAGGACTGACGGTAGACGGCTGATGTTACTATCTGGCGATGTAGAGTTTTTAGACTCCACCCGCTCTGAACTAATTGACTCGCCATATAGTCAAGCAACTCGGGATGCGTTGGGCGGCCGCCGTTAAAGCCGAGGTCGTTCGGCGTGTCGACCAATCCGATACCGAAGTGGTAATGCCACAAGCGATTCACCATCACGCGGGCAAAGAGCGGATTCTTCGGATTCGCGATCCACGCGGCGAGCTTCGTTCGTCGTTCCGCGTCTGGTGCATCCGCCGCCAAATAGAAGTCGGCGTTAACGCCAACGATCGAAGCGACGCCACCGGCTGCTACCACCTCTCCCTTCAGCGTCGTGTTGCCGCGCAACAGGAGATGTGACCGTTCGGGCGGTCGAGGCTGCACCGCATAAACGGTCGATTCGTTGTAGCGACCCTGCTGCGATTTCAGTTGCTCGTGCTCGAATTGGAGTTGCGAGCGATCCAGCTGCTGTTCGCTTGATAACGCCGCAATAATCTCCGATTCGGCAATGTAATCGCTAGTCGTGCCAGCCGAGGCCGCAACTTCAATCGGTGAAAGTGCTCGATCATACAATCTAGCTCGCTCGATCGTGCCAGTTAAGAATCGGTTGCCACCAGGTGGATTGTGCCTCAGTCCGAAGAGTATTTGCGACTCAGTCGCTCTGAAAGTCACAGGCCCTTTGCTTTGATAAGAGGTCCCATAGACCTGACCGTCGCGATACCCAGTGATCGTTCCGTCTCTGGCGAAGACGATTGCAATGTGTACGAACTCGCGAGCCGCCACGGTCTCTTCGTAACCTGCAAAGCTCTGCGTCCTCACGAATCCATTGCTTCCCGCCATCCAGCGACGCGGCTCGCGTTCTCCAAAGACAATCGCATCGAAGACAGCGCCGCCGGTCTGCTCGACACTGATCACTCCGCCGCCCCGTTGATCAAGATTCGGAACCAGAACCCACGCTTCCAACGTTTTTTCAGTAAGGTCTCGTTCGAAAGGTGCCGTGGCGACGAAGGACTTGCCGTCAAGAACTAGCCCACCGTTCTCGAGTCGCGCGGATCCTGATGGCTCGCCATGCAATTCGCCAACGCTGTCTTTGAAATCTGCATCGAATTCCCACGCCGCAATTGGCAGAGGTGGCTTCGTTGCTTCGATCCTCGCGGTCCGTTGCGCAAGCAGTTGCTCACGTACGGGATCTTCGATTGCTGCAAGTCGGCTTTCGACGCCGCGCAGGCGTGCGCCAATGTGCTGCATCGCGATCATCGCCGACGCTGCGATCTGATCATCGATCGCTTCGGGTTGCCCGTGACGTACTCCCGCAAGCGCAGCGGTTAATTGGTAGTACTCCTTCTGCGTTACTGGATCGAATTTGTGGTCGTGGCAACGGGCGCAATTGATCGTCAACCCTAAGAACGTTTGGCCGACGACGCTCACGACATCTTCGAGTTCGTCTTGGCGTACGACTGCTTTCATTGCCGCGCTCTGCTGACTTTGGCCGACTTCGTCGTAGGCTCCGGCCACGAGAAAGCCGGTAGCAATCCGGGCCGGTGCTTTGTCTGCATAGAGGACGTCTCCGGCGAGTTGCTGACGCGCAAACTCGTCGTACGGCAAGTCGTCGTTAAGAGCCTCGATGAGCCAATCGCGATAACGCCAAGAGTTGCTGCGCAGCTTGTCGCGTTCAAAACCTTGGCTCTCGCCAAATCGAGCGACATCTAACCAATGCCGCGTCCATCGTTCGCCATAAGCGGGCGAAACCAACAAACGATCGACCAGTCGCTCGTAGGCGTCCGGCGCGTCATCGCGGACAAAGGTGGCGACATCTTCTGGGGTTGGCGGTAAGCCGAGCAGGTCGAAGTAGACTCGGCGAATCAGCGTTCGACGATCGGCCTGCGGTGATCCGCGTAGTCCCATCTCTTTCCGCTTCGCGGCGATAAATGTATCAATCGCATTCTGATTATGCTCAGCTGAGTCTAGAACGGCTCCGCGCGGAACGGGCACTTCAGCCACTGGTTGCAAAGCCCACCAGTCGTAGCCGGCTCGATGGGTGGTGGTAAATCTAAACGGATCGATTGGGTCAGTGCCCCACGTTGCGCCACCGTCGAGCCACTCGCGGAGGAGTACCTTTTCTTTATCCGTGAGCGGATGCTTTGGCGGCATCTCGTCGGCGATGACCCGCTCGATCAGCAAGCTGCCTGTAGCGTCCCTCGGAACGAATGCAGGCCCGCTCTCTCCGCCCTTTAATGCGGAATCGCGATGGGAGAGGTCGAGTCCACCTTTTAGCTCCGGGCCGCTGTGGCACTCGAGACAATGCCGAGCCAACAGCGGCGCGATCACTCTGTCAAAATGCTCCGTCGCTTCGTCAGCAAACATCGTGCGAGCAGGTGCGAGGATGATTACTGTCGCAAACAGCGCTGTGATGATGTATTGGTTCGATAAGGTGTCTCGACGCAAAATCGATTCTCCCGTTACAAGCTCATGAGAGATTTCATGATACCTAGAGAAAGGGGACAATTGAAACGCGGCACGGAGGCGAAGTCACTCCTTCGCGAGAAATCGTACCCTCACAGCGTGATCAAATAGAGATCCTGCTTGCCCTCCCGCTCGCTGACGACAACCAATTGTTTGCCGTTCGGGTGCCACCAGGAGAAATCATCTCGCTCTGGATGGTCGGTGATGCGGCGAAGATTTGTACCGTCGATATCAACAACGTAGATGTCATAGTTGCCGTCGCGGAGGCTTGTGAAAGCGAGTCGCTTACCGTCGGGCGACCACGCGGGGCGCGTGTCATACCCTTGATGCTCCGTCAGGCGATAGAGCTGTTCGCCGGCGGAGGTCATTGTAAAGATATCGAAATTGCCATCGCGCGTTGAAGCAAATGCGATCCAGCGTCCGTCCGGCGAAAAACGCGGCGATCCATCGACGCCTCCACCTTTAGTGATCGCCATTTTCGTTTTACCATCCGCGCTGAGCGAAAAAATCTGCTGATCGCCCTCCGTCTCCGGAAACGCGTACAACAAGCGACTTCCGTCCGGTGCCATCGAGATGCATCGGACTCCCGCAAATCCGCCGCCCGGATTGTGCTCGACGGTTGAGCCGCTCTCCATGTCTTGAATGACGAGCAGGACGTGCAAATTAGCATTGTTACGAATGAAGGCTCGTGTTTTTTCGTCTCTTGAAAACGTTGCACAGAGTTCGCTGGTTGGCGCTCCGGAATTGAACGGCTCGATCGTTCGCTCGGCAACGTCGAGCCGCATAAGACTTATCTGGCTGAAAGACACTTGCGCGGCGTACACGATCTCGGCGCCGTTCGCCACGAAGACTGGGTCCATCTTCTGTTTGCCATCGGTCGTGAGACGAATTGGCGGCGCAGCGGTAAGCGAGGCAGTGAAAAGGGTCGCAAGTAGGGCCAACACAAACCGTCGTAGCCGAAGTTGTGAGACTTCTGAAATCCTGCGAGCTGAGTCCGAATTCTCATGAATTCGGCGGTGAGAGTCGCTCCCGGTCCCAGCGCAATCGGCAAAGGATCGACGGTCAAAGCAATTCATGGATAACTTCACTGTCTTGCAGTACGTTGAGCTCGGCTCGAGCGACGCTATCGATTCCCATCTGGTCCATGATCGTAGCTCCGACCGCAGAAGGCTCGATGGGGCGTGATATTGGATGTTCGGCCAGTCGATCGCTTGCACCAACGACGCGTCCGGCCTTGATGCCACCGCCAGCCCACAGCGAAAAATAACATTGTGGCCAATGATCGCGGGCCGCGCGGCGATTGATCTTCGGAGTGCGACCGAATTCGCCCATGCAAGCGACAAGCGTCGAGTCGATCAGACCTCGATCATACAGATCATCGAGAAAGGCTGAAAACGCGCGGTCGAAGATCGGACAATGTCGGTTTGGGAGTAGATCGAAGTTGTGAATGTGAGTATCCCATCCGAAGTCAGTGTTCGGAGTAAAGGCTTCGACGTACTCGCTCCAATTCACATGAATGTAGGGAACCTCCGCTTCGACCATCCGTCGCGCAAGCAGTAGGCTCTGGCCGAACGATGTCTGTCCATAGGCAGATCGAGTCTTCTCATCTTCCTGAGACAGGTCGAGCGCTTGAACGGCGTTGCGAGACGTCAACAACGAAAACGCGCGCCGCGTGTTATCGTCCCACTGGTCAAACTCGTCTTCTCTAATCCCGCGACGAACTTCGTCCAACTTTGCCGACAGCGATCTGCGATCTGCCATTCGCTCGGGCGACAATCCTTGCAACAGTTTCAATGCCGGAACATTGGTCTCGCCTAACTCGCCGCAATCGACCATGAACGGATCGTAGGCCTTCCCCCAATCTCCGCCACCGTAACCTTGCACTGGTCGAACGACGTCGCGCGGGACGCCTCGACCAAGCATCAAGTACGGAGGCAAATCGCCCTGTCCGTGATGCCGAGCGGCGATCGATCCGAAGCTCGGTTTGATTGGACCTGGACCTTCTTTGTAGCCCGTCATCCCGAGCGTACCAGCTCCGGGGTGGCCTCCATCGTGAGTGATGTTTGATCGCACCAATGAGAAGCGGTCGCTGCGTGCCGCCAACTTAGGAACCAATTCGGTGAATCGAACTCCCGGTGTCTTCGTTCCGATCGACGAAAAGGGGCCTCGATACGCAGTCGGTGCATCGGGCTTAGGATCGAACGTATCGAGGTGACTGGGGGCGCCCCAAAGCCAAACGAATACGGTTGATTTCGCTCTCGCGGTTTTTGCGTTGGCCGTCGAGCTTGTCAGTGATGCACTGACGAACGGCAACGCCGAACCAATTCGGAGAAACGCTCGGCGCGACACGCCAAGACATGATTCAGCTTGAAAACCACCTATGTCTAACATTGCGCGACGCTCCGCTGATACCTCACTCAGGTTCACCAGCGTACACCGCGATCTTGCGCACCACAACTAGAATGCTAGCAATGCTTTAACGCATTTCGCTAGCGGACTTCCCAGAGGCGGCGTTCATCTGTTAGTCTCTTGCGTGACCAAATTGATGTCGGTGGCAACAGATAAAACATTCGACAACATCCGACTTCTTCTATTCGAGTTCGCCATGTTCCTGCTTTTCACAACGGTCGTTATTGCGACCGGACTTGTTACCATCGATCTGCTGACCGAAGTTCGCGCTTAACGCTTGTAACCTGTGGCCGCGAATTCTTTTGAGTCGCCCTTGACAGTGAACGTTAGTTCACTATAATCCCGACAGTTCAAGCACGGGAGTACAGGGATGTCACGAGGCCGAAAATCAGTCGCATGTTGTTGCGGTTTTTGGGTGCCACTCGTGACGCTTCACACTCCGCCCCCTCGGGCGTGACAGTTCTTTGCATGCTGCCATCGCAGCACGTTCCCATTTCGATGCACGTAGCACTGTGCTGTGTCTTGCGCGCTCACTCATGGAGTCCCCGCCACGGCCAGCATTCATCCAAGGACAGGAGAATCGCCATGCTTACATTCACACGCAAGAACGGTCAAAGTGTCGTCATTCAAGTTGCTGGTCACCCACCGTTGACCATCACATTTTTGGGCTCCCGCCCCGGCAAGTGCCAACTTGCATTCGATGGTCCACAGGATTACCACATCCTGCGCGAAGAGATAACCTTTCGCGAGCGAGTTGACACCGGTTTGCGCTGTACGACACACCCGGAGAAAGCCGAATCCACGCCTCGCCGCGAGACAGTTTGCGCTACATAGAATCTGCTGCACTGCTCGGTGAAAAAGAAGCGGCGACACTACAAACACTCCGGTCAAGTGCTGATGCGATGGTCGGCAAGGTCGAAGAGCCAGCCGTCGAAGATTGGTGACTCATCCACCGCGCTGCCGATCGGTGGTCCGTGTTGTCGGCCACCGATCGGACCCGAGAACCAACCGCTTTCGTGACATCATGCATGCAATGATGTATCGCTCCTGGATTCAGAATCCTGATCCGTATCGGTCGGGAGACTCGGCTGGAAGCCAACTTTCTCTGCCAGCAGCAGTTCAATCAACATGCCAAGCGGACCTTGATCTACATTGGTGGAATCGCCATCGCGTGACGCTCCAGCCATGAAGAGCTGCTGTGGCACGAGCGGTTGGTGGCTGTGCGCGAGGTGTTTCGAGACGATTGAGATGGCGTACAGCCGTGGATCGCCGTACGATTCGATTTGCTTTCGTAAGACACTCGCTTGCGCTTCACCTTCGAGCGCCACTCGCCTGCTTTCGCCTTCGCCGAGCATTGCTTTTGCCTTGCCTTCAGCTTCCGCCATGAGCAAGTGTTTCCGATGGTCGGCTTCTGCATCGACAATGGTCTGTTCTGCACGCATCCGCGCTTGTTCGAGTTCTGCTTCGCCACGATTCTTGGCGATGTCGATTTCGACGCGAGACTGAGTTAACTCAGTTTGCATCTCGGCATGGGCTTGTGCCATCTTCAGCGTCTTGAGCTTTTCGGAAGCCGCACATTGCTGCTCGTACGTCAGGACTTGCTCCTGCGACAACTGTCGAAGTCGGAGTTGCTCAAGCAGCATCTCGATCTCGCCAGTGGCTTCCTGGGTCTCGGGCTTGCCAATCAAAACATCGACTAACTCAATATCGAACTCGCAGAATTTGCGTTGAAGTTCGTTGCGCGCCTCCTCTTGAATCAGGTCTCTGTCGTGAAGCAGTTCGAGCATCGTCTTCTTGTGGGCGATGTCTCGGAAGTAGGCGCTTAACAATGGGTCGAGCGTCTGTGTGATCAGTTTCTTGACGTCGCCAAATCGTTGGACCACGCTGGCGGCCTTTTGGTAATCAATGTGAACGACGACCGAGAGCGGTAACGCCGGCTCGTAGGCATCCGCTGTCACAAGATCGATTGACTTTAGACTCTCGTCGTACTTATGTGACTCCGTCCGCCCGGTGATCCAATGCAGAACAAAGTTCGTTGTTGGAACCAGATGCACGTGGCCGGCGTAGTCGTTGAACGCGTATTTGCCCGGGCTGAGTGTTTTTGCTTGGACGCCTCGCTCACCCGAAACGACGCGTTCGCCGTGTCGAAACGCGTCGCCCGATACGTCGCATCCTTCCTTACCAAAGTAGCTCACGACCACGCCGACATTGCCGATCGGAACAACCGTCTTCGGATTCAGTTCGACGGTCGCGAACCAGCGGTTAATGAAGTAAGTCCCATCGGTCAGTACGGCGAACTGTCGACCGCCACGACCACCGGCGCGAAGGAAAGCTTCGATGTCTTGGAAGTTGCTGTGGTTGTGCAAAGCGTCTGGTTCGATGCCGACGGGTGGTGCAATGATCTGCCCGGTGTCGAGTGTCGGGCCGTCGTGGACCGTCACGACTCCGATCGTATCACCAGCGTCGGTTGATCTGGAAGAGTCGCGGAAATGTGGAACGGGCGAAGCTCCGACGACAACGGGATCGAATCCATGGGCGGCTTGCAGCAACTCACGCCACTTGTCGATCATCTGCGATTCGCGCCTCGACATCATGCTAAGCCGATAGACGCAGTCTTCCGTAATCACAACGAACAGCGCCAGGTTAATCGCATAGACGCCTTCCCGCAGAATCGCTCGTTGCCGTCCACGTTGGCCGACGTACTCCTGCTCACCGGACTTACCAGATAAGAACGCGCGAGCATCTTGAAAGTCGTTGCAGGGTGCGACGCGCGCCAGGGTTTGATCTGAGTCTACCGCTCGCCCGTCGCGAGCGAAAACGTATCCGATCTTGCCTTGTGGAACAATTGTCAACGACGTCTTATGAATTCGGTACTGCCACGGCCAGTATCCAAAGTGAATTCCCCCTCGCAGCAACTGGACCTGATAGCCAGCTTCACCTCGACTCGCCATCAGCCGCCCTTCGCCGAGAGATCCTTTGTGCGACCAGAGCTTTTCGACGACGCCAACCCTGTCGTTCGGAATGTACCGAACACCGACCAGCCATGCCGCGACTGGTAATGACATGATCGCGCTGGCAAGCCCGATCCCAATCCACATCACAAAACTAAGATCCAAGTTGAAGGCCAGAAGTAGAGTTTCCATGTTCGCGCTCCTGCGACTTACATACTGCGGTATGTCCGACCGACTCATATCGGCCTGGACGTCCGTACTGACTTGGACAACTGAATTGCAAGCGGTGGGCCAAACCGTAGAGAACGCGTATAACTACTTTGTGGAACACGGCTTAACGAAAGTTCGAGGCACCGAGGAGTTGGTGTAATTCACTGGTTGGATAGTGAAATACACTAACTCTCCGCTAAATTGGGAACATGCTACGCACCGTTTTGATTCTTGTTGACGAGTCCATTGTTGCCTCCGTTTGGAAGGAAGCGTTTCGAGAAGCGGCTGGTGACGCTTGTGATGTCGAAACGGCGGATACGATCGACGACTTGATATCGTCCATCGAAACCCAGGAGGACCGGCGGCTGGTAGTCTTGCCACAACAACTTGCTGCTCAAGAGGACTTGATTTCGCGCGTGCGGCAACACGACGAAGATATCCCGATCGTCGTCGTGGCCCGGCACGGAGACGTCGACGCCGCATCCCAAGCGGTTCAGATGGGTGCAACCGATTTCCTGGTCTTGGGCGATCGACTGCCTGAACGAATCGCGACATTGATTGGCAAGCTTCGCGGATTGTTCGACGCGATCGTGAAGAATCGCTTGCTGTCTGACCGCAACGCTCAACTGCGGGACGCGATTCAAGCTCGCTTCGAGATCGTTGGCGAGTCGCCACAAGTGAGAGCCATGATCGAGCAGATTCGACTTGTGGCGGAAGTACCACGACCGTTGTTGATTCTTGGCGAGCGAGGAACGGGCAAAGAGCTTGTAGCTCGAGCGATTCATTTTATCGGCAAGTCAGCGTCGAAACCGATCGTAACCGTCAACTGCGCTGCGTTCAGTGATTCGCTTCTCGAAAGCGAACTGTTCGGTCACGAGAAAGGTGCATTCACGGGTGCTGATGTGACTCGTCATGGCAAGTTCGAGCAAGCGGATGGCGGCACGCTGTTTCTCGATGAGATCGGAAACATGTCGCTGACGTTTCAGCAAAAGATTCTCCGCGTTGTCGAGTATGGAACGTACACGCGTGTGGGTGGAATGCACGAATTGAAATCAACGGTAAGAATCGTCGCTGCGACCAACTGCGACCTGCAGGAGATGATCTACAATGGCGACTTCTTGCCTGATCTCTATGACCGCTTAGCCTTTGAGGTAATCAGCGTGCCGCCGTTACGGGAGCGGCAAGGCGACGTCGAAGTCTTGATGCACTACTTCGCAACTCAGTTTGAACGCGAGGTTCCGGCGTTCCGCGGGAAACGTTTTTCTAAAGCAGCGATTGGCGAGTTGAATCGCCATTCGTTTCCGGGCAACATACGCGAGTTGAAGAACGTCATCGAACGCGCGGTCTATCGCGATACGACCGACGAGATTACGCCGTCCGATCTTGGATTGAAATCGCCCGAGCTGCCGCATTATCAGGGCGGCACCTATCAGGAGCAGCTTGATGGATTCGCCAGAGAGCTGATCGAAGTCGCACTCCAAAACTCTGGCAACAACCAAGCAGAAGCGGCCCGACGGCTGGGCCTTACCTATCATCAGTTCCGTCATTACTATCGAAAGTACCTGTCGTGACGAGGCGGAGGGAAGATTCGCGTCACACCCCATCGCCGATCGAATCATGCAATGATTTTTCAGACAGTGATCTCGTAGCCCTTGCGTTGATCGCGAGCGATGAACGAATTGGCTTGTTTGTCGTCACCAAAAGTTTCGGTCTTCGGATCGTAGGTTACGGCCCGCCCCAATCGCAGGGCCACGTTGATGGCATGGCAAACGTTGAGCATGCGGTTATGCGACTGGACGTCCGAAGCTGGCGTCTTGCGAGTTTTGACGCATTCCATGAAGTTCTTCACGTGGAATCCATCGTCGCCGTATCCGTCGAGTGCGGGTGTCGAAGGATCGGCGTACAGCTTCGCGTAGGCGTCCTCTGGAAACGGGTTGTCCTTGAGCAGTTCAACAGGTTTGCCGACGATCTTGCCGCGATTTACTAAAAACCGCCCGGCGCTACCTTCAAACATCACGCCGTTGTCGAAACCAAGTTCGGTCGCCTCATTGCGAACGTCCATCTCGATGCCATCGGCGAAAGTACACGCCACCCACAACTTGCAGGCAGGAATTCCACGGAATGTACTACGGAAGATTGCTCACAACGGGCGTCCGCATACTCGGCAGTACACCGCATCTGACTGGTGTGCTTCGACCAGACAGTACGGACAAGTTTGCGTCAGAACTCGACGCTTCCGCCGACTATCGATGGCCTCCGCGGAGACAAAACCGGTGGGCACAATAATCAGGCTGTATCCAACGAGGATCAACAACGCAGAGAGGATTTTGCCAAGCGTCGTTTGTGGGACGATATCACCGTAGCCCACGGTGGTCATCGTCACGATCGCCCAATAGATCGACTTTGGAATTGAGGTGAACTGCGTCTCTCTCGGGTTGTAGATGCGCTCGACTTCGTACATCGCCGTCCCGGCGATCGTGACAGTGATAAACACCACGCACAAAAACACGACAATTTTTCCGCGGGCTCGCCAGACGGCTCCGGCCAGATCTTCAGATTCGCTGGTCAGATGAATCAACTTGAGAACACGAAAGACGCGCATCAATCGAAAGGATCTAATGACCGCGAACGATGCAAATCTGCCAAAGCCGAACCCACTGATGTACGTCGGCAAGAAAGAAAGTAAATCGACCACACCATAGAAGCTCGTCGCGTATCCGACGGGTCGTCGGACACAAATCAATCGCAAGACGTACTCGACCGTAAAGAGCACGGTCAACGTCCACTCGGCATAGAAGAACCAATCTCCGTAAACCTTGTTTAGATCCTCAACCGTTTCAAGGCAAACCACGGAGACACTGATCAGAATGGCAATCAGCAATCCGATATCGAACGATTGGCCGGCGCGAGTATCAGCCTCGAAGATAATCTCGTACAATTTGTCACGCCACGCGGCTCGCGGTTGATGTTCCATGTGGTCAGTTTAATACGAGCCACGCAAGTGTCGACGCGGAATGTGGGTCTCGAATGAGTCGAAGCGATTTAAGATGGGATTTCACAAGTGATTTATTTTAAGCAATGGTACACGACCTTGACGACAGCTGTCTCGTTTTCGATTCGCAGCTCTGGGTTAGTGATCGCATTACTAGTCACCGTGTGGTCGGTACGTGCGAGTGCGGACGGGAAAAACATCTCAGTGTGGCCTGATCTGGCGCCCGGTGAAACTTCCCGAGAGGTGGGAGAAGCCCAGCCGACGCGTCCAAACGAAGATCCGCCTGTCACACGGCTGATCAAAATTCGACAGCCAAGCATAGACGCATTTTTTCCCGAAGAACCAACCGGAACTGCGATACTGATTCTTCCGGGAGGTGGCTTTATGAAGGTCGTTCCCGACAAGGAAGGTTCGGAAGCCGCACCTTGGTTGAATCGTTTGGGCATCGCCGTCTTCGTCCTGCGCTATCGGACGAACGAGACAACGCCCGCCGACGAGCCCGCTTGGCGTCGGCCATTGCAAGATGCACAGCGAGCTTTACGTCTGATTCGAACAAATGCCGCGCAATGGAAAATCAAGCCAGACCATATCGGTGTGTTGGGCTTCTCGGCCGGTGGCCAAGTGGCCTCAATTCTACATACGTGCGACGACGTGGCGGCCTATGATCCCATTGACGAAACTGACACACAGTCGTGCAAGCCCGATTTCTCACTTCTGGTTTATCCGTGGAACGTGCTTGATGTCAAAAGCGGCGCACTCTTGTCAGCGATTCGTATTTCTAAGAAGTCACCGCCCGCGTTCCTCGTTCATACGCACGACGATCGGTCATCGTCGTTGGGCAGCGTACTGATTTACGCAGGATTAAAGCGATACGACGTTCCTGCCGAGTTGCACGTCTACGAGAATGGTGGCCACGGATACGGCATGCGTCGTGTAAAGAATTCGAGTATTGGGACATGGCCTGATCGAGCCACCGACTGGCTAATCCGTCGAGATCTCGCCCGTTCCAACATGCCACCTCCTGAGCAGAGCGAGCGGGAGAGCGGAACGTCGAGTACGGAGGCCGCGTTAGTTACTGAAAATCGGGCGATCAACTGACCGACGATAAGTTCTGCATCTATCTCGATGGGCATCTCGCCGAACGAGAAAAGCCCCAACTTTCGACCTAGGTGGCTTCGCTTCATCAAATGGTTGAAGCGAAGCCGTAACTACGCTACGTTGACGCCCGTCTAGTCAAAGCCAGACACGCTGTGCTCTATCAAAATTGAACCAAGACATGCCGCAACTCCAACGCATCTCAATCTCCGTCGCGTTTTTGTGCGGCGGAATCGTCGCCGCACTCGCTAACACGGATACTTTGTTGGCCCAAAGCGGGGCCGGCTCAAAAGACGTGAGAACTTTGATCGGTCCCGGAGGCATGGGGCGATACGAGCGTGGTAAATGGTCAGTTGTCGCGGTTAACGCATCGAACGGAAGCGAAGAAGAGGCCGATGGCGCCTTGTCGCTCTTTCTAGAAAAGGATTCCAGGACACAGTTCACGCGGCGATTTTGGCTGCCCCCTCATTCCAGTCGCAAGACTTGGTTACCGATTCGAACACCCAACGATTTCCCCGTTGAACAGAAGATTCTTCATGCCTCTGTTTTGCGAGTTGTCGAAACTGATGACGGCCTTGTACTGAGTCATGCCAAAGGTGAACAGCTGATCTCCGAGTCGATCTTGCCACTGGATCCAATCGAACTGCATACCGGTGCAATTTTTGGCCAAGCATTACCTGGTCATCCGTATACGACATCCCAACCAGACGACGAAGCTTATGAAACGATCGTCGCTGCACGGATGCTTTACAATGGCGAACGCAAGATTTTGAGCCTCGACGGTCAGTTTTCGCCTCCATACCCGGAGGCCTATGATGCGCTCGATCAGCTTGTGGTTTGCAGCGACAGATTTGCGACGGACTCTGGAGGTCTAGCTGCGATGCGCAGTTGGATAGCGCGCGGTGGACGGGCCTGGATCATGCTCGATCTCGTCGACATGGATGCAATTCGAGCGTTGCTCGGAAATGCGACACCCTGTGATATCGTCGATCGCGTTGAATTGACCGAGTTTACGATCGAAACTCCCAACTCGGCGACCGTCAGAGCCGAACCGTCGGAAGAGTGGAGCGCGGAGGTGCCCGTTGAGTTCGTGCGTGTGATGACCGATTCGGTGCGAGTCTACAGTTCAATTGATGGTTGGCCTGCCGCCTTTTCGATTCCCTTTGGCAACGGCGACGTTGTTATCACAACGCTTGCGGCTCGTGGATGGCGTTATCAGTTTGACGAGTTTGACGAGTCGATAGATCCAACGCGTCCAACATCAGGCCCCACCCAGGCGCTGCGAAATTTGGCGAGCGAATTCAACCAGCAGTCCGGCGCGCAGACTCCACTGAGCGACGCGCTCATCAAGGAGGTATTGTCGGAACAACTTGGCTATCGCGTCCCCTCGCGAAATGTCGCGGCGTTGATCCTTGGCCTGAATTGCATCGTGATCTTGGTTGTTGGAGTTTGGATGGCGCGGCGCGAGCAACTGGAGCGCATCATGTGGGTAGTACCGACTGCCACTCTGTCATCAGCACTAGTCCTCGTCACAATTGGCAGCGCCAACACCTCTAGTGTTCCCGCAACGTCTTCGATTTTGCGGTTGGCGAATGTTAGCTCCGAGACGAATGAAGTTCACAGCGAGGCGATCGCCGCCTTTTACAGCCCCGACACAGTTGAATTGTCACTGGAAGTCGATCCTTCGGGAGTCGTTTTGCCAGAGTTACAAGATTTGACCGGCGTTGCCAAGCGAGCGATTTGGGACGACACCGGGCACGGTCGCTGGGAGCAAGTAGACGTTGCCTCTGGAAGTGTGCGGTTTGCAACCGCCCGAGAGAACCGGAATCTCCAGCATCCACTTCGCGCGCGAGCAACGTTTGGGCCAAGTGGCCTAGAGGGCGGAATCGTTGGCGTCGGTCAGATCGGGACGCCGACCGATGCGATTGCAGCGGCACCTCCCGCGCCCCACTCGACGGTGACGATTGACGCCACGGGCGCGTTCCGAATCGGTGCAAACGATATCTTATCTCAGACCGAGTTTCTTAGTGGCGCTATATTGACAGACGAACAACAGCGTCGGCAAACGATTTATCGCCACATTCTCGCCCCGCGAGAAGGAATCGTCTATCCTCAGCGCCCGACACTGTTCGTTTGGGGCGACTCACACAGCTTTGGTTTGACGACCCCCGATTCGTTTCGTCAATCTGGGTCCACCTTGTTCGCGATTCCCTTCGACATTGGTCGCACCCTTCCAAAGCAACGATTCTTCGTTCCGTCGTCATTCATTCGGATGTCAAACGCCGCCGCGGGACACGGAGCGTCTGCGTCCTATAACCCGCGAACCGGTCGCTGGATGAAAGATGTGACGAGCCCAACGACGTCTTTCTTCCGCTTCGTTCTTCCGCGTGCCGTTACTCCCTGCAACGTTGAAAGCGTCGCGATCATATTAAAGATTCATGCGCCTTCTCGAACCGTCGAGCTGACCGGATTGAGAAACCATCAGCAAGTGACGATCGAGACGCTCGAGAGCCCGAGCGGCACGTATACATTTCCGATCAATGATTCGCAGTTACTAGAACTGAACGAGGAGGGGGCGCTACATTTTGGTATCAACGTGTCCAAAACCGAAGCACAGACCGCAGCCGCGGAGATCCGAGATGCACCCCAAGATCCCGAGACATCCACCGACGATTTTCCATTGTTTGATAGCTCGACATGGCAGATCGACTACCTGCGCCTCGAAGTGAGTGGTGAGACGATGTAAAGCACGATGGAACCTCTGAAGAGTTTGGAAGTCCTTGCATTCGAATTAGACCTAGGAAACTACACGTGACGAATTCATTGGTTGTCGAGACAAAGGCGTTGACGAAACGCTATGGCGAGTTCACGGCATTGGATTCGTTATCGATTTCCGTCGACGCAGGCCAGATCCTAGGGTTCATTGGGCCGAACGGGGCCGGCAAGACAACAACGATTCGGATACTTGTCGGGCTGTTACGTCCGACCGAAGGCTCCGCAACAATCGCCGGCGTGGATTGTGTTCGAGACGCTCGCAAGCTCAAACGGCTCGTCGGTTATATGCCAGACATATTTGGTTCGTACGATAACATGCGAGTGACCGAGTACCTAGATTTCTTTGGCGCAGCCTACGCGATTGGCCGCCGCCAGCGTGTCAAGCGAATCGCGGAGGTGTTGGAGACGACTGGCGCGACTTACATGAAGGATCTCTACGTCGAAAGTCTCAGCCACGGGATGAAGCAGCGAATTGGGATTGCTCGGACGCTGTTGCATGACCCACAGGTCTTGATTCTGGACGAACCTGCCAACGGCCTTGATCCGCAAGCTCGAATCGATATGCGAGGGCTGCTTTTGCAACTCGCCGAAATGGGAAAGACGTTGATCGTCACCAGTCACATTCTTCCCGAGTTGTCGAGAATTTGCGACACAGTGGCCATCATCACCCACGGGAAGTTGCGAGCGTTTGGTACACAAGCTGAGATTATGCGCCAGATTACTCAGCGTCGTACATTCGAGGTACAACTGGTTGAAAGTGAGCAGCTCGAAGGTGCTGAATCGCTGATCGCCGATTCCCTTGGCGCGGAGGCGGAGTCAAACGTTTCGGGCTCCACGACGGAAGGTCTCGTCCGATTCGACACCGATCTGTCCGATCGTGAGCTGGCGGGAATTCTTGCTAATCTGCTCGACAAGGGAGTTTTAGTCTCGCAGTTTCGCGAGATTCCCACGGATTTGGAAGATGCCTTCCTGTCGGTTACTGCGAATGACGGCGACGCGTCGTCGACCGGGCCGCCCGCCGAGCCGGCGTCTGCGCAGGAGTCGGCATGATCAACCCTGTAATTTATCGAGAGTTCATCGGGATCCTCCGTACTCGCAAGGCACTTGCGATGTTGATCGTGATGAGTATTGCGTTCTCGTTGATCGTGTTACTGCGATGGCCGACTGACGGTCACGTCGATTTGTCGGGCATGAGATCACAACAGGTCTTTCGTATTTTCTCTTACACGCTTCTGGCCGGCGTCTTGTTCGTCATCCCGGCGTTTCCAGCCGTTTCGTTCATCCAAGAGAAGAATAATGGAACCTTGGCGTTGTTGCTCAATTCGCCGCTGACGAGTTCTTCAATTATGGCGGGCAAATTGATCGGCAGTTTTCTATTTGCGCTGTTGTTGTTGCTAACGAGTCTTCCAGCCGCAGCAGCCTGTTATGCCATGGGCGGAATTGACCTGCATTCGCAACTCGGGCTGCTCTACCTCGTTCTTTTGATCTGTATTGTGCAATACACGACGCTCGCGCTTCTCATCAGTACCTTCGTCCAGTCGTCTGATGCCGCAGTCCGCGTGACCTATGCCGCGGTATTCGCATTCGGCATCCTTGCAACGGGGCCATATTATCTCCTCCAGGGGCAGGCTGGCTCGTTGCCCCTCCTCGCATGGTGGTTGCGAGCCGGTTCGCCGCTGACGGTCATCATGGATCTAGTCGGCCACGGCGACGTGGGGAGCTTGGCTTTGTTAACCGAGGATTCCACGCTTGCCGAGTACCTCTTGCTGTCTGCAGTCAGCTCGATCGCGTTCGTCACCCTGACGGCCTCGCGATTGAGTCATCGGCTGTTCGATCGCGCGCTTTCCAAGGGGACGGTTACCGATGACCGCCAAGTCCTGGCTCGTGGTTTCCGTCGACTATTCTTTCTTGTCGATCCGCAGCGACGAAAGGCAGGGATTCCGTTCTATGCTAATCCCGTCATGGTCAAAGAATTTCGAACGCGAAAGTTTGGGCGAATTCATTGGCTATTGCGATTGGTCGCGGGTTGTGCAGTCTTATCTTTGCTGTTGACTTTTGCAGCGACGACCGGAGTCGTTGATTGGGGGGTGAAGACGATCGGCGGTTTCATGGTGCTGCTTCAGATCGTACTGGTTGTTTTAATCACACCGAGCCTTGCATCAGGGCTCATCAGCGCAGAACGGGAAAGCGGTGGCTGGGAATTGCTACGAATGACGCCAATGTCGCCGTTCAAGATGTTGCGAGGAAAACTCTTAAGCGTGATCTGGACGGTGGGTCTCATCCTGCTCGCAACGGTCCCCGGTTACGTCGTGATGATCTATATCCAACCCGCGATGTGGCTCCAAGTTTATATGGTGATGATCTGTTTAGTGCTGGCGGCTGTTTATACGGTGTGTGTTTCTGCCGCAGTTGGAAGCCTCTTTAAGCGCACAGCGACGGCAACGACGACCTGCTATATCGTGTTGATTGTTTTGTTTCTGGGACCGCTGCTGATCTGGATGGGGCGCGACGCGCCGTTTTCGCACGACGCTGTTGAAGCAGCACTATCAATCAATCCGACAGGCGCCGCGCTCAGTATCATCGAAGCACCAGGTTTTGAAATCTATGAGCTTGCACCTGGTGCCTGGTGGATAAGCGGGATCATCTCGCTGACTGCCTTGGTGTGTTTGGGCTGTCAGGTCTGGCGCATTAGCCGTCCGATTTGAGAGTAGTTTTGAGGGAGGTCGCATGATGACAGATCCAGCGCAGCGTTTTAGAGTCGCATTGCCACGCTCAGTTCCTTGGAGCTTGGTAGCTGCAATGGTCGTCACGGCCCTTTGCGGTCGATCGATCGCGTTTGACGAACGCATTGACAATATCATGTATCACGACCCAGAGTTCCCAGAGTTCGTATCGCGAGCCGAGTTTTCTAGCGACTTGATGCCACTCTGGGTCCAAGCCCTCGCGCGGCCAGAATCTGAATTGCAGCGAATGGCCGCCGACACCATTGCGATCGCGCACCGTTCTGGCATGGACGGCCTCGGCGAGACGGCAGACAAATTGATCGCGATTCTCGGGCAGGATCAACTCGAACCTTCCGTGCGCCGCGCGGTCGCGAGTTCACTAATCGCCTTAGACGCGAGGCAAGCAGCCAAAGCTCTCGCAGAGACACTTGATGGCGGATCGCTTGAGTTGGCGAGACTCATCGAACCAGCCCTGGCACGTTGGGAGTACGAACCGATCCAAGAGACTTGGCGAAAACGCTTGGCAGATCCGGAGACAGAACGTCTGAGATTGCAACTGGCGGTGCGGTGCTTAGGCATTGCCAAGGACACGAGCGCGTTCCCGGCCCTCGACGAAATTGTGAAGGATACTAACGCAGAAGTCCCGCTACGACTCGCCGCCGCTCGGGCGGCCGCCGAGATTAACCGCTCCGACGTAATTACCGCGGCAAACGAATTGGCGTCCAACGAGGGTGACCAACCAACGGCTAGCTTCTTCGCTGTCGCGCTGCTTGCGTTGCAAAGTGACTCAAAGGCAATCTCGCTTCTTGCACGATTAGCGAATCACGAATCGCAGGTGGTGAGTGGATTGGCATTGAGGCGACTGTTTGAAATCGACCCCGCTAACGTATACGCCCTCGTTGATTCCGCCTTGCGCAGCACAGACGTCAACGCTCGACGAGTTGGCTGTGAGGCGCTGGTGCATAAGGCAGACGCCGAATCTATTGAGCGTCTTTCCTCGTCGTTGGATGACACAAATCCAAGATTGCGACGCTACGTTTCCAATTCGTTAATTCGACTTGCGATGCAACCTTCATTGCGGGAGAAAGTTATTCAGACAACGTCTGACGTCGTTTCTCGCGATGCCTGGCGAGGTCTTGAGCAGGGCGTCATCATCCTCGTGATGCTCGATCACAAGCCTTCCGCATCGCGGCTGCTCGAGTTGCTTACTCATCGTCGCCCGGAAGTCGCCGTCGCGGCTTCTTGGGGTTTGCGAAAGCTGGCGGTGCCGGAGACGATACCCGCGATGTTTGCCCATGCGGAAAGTCAGACCGAACTGGTCGTCGACACGACGTACGATGGTCGCTACCTTGGCGTGATCGACGCACAGCTGAGCCAATTGTTTCAGGCGTTTGGTGAACTTGGCTATAAAAGTGCCGAATCGTTGATGCGTCAATTCATACCAAAAACACTACTCTATTCGGGCGACGCACGACCGGCAGCCGTGTGGGCCATCGGCAAACTGAACGAAGGAGTTCTCGACGAACCGTTAGCAAGCCAACTGGCAGCGAGGTTGGCCGATGTCCTCTCAATGATGCCAGAAGTTGAGCAGGTGAGACGTATGAGCGCGATCGCTATAGGCAGGATGAACGCTGAGTCTCAGATCAAAGTACTCCGAGAGTTCGTCATCGAAGCTCCTTCGCCAGCAGGTCTGGCGTGTGCTTGGTCCTTGGAACGAATGACCGGCGAAACTCGTGAATACTCGTTTGAACACGTGATATACGCGGGCGGTTGGTTCTTAGCGCCTTACGGAATCCGTCCTACTGAAACGGACTGATCAATCGACCGTCGCGTAATGCGGCAAACAGTCCTGCAGCGATCAAATCTGCGGATGTCCCAGGGTTTCGATCGTGGCCATCGCTCCGTAGCCAGAAGTCGAAATCGCTCAATGCTTGCTGATAGGGTTCACTCCCAGGTCTACCACTCGCAACCACATTGCTCGCTCGTTCCGCCGATTCTTTCGCGGCCTTCGCCCCACACTTGCGCGCTATGAGGCTATCAGGTGACTCGGACATCAGACGAATGTGCGCATGAATGATCGCTGTCGTTAATGACCAACCTTCAGCTTGTCCTTCCTCGAGCCAAGGCACGATACGCATTAAGACGTCCGCGAACGCGATCGTGTATTGACGAGCAACCAGATCGCGTTCGCTGGCGAGTTTCATCGCTTCTAGTAAGTCGCTAGGAGCAGCGTCGTGGATGTCCATGTTCGAGACTTGGCCAAGGCCACCGGGCGATGCGATTTGAATCGCCTCGTAAACCATCCGCGCGTCGTTTGCCGTTAGCGAATCGAGGACGGAACAGATTCCGCGAACGAGCGACTGCTCTTGCGAAACTGCCGCGAGCGGAGCGATCAGTAACACGCAACCAAGGTTTGTATTGGTCGGAACCAATGCACGCGTCGCGCGTATTGCTTCCAGCACTGCCGTGCCGACTCCACGTTGCTGCGATGTCTCCATCGCCGGACCGATCGCGACCGCACTCACGACGAAATCATTAAAGCACAGGTCTTCGAAGTCGGCGCTGCGGTGGACATTCCCTGGCTTGGGTGTTGTTGCTTCGAGGAGACAGGCCAAAGTCGCGCACTGAGCAATCGAGAGACGATCGTCGATTTTGGGATTCATTTCGTGATGTCTAACGCTTTCCCAGCGAACCGCCAAGGCCCAGTCGCACCTTTCCGGTGGCACGCCACGCCGGAATCATTCGGTCGAGTTCACCGGGCGAATCGCAAGTCTCTTATTGAACTGTGTGAAGAAACGCAAAGCAAAGTCGAGGATACGAAAAAAACGCCACTGGCCGCACGTCTCGAATACGAGTGTGCTACCAGCGGCGTGTTGGAAACGTTCTGAGTCGTTCGTGGAGTTATTCTGCCGGACGTTGTGGTCTTCCGCCACCTTGGCCACCACGACCGCCTTGACCAGGGCGACCACCCTGCCCGCCATCACCACCTCGACCGCGTTGACCGCCGCGACCAAATCCGCCTTGCGGCATCTCGAAGGGATCGCCTTTCATCTCGGCGAACTTATCACGTTGACTTTGCGTCAGCTTGGCCAGGACATTCGTTTCGATGCCTTTGCGAAGCGCTTCCATCTTCTCGCGAATGCCTTCTCGATTGCCACCGGCGAAGATCGCCTGCATCTCAGCACGCATCTTCTCGCCGCTTGCTTGCAGAGTCGCTTCGATGTCTGTTTTCGCTTTGTCGGACAGGCCCAGTTCTGTCGCAACAGCAGCAGTCATTAGGGCGCGGATGCCTTGGATTTGAAGCTCGATTTGGCTCAAACGATCCATTTGGTGAGGGAGTAGGATCTCTGACAGCTTGGCATCGGCTTCCTGCTGTTGAGCAAGCTGTTGTGCGCGTCGGTCTTCATCTTGCTTCGCCCGTTCTTCTTCAGACAATGCTTCCCGCTCGGCACGAAGTTTCTCGAAGGCCGCTGTGCGTTCTTCATCCGACAGATTCTGGAAGTCGGGGCGATTGCCACCTCGCTGTGATCGCTGCTCTTCACTTAACTTCTCGATGTCTGCGGTTTGCTCGTCAAGAAGCTCTAGTTCCTTCTTGACGGCATCAGCTCGAAGCAAACCAAGCTTGCCACCGCCACCGCGTCCTTGGAATCCACCTCCGCCACCAAATCCTCGAAATCCGCCTCGACCACCCTGTCCGCCGCGACCACCTTGCCCAGCGCGACCACCTTGTTGTGCGTCGACTTGCGCGGCAACAACGGCCACAAGTACGAGCGCCGTTAACAGCGTAAAGAACTTGGGACTTCGCATAATTCACTCCTTCTGGTGTGCATTGTCTGCGCCACAACGGCACAGCGATTACTTCGTGATTCGCTCGCAACTTGGAATTGCGGAAAGATCAATATTCGACGAGGACTATACTACGCTGCCCTTCTGGACATGTGTAGTCAACATTTGCTTGAGATTCAAACGCCCACGATGGATCAGCGACTTGGCGGCATCGGGACTCGTGCCAATGGCTTTCGCGACTCGTGAGTAGCTTAGACCTTCGATATCGCACAGCTTGATCGCGGCGCGCTGACGAGGGACTAAGCGATCAATGCAGCCTCGCACTAATGACACGAGTTCCTCGGTCTCCGCGCGCTGGCTGGGGGCCAAGTGCTGTTGAGTCGACGGAAATCGTTCGACAGAGGGGTGACTCGTTGTGATGTCTTGATCGAAACAAACTTCGCGACGACGAGCCAATCCTCGACGGGCGTTCGAAACGACGTTATTCACAATTGTAAACAACCAAGTCGAGAATTTTGCCCCGACAACGTAGGATCGCCTTGCTCGGAAGACCCGCAGAAAGACATCCTGTGTGAGATCGTCCGCGTAAGCAGTACCTCCCATCAGGTGGGTAATAATGCCACGTACGCGATCTTCATAGCGTCGAACTAACTCGTTGAAAGCCTCTTCCGAGCCGGCTCGCACTTGTAGCATTAGCTGAGCGTCGGGGTCGGATGCGGCGGAAGCGTTGGAAAATCGAACCATAATCCGGGGCTGCCTAAAGGAAGGGAAAGATTCGTAAGAGAGTTATAAATCACGATTTGTGTTCTTATATTGACCGGTCCGCAATTCGGCTTTCGTGGGCGACGGCTTTCGTGGGCGACGTTGTGATCAAGTCACAGCTAGAAACGGGACTGTTTCGGTTTTTCTACCGAAATGATGCAAGTTTTTTGGAAAGGATGTTGCAGAGTTTGAGCGGGCTCTATGGTTGTCCCCAGCACGAACCAAAAACTTGTAGACTGCACCGTCTCCCGTGCGTTAAAGAGAGTGGATTATTGAGATTGGGATGAGCACCAACGACGGACTCAACGAACAACTCGTCGATCGCCTCAAGCAAGGAGACGAGCATGCGCTGGCCGAACTGTACTCGCAACATCGCGATCGGCTATGGCGGATGGTCAACTTCCGGCTTGATCGGCGTTTGGGGGGGCGTGTGGACGCTGATGACATTCTCCAGGAAGCATATCTGGATGCCGCTCAGCGAGTTCACCACTATCTCGAAGATCCGTCAAAATCGTTTTTTGTGTGGCTCCGGCTGGTTGTCAGCCAGACCATGATCGACATCCACCGTCGGCACCTCGGTGCCCAAATGAGAAACGCTGATCGCGAAGTCTCGATGAATCGTCCAGCCTATACACAAGCAACGTCGATCTGCCTCGCAGCCCAACTACTCGGGGCCATGACGTCGCCGAGCCAGGCGGTGGTAAAGGCCGAGATGACCAAGCAACTGGAAGAGGCGCTCGAGACGATGGACCCGATCGACCAGGAAGTACTCGCGCTGCGTCACTTCGAGGAGTTGTCGAACAGCGAAGTTGCCGAGTCGCTCGGGATCCAACAGAAGGCAGCCAGCATACGATACGTCCGCGCCGTGGCCAGACTGAAAGATGTCCTCAGGCGAGTTCCAGGCTTCTTTGATTCATCAGGAACAAGTCATGCCTGAACCAACCGTCGATCGTGATCCAGTCGAGTTCCTCGCAGCGGAGTTTGTCGAACGACTTCGTGATGGAGAGAGACCAACCGTTGAAGAGTACGCGACAGCGCATCCTGACTGGGCCGACCAAATTCGCGACCTCTTCCCGACGATCGCGGCGATGGAAGATCTGAAGTTGGACAAAGAGACTTCGAGTGGCGGACGCGCCTCACTTGGACCAACCAAAATCGAAAGGCTTGGCGACCTTCGTATCGTCCGAGAAATCGGCCGCGGAGGAATGGGAATCGTCTACGAAGCCGAACAGGAATCTCTTGGGCGGCGTGTTGCCGTGAAAGTGCTTCCAAAGCAATCGTTGCTCGACGAAAAACATCTGCGGCGTTTTCGTCGCGAGGCGAGAACTGCGGCGAAGCTTCACCATACGAACATCGTGCCGATCCTCGGCGTCGGCGAACAGGATGGTTTTCATTATTATGTGATGCAGATCATTCGCGGAGCCGGATTCGACGAAATCATTCCCCAATTGAATAACCTCACGACCGCGACCGGCGACGAACCCGTGCCCCGTGCGAGCCGCGCCGCGAACGTCAGCAGCGTGGCGCGTGCGCTTGTGAACGGTGAACTGCGATCGTTGGCCAGGGTGGACGAGTCGCGAGGTTCTAGTAACGACTCGGCGATCAATTCGTCTTCTGGTACTGACAGCAATCGGATGGCCATCACAACGATTGACCCCGCTGATGACGATTCGGTTTTGGCCGACGATTCGTTCGTGTTAACCGGTGGTATCGAGGCTTCCGACGCAGTTACCTCCGACATTTGCAACCCGCCACCCTCCGCCGTAGCGACGCGATTCGGCCTCGCTTACTGGCAAAGCGTCGCGAGGATTGGGGTTCAAGTTGCCAATGCATTGAACTACGCACATGGCCAAGGAACACTACATCGAGACATCAAGCCCGCCAATCTTTTGATCGACGAAGGTGGCATCGTTTGGGTTGCGGACTTCGGCTTGGCCAAGGCGATGGAGCAGGACAACGTCAGCCGGACGGGTGACATTGTCGGGACTTTACGTTACATGGCTCCTGAACAGTTCCTCGGAGCGGCCGATGCACGAAGCGACATCTACAGCCTGGGCCTCACTTTGTACGAACTACTCACGCTCACGCCGGCGTTTGACGAGACGCAACGAAAACGAAGTTTCTTACACGAATCGGGACCGCTCGAGCCCGCGCGGCCTCGGCGCAACAATCCGTCGATCCCAAGAGATCTCGAAACGATCGTGCTCAAGGCAATCGCTGTCGAGCCCAACGCTCGATACCAAACATCCGCCGAGTTGTCCGAAGATCTGCAGCGGTTCCTCGAAGACCGGCCAATTCTTGCTCGTCGCGCGAGCGCCGCCGAGCGGCTTCGTCGCTGGGCACGCCGCAATCCAGCGGTTGCATCGCTATCGGGAATTGCAGCATCGCTGCTTTTGATCGTTGCAATCGTTAGCACTGCAGCTTACTTCCGGACCAAGGACGCGATGGATGCTGCTGTGATCGCCGAGTCGAGTGAACGCGTCCAGCGAGTCAAAGCAGAGGCAACATCAGAGTTGGCGTGGGATGCACTCGACAAAATCTTTGAACGATTGGCACCCCATCGCTACGTCTCGCCAGAAGATTTCGCCGTCGACAGCGAGGCGAGCGCTGACTTCGATATTAACGCTAAACCGGTTGTCTCGGACGAAGCCGCCGCGTTGCTGGACGAAATGCTTGTCTTCTATCGAAAGCTTGCCGCTCAGGGCGATGATACGGACGAGTTCCGGCAGCGAATCGCCGAAGCCAATCGTCGCGTCGGCGATATCCGGCAGCGACTTGGCCAGTACAACCAGGCAGAAAAGGCTTATCGTCAGGCGATTGCGGTCTATGCACAGTTGGAGGATGGCGGCAAGACCGAACCGAAGCAGGCAGCAGCGTTAGCGAGTGTCTATAACGAGTTGGGAGAAGTGCTTCGTCGCTCGCACCAAGGCGATCCGGCGCGCGATGCTTTTGACAGCGCCAGAGAGATCCTGGAACCTGTCGTGAAGAAGTCGTCGCTCGCAGAAGTCCGCTACGAGTTGGCACGCAGCTACTACTTGCGAACGCGTCGTGATGACGGCCCTTCGCGCGGTCCTGGATTTGGATCGCAGGGAGGTAAACGTGGTGGATCACGGCGCAATGAAAAGGGCAAGCAATCGCGGCGTTCAGGTGAGACCGGACAACGCGGTCACGATTCCGGACGCGATTCGGAAAAGATTGAACGAGCCATCTTGCTGCTAGAGGAATTGGTCGCAGAATATCAGGTGCCCGACTATCAGCAATTACTTGCGTTGTGTTACGCCGAGCGTCACGTGCATTTACGGTTCGATGATCGTGTCCAATCGGACGAAGTGTTCGCCAATGCCATTCGCCTGCAGGAAGGACTTGTCGAGAAGTATCCACAAAACCCCGATTATCGATTTACGCTTAGCAAGATCTACACGACAGGTTTGCGAGAAATTGCGCCAAGATCACCGGAAGCAGACATGCTCGAGATTGAGCAGCGCCTGGTGACTGCGCTCGACCTGCTTGAGGAGTTACATCAGGACCATTCCCGAGTCCCCGACTATCTTCTGTCGCAGCATAGAATTCGCGGCGCACTCGCGTTTCTCTGCACGCGGTCTGCTCGTTTTGAAGAGGCGCAACAGCATTTTTCGGAACTGCTCCGGGTGCAGTTGTTACTCCAAGAATCCGGGGTATTGGAGGCCGGTAGAGGTCACCGGTCGCCGTTTACACTTCTGTCTTACTCGCGCAACTTGGTCGATCAGTTTCGCAAAGCGAAGCAAGACGGGAAGACCGCCGATCCAGAACAACTAGTCGAAGTGCGCGCGCAACTACAAGGCTGGCTTGATGGCAGAGAGTCGGAAACCGAGTTGGACACTCGGCAGAAGAGTTATGTCGGCTATGTGTTCAGGAGGCTCGCCACGGTAAACACGGAACTAGGTGATGAAAGCGCAGCAGCGTTTGCGTCTGAGAACATGAAAAAGTACCTTCCCGAGAAAGAATGGGATGACTCAGAGCGGCGCGAGAGTCGGCACCCTCCGAGCGGCGGCGAACGCGGTCCCAGCAATCGACCTCCGGGGCCACCAAGGCGAGACTCGACGGCTCCCGTTCCAGGCTGATCAATGGAAGTCAGTCACTTGACAAGACTCGCACTTCCATGATGCATGCGTGATCAGTTCCGTTCGTTGCGGTGACTGTGATCCGTAACGCCTGCGTGCTCACTTCGTCGCCGAATTCGTGCCTTCGCCGACGTTGATAGTTTCCGTTGACACTGGTCATCGTTAGCCAGGAATGGCCGTCTTGGATTTCGATCGTATAGTCGCTGACGGTCTCTGGTTGCGGGCATCCCCACTTCATGCGAGCCGTATAACCATCGTGATGGCTGAGAGTTAGGTGGCGATGCAGCCCCGTGTCGAAGATCAGTTGAACCTCTTTGATCTCTTGCGGCGATTCCCAGTCGAGTTGAATCCAAGCTGGCAGCCCGCAATCCGGTTCGGACATCCATCGATGAGTACCAGGACAATTGCGGGTTGGTCGTGCACCTCGCTCGCCATGCACAGCGCGAGTCTGGCCGGTCAATATGTTGGCGGCCTCGCATCCGAGTTGCGAGCTGGACGCCGTTACTCGTGCGGATAGTGCCAGGTCCTTCGGGTCGTCATTGCATCGACCGATTAGAAATGCGTCGTCACATAATAGTTGTTGCTGAATGCCTCGCAATGCGTTTGCGTCGCGAGAGAGCCGACATGGGTCAAGTTGCCGTAGTGCCGCATATGCCGCAGCCGTTCCCACACCCTGCCCCACTACCGCGCAAGTCCCCATGACGCGTGTCGACGAGAAGGCGACATGCGTCGCAGAGATGTTTCGACCGGCGAACATCAAGTTGCTCACATCGCGAGCGACGCAGCAGCGCAATGGAATGTCGTAAAGCCACGGGACGGGATGCTGTTCACAAGGCAGCCTGTTCGCCGCATCGACTCCTTCTGGAGGATGTAAGTCGAGCGACCAGCCTCCATAAGCAATGGCGTCCTCGAACTCGCGAGAGTCCATCACGTCGCCTTCGGTCAGAACGTGTTGCCCAATGAATCGACGGCTTTCCCGCTTGCCCGGAAGGAATCCGATCCAGTCGAGCGCCCAATTCGCGGCATCGAGCGAGTTGTCAGCGCCCGTTTCGTCGCGCGGGCCGTTTTTGACGTGATCCCAGATGCCGAGCGTGATCGCAAGCAGTTCGTCGCGGATCGACTCGTTGTCCTTCACGGTATCGAGCGTACCACCCCATTCGGCCCACCAAAATCCATACTCGTGCGTTGGCTCTTCTTCACCGGGCACTGCATAGAGCCGTAATCGCATGTCGTCGCGACTGAATCGTCGTGCCCACGAGGGTGCGACGAACGGCATGGGCCGATCGTGCTTACGAGCTTGCATCAGAATCGTTGAGCCTAGCCGTAGATTGTCTGGACTTTCGGTCGCCAGCGATTCGCCGAATTGTTCCTGACTCTCACGTCCTTCCATGAATGCCGCCGCAGCTTCGACGCCAAGCCGACCATCCCCCGTGCAATCCACGAACACTTTCGCTCGAATGCGGAACTGATCTTCGGTATTCGGGCGTTCTGCGATTACCAATTCGATTCGATTGTTGCCTCTCGAAGGCTTCTCGACTGCGACGACAGTCGTGTTGAGCATCAATGTGAGGTTCGGCTCGGCGCGACACAGATCATACAAAATCAGATCGAGCATCGACGCGGAACGCTGAGCGTTCCGGACACATGCTTCCAACCGAATCTCCTCGATGATTCCGCCTTCGCGAGCTTCGGTCTCCAATGCGCGACCGCGATCAAAGCTGCCGGTCCCGTTCGCTCCGACGATGTGCATTCGCACTTCGCTCGACGCATTGCCGCCGAGGACAGGTCGGTCCTGGCATAAGATCACCTTCGCACCGGATCGGGCCGCCGCCAACGCGCAAGGAACACCCGCAGCCCCACCGCCGGCAACCAGCACGTCGCAAGCGAGTTCGTGGATTTTAACTGGCATTTTCCCGCAGATACGTCTGACGCAAACTAAATGAGATGCGACGCAATTACTTCAGCAATGACTGCAAGGCTCTCGTCAGCATGCCTTCAACCTGCGGAGCGACGCGAGACGCGCGATCGCTCGTCTCGTACCCGCCTTGGCCGTACGCAATCTCGGTGCCAATATATCCTGGTCCATAATCGCCGTACGCGGCCATGCAGACCGTATCGTCCGCGCGCATCGCCTGCGAAGCGAGTTGGTATTCGATGAACAGCTCGCCCGGCATGTGAACGATGTAGACATCGCCAAGTCGCAGGCAACTTGTATCGATGGTGAGCCCACTTTGATTGCGTTTTAGCCAGGCGAGGTGCGAGGCAGAATTGAGTCGTGTCGGGCCGGGCGTCTTTTTGTCGTCGATCAACGCGTTCAGGTTTGCCTCGTCGAGATGAGCTGCGGCCGGGAGTCGAACTGGTTCGACACGCCACTCGATGTCGCTGGCTGCGATCGGTCGCTTCGTTGTGGATTCCCACGCTTCACGCATCCCACGCTCCATCCGCGATGCAAGGATAGGGCGCAGCCCGTGTGATCCGTCGTTGTATTTACCGGCTGCGACGTTCCCACTCGCTCCATTGAAGTGAATGTGAGCGATCTCGGGTGCAGCTTTCTCGCGGGCGGCACGGGCAAGCCCTACGAATTCCGACGTTACATCGCCGTCACCGTAGTAACTTTGCGGATGCGTCGCGTAGTACGTCAGCGAAGCGATGGGAGTTTCTTCATTCCAAAAACTTATCAACCGCAAGTACGGATCGATGACACCCTCTGGCGCCGCAATCGCTTCAGGATTCGTACTCTTGCTCCAGCGAATGATCTTCACGTTACCGTCGGGACCCAAGAGACGCCGATTCGAGGCGACCTTTTCTACCTTCGCCTTTCCGACGCCGATATGAGTAAACGGTTGCGGATTTTTCAGCGATTCACCAATCGCCGCGACAACGCCGTCGATCGTCTTTTGCAAGAAACCGTTGTCGAAATGCTTTCCGCCTAAACCGCGCTGAGCAAGCAATTGCTCGGTCGTAAAGTCACAGCGAGCACCATCGTGCTGGTGGAGTGTATGGACGGCAACGTGATCGGGCGTCGTACCGGCTGCCTGGGCAAGCTTATTCCGCCACGCGTCGTAGCCTGCGTTTCCAATCCCGATCCAATCAACGGCACACAAAACGACCGGCTTGTCGGCTCCCAGCAACACGATGCCTCGCGCGCTCAATGGATCAAGGATTTCGCGCACCGGAGCATAGGCGACCGGAGTGCCAACCGCAGGCGTCGCATCGACGTTGAACGTGGCAATGCGAATTTCTTCCGCAAGTGCGATCGGTGCGGCGAGAAGCAGGACAATTGCTACGGTGAACATTGTCCCACAGCGGCGCGAAAATAGACTAGATGATGGGTGGCTGGGGTCGAGTCTTCGAGCCCCCAGGACTCGCGTCTTGCTAGGGGCTCGAAGACTCGACCCCAGCCACACTTCAATCACATTTTGCTGCTGCTTCAATCGATGGCTCATTTTTTATCGCTTTCTGGCTCCGTCGCATCAACGGATACGAACAGCGGCTTCGACGCGTAGGTGGCTTTCATGACAAAGTTCAGCGACACGTTTGCCATTACACAGATCTGCTGTCGCTGGGCGACGGGAGCGTCCTTTGCGGCAGTTAAAGTAATATGCCCTTCGATCGTCTCGCCAGTGAGCAATGTTTTGCTCTTCGGCTTCTCTAGCGTTACCCCGGGCGGAAGTGAATTACCGTAGACGCTGCTCAGGTGGTTGTAAGTGACGTCCAGCGTGACGTTCTTGTCAAAGCCCTCGGCGCGTTCGATTTTGATGTCGATTTGTTTCGACTCACCTGGTTTTAATGTGACGTCATACTCGCTCAACGTGACGGCAACGATGTCGCTTGCTCTGCCCACGGCGACGGTATGCAACTCGGCCGGCCAGTGCCCGCGTCCGCCTCCGGGCTGATAGGTTTCTTGATACGGAGTCGCGATGGCAGCAAGCGCGACTGGCGATTGCCCCTCGGCAACATGGGTCGCCTTCCCTGTAATCTGCACATTGGCCAACCTCATCTTCGTGTCTGGCGATGCGGTGAGCACGATGCATCCGTCTTGACCTTTATCGGGCAGGATGCGTCCGCAGGAAGCTTCGACGCCGTCGGGCAATCCTTCGATCCCCAATTGGATCTCGCCGGTGAAGCCATTCTTGCGTTCTGCGCGAACGAAGATCGCACCACCAGTGCCTGGAGTTAGTTGAGTCTTGTCGGTATCGACAAATAGCTCGAAGCTCGGCAGGCTGCGTGTTGCTCGAATAAAGTAGACGAAGTCCGCGCCGCCGCGGAGGTGCAAGTCACGAACCTCGATTACAAACATGCCATCCGCGGGTGCCGTCCAATTCTCTATGAACGAATCAGCAAAGTTGCGTTTGCCGATCCGCATGTCATCGCTCAACGTCAGCTGCATGCCAGTTGCGTCGAGGATTCGCAGGTGCGAATCGATCGCGGACTGTTGGCGGCGAGCCACTACCTCGAAAGAGAACTTCTCGTCCTTCATCGCCGCGAATGAATAACAGTCAATGTCACTCTCCGAATCGATGCGTCCGGTAATTCCCATGGGAAGTGACACATGCTGAGCGGCCTCGTGCGTGTTGTTGCCGGATTCGAGTTCTGTGAACACAGGGAGATCGCTGACGACAACAGGTGCCGGGTTTGTGACGGAATTTCCCATCGGCAGCTCCCACCATTGTGAACCAACCGGCCGATCGAGCGGAATGCTTACAAAGGTGTCTCGTATATCGGGGAGTCGATGGCCGACGAACTCGAACCGCGTCTGTTGCCCGCGTCCCACCGCCATGGGATGAACATTCGTGATGAACGGTCGACCATGCACTTCGATCGCGTACTCCCAATACTGGTTTCCTTGATACCGAACATCGCGGATCTCAAGGAAGTACTCGCCCGCGTGTTTGAACTCATAGTGCAAATACGGATCGGCATAGAAGTAGTTGTCGGACGCGGCAAGTGATGTTCCGTTGGCGTCGCGCACGGACAGGATCGGATCGACGTGCTGCTGCAAATCGTGAATGCGATCTTGTAACCTTTGGGAACGAACGTGGAAGCTCAACGCCCGGCCAGCTTCGACCGTGAACTTGAAATAGTCGACGTCCTCGGCCTTCTCGATCGCTCCGCAGACCGTCGCGGGAAACGCGATTGTGTTGGCCTTGTCGCGAGTATTGTTGTCACCCTCCTCTTGAATAATCGCGTCCTCGGCAATTACCAGCTGTCCCAGCGTACTGACACCATTCGGCGTTCCGATACGGAAATCTCGAACACCTGGCTGTGCATCGCTGGCGACGTTGAAGCGGATCTTGATCTCTTGCAAATTCGGCTTCTCACCCTCTTTAACTTCAGGGTGAATGATCTCTCCGGTGACGCCTTCGCCGGTCACAATGACATCGTACGTCCCGAGCATTGTGTAGCGTGATTTGAGCGTGTGCTCTGAACTGTTTCCGACGTGAGCAGCCACTGGCTTTAAGCTCATGAGCATCGGATAGGAAGTCTGAGCAACTGCTCGTTCGTTCGCAACGGAAATCGCAACGAGAACGAAGAGTATTGGGGCGCGACGTGTAAAGATATTCATTTTCATTGGACGAATAAGAATTGCTTGGAGTTCATCAACGCCCACGTCAGATCTTCGTAACACTCTTGCGGCGTCAGGTAATCCGCTAAGAAGCCGCGAGAGGCCGCAAGTTCTGGCTCGGTTGGAAAACGAGATAACGTCACTAAATACAACTGTTTGACGATTTCCGCGTGCTCCGTGTCATCGGCAATCAGCTTCATCAAGCGTCCGTTCTTGTCCGCGATCTTGTTCGCTAGCGTATCGCCGTTCAGCGTGTGCAAAGCTTGCGAGAGGCTCTCGTCGGGCGAACGTTCACATTCGCAGACGCTCGCGCGGCGAGGCTTTGCAAAGGTGTTCAGGAAATAGTTTGGATACTCGGCATCCGGTAATTCGATCGCCCGTGTCCCCAGGGGTAAGCTCTTGAATTTGGTTTGAACTGCCGTGACTTGATCGATCGCGTCGAGCAAGGCTTCGGCGGGTATTCGCTTCACCTTGAAGTGGCTGTAAAAGCGGTTATCGGCGGCGTTCTCTTGGGTTGGTTGTGAATCAAGTTGATACAAGCGTGACGAAACAATCGAGCGGATCAACTGCTTGAGATCAAAGTCATTCTCGACCAACTCCGTCGACAGCGCATCCATCAATGCGATGTTTGTTGGCGGATTCGTCGAACGCATGTCATCGACCGGATCGACGAGCCCACGTCCTAGCAAGTAATACATGTAGCGATTGACGACCGATTTCGCGAAGTATTCGTTCTCAGGTGATGCAAGCCACTCGGCTAAAGCGATGCGACGATCCAGCGGATGGTCGACTGGCTCCGCACCGAGCGGCGTGGGCGGCATGTTCTTTCCGGTCTTCGGGTGGCGCACTTCGCCTGATGCTTTGACGACCACAACTTGTTCGCGTCCAAACAGCCCGAACTCCTCGCTGTTCTTGGTCCCGACTCGAGCGAAAAACGCGGCGAAACCGTAGTAATCAGCTTGGCTGTACTTCTCGAACGGGTGATGGTGACACTTCGCACACTCAAGCCGAATGCCGAGAAATAGCTGCGACGTCGATTCCGTCAAATCTGTCGAACTGGAGTTGATACGGAAATAATTCGCGGGCCCGTTCGAGTAAATCGAACCCGTTCCGGTTACCAGTTCGCGGACAAAGCGATTGATCGGTTTGTTGGTGCGGAACGAATCTCTCACCCAATTATGCAGCGACCACATCCCCTGCTCGCCAAGTTTGTTGCTGGTATTGCGAATCAAGTCTGACCACTTCAGCGTCCAGTAGGCTGAGTATGGTTCATTGTAGATATCCTGGTTCGGATCTCCCGTCATGCCGAGCAGGCGATCGATCAGCTTATTGCGTTTGTCGGCTTCTGCTGACTCCATGAAGCTTGTTGCTTCCTCGACGGTTGGCAGTGTACCGATCACGTCCAGGTAGACACGTCGCACGAAGGTCGCATCGTCGCAAAGCGGCGAGGGCTCGATGCCCAGCTCCCGGAACTTCTTCTCCGCGAGCTCGTCAACGAAGTTGTTGTTCTTCCAATCGGCAAGTTCGACCAACTCTTTGTACGGCATCACAAAGTTCGCGATCTCTGCATGCGATTCGAACCGGACCATGATCGAAGCTTGTCCCTGTCCAATTGCTGTAACGTGACCACTCCTGGTGACCGCGAGGACTCCTTCGTCCATTGAATCAAACAAGGCCCAAGCGGTGACATCGCGTGTGGTATCGTCGCTGTACGTCGCTTCGACTCGCAACTGTTGCGTTAGCTGCTTACTGCCAATTCGTTGCGCCGGTGTGACGGTCAGTTTCGTGACTGCCGGAGCCTCACGGTTCGGCCCCGGAGCTTGGTCAGTTAACCAAGCCTTGAGGATTTGATAGTCCACCGAATCGGATTTCAGTCGCAATCCACCACCGTGGGCAACTCGCATCGTGGGCTTCTGCAAAAAGAGGCTGTCCTCGGGAGTGAGCATTTGAACTCGTCTCCCTAATCGATCGCGGACGATTGCAACATGGTCAGCGCTTGGCTCGAACCCGAACACGGAGAGCTTGAATCCACCTTTGCCATGTTGACTGGCATGGCACGCGCCCATGTTGCAACCGAGCTTCGAAAGAATCGGAGCCACTTGCCGATCGAATTCAACGCTCGGATTCTCCACGACGCCGGACACCGTGACTGGCACTTCGTGCGACGCGTTACCGACCGTCACGCGAAGGATCGCCGACCCGTCTCGACCGGCGACGAGCATTCCCGAAGAGTTGACGCTGAAGATCTGTGGGTCCGTTGACTCAATCTTCGCCTCGGCGGTCAAATCCTCGGCAAGAACAGCGGCCTCGGAATCAGCGAACTGTTCACGAATGCGCACCTGCGTACGAGCAAAGTTACCAACGAGCGAGATCTGCGATGGCTCGATCTGAAACTCGGCAGCAACGGCAGGTGTACTTGTGAGTAAGATGTACGCAATTGCAACGAATTGCCAGCAGCGAAAAACTGGCGAACGTGTCTTAGTCGGAGACACTCGCGGTCCCTCCAGGCAGGCATTTAAAGGCGGGTGGAGCCTGATGGCTCTTCGGGCAGGTGGGCCGTCGATCATTATGACGAACGAAGACATGAGATGCCATAGGAAAAGACATGCTAACTCTCGAATCAACTTTTGAAATTATCCGCCATTAATTTCACTGAGTACGACTGCGGCGTGAGCGCAGATGCTTTGGTTTTGAAGCGGAACTCGCAATTAACCATCGTGAATTGCAACCTGGCTGAGTCCACAGGATACCCAGAACCTATCATGCCGGATAACATGTCCAGCGCACGGGATTTTTAATGCACTACGCCGCGCTACGAGAGCGACCTTCGGAAATTGCAGGATGAAAGCACTAGTCAAACAACACGCGAAACCGGGCCTCTGTCTTCAGGAAGTTCCGCAGCCGAAAGTTGGAATCAACGATGTCTTAATCAAAGTTGATCGCACCGGGATCTGTGGCACGGATGTTCATATTTATAAATGGGACGCGTGGGCTCAGAAAACAATTCCCGTGCCGATGGTGATTGGGCACGAGTTTGTCGGCGAGATAGCGGAAGTCGGCTCCAATGTGTCGGACTTTCATCCTGGCGAGATCGTGAGCGGCGAAGGCCATGTTGTTTGTGGACGTTGTCGCAATTGTCTGGCGGGACGACGCCACCTGTGTGCCCATACGAAGGGGATCGGCGTTAATCGACCGGGTGCTTTCGCTGAGTACCTCGTGCTGCCAATGACCAACGTTTGGCATCATCACGATGCGATTGATCGAGATGTTGCCTCGATCTTCGACCCGTTTGGAAACGCCGTTCATACGGCCTTGTCATTTCCCGTTTTGGGGGAAGACGTACTAATCACCGGTGCTGGACCAATCGGATGTATGGCGGCGGCCGTGGTGAAGCATGCCGGAGCTCGATTCGTCGTCGTCACGGATGTTAATCCCTGGCGGCTCGATCTCGCAAAGCGCATGGGCGCGACTCGTGCAGTCGACATTCGCAGCGAGAGCCTCGCGGACGTACAGCGTGACTTGGGGATGGACGAAGGATTTGACGTGGGCCTGGAGATGTCTGGCAACTCGGATGCGCTGCGTGAACTGATTGCGAACATGTGTCATGGTGGGAAGATCGCGATGCTTGGCATCCCCTCGGGCGAGATCGCGATCGACTGGACGACGGTCGTGTTCAACATGTTGACGTTGAAAGGAATCTACGGGCGCGAGATGTACGAGACGTGGTATAAGATGACTGTGATGATTCAAAGCGGGCTCGATATCACTCCTGTCATCACACACCATTTCCATTACACCGAGTTCGAACAGGGCTTTGATGTGATGGTGTCTGGCGAGTCGGGGAAAGTGATATTGAATTGGCGTGATGCCTAGGGTGGCAGCGATTGAGAGAATGGAATATGTACGGCGAATTCAGAAAGCATCTCGCAGAACAAGCCGAAGACATTCGCAAGGCAGGGCTTCATAAGCCCGAACGAGTCATCACGACTCCCCAAGCCGCGCACGTCAGCGTGCAGAGCGGTGATTCCGTACTCAATATGTGCGCCAACAATTACCTTGGCCTCGCCGACCACCCAGAAATCGTTAAAGCAGCACACGAGGGACTTGATCGCTGGGGATACGGATTGTCGTCAGTGCGGTTCATCTGTGGCACGCAAGCAATACACCGAGAATTAGAAAGCAAGATCAGCGGATTCCTGGGCACTGAAGACACCATCCTCTACACGTCTTGCTTCGACGCAAACGGTGGTTTGTTCGAAACGTTGCTAGGCGAAGAAGACGCGGTAATTTCGGATGAGCTCAACCACGCGTCGATCATCGATGGCGTTCGCCTGTGTAAGGCTCAACGGTTTCGTTACAAGAATGACGACATGCACGACCTGGAAGCCAAGCTCAAAGAATCCACGTCGACGCGTTTCCGGATGATCGCGACGGACGGCGTCTTCTCGATGGATGGACATATTGCGGATCTTCCGAGCATCTGCGAACTGGCAGACAAATACAATGCGCTCGTCATGGTTGACGACTCGCACTCGGTTGGTGTTCTAGGCCGTCAAGGTCGAGGCACTCACGAACATCATGACGTCGTCGAACGCATCGACGTGCTGACAGGAACGCTTGGGAAAGCGCTCGGCGGTGCAAGTGGCGGATACACGAGTGGTCGTAGTGAGATCGTGGCGCTGCTTCGACAAAGGTCTCGACCGTACTTGTTTTCCAACTCGGTGGCTCCACCCATCGCCGCCGCTTCGATCCGAGCGATCGATCTTTTGTGCGAATCAACGGAGTTGCGAGATCGCCTGGAAGCGAACACCCGCTTTTTTCGCGAGCAGATGACGACAGCGGGCTTCGACATCATCCCCGGCGAACATCCCATCGTTCCTGTTATGCTCGGCGATGCGGCGCTAGCAGCGCGGTTTGCGGAGCTCATGCTGAAGAAGGGCGTCTATGTTGTCGGCTTCTCGTATCCTGTTGTGCCCCACGGAACAGCTCGGATAAGAACTCAAATCTCGGCGGCACATTTGCCAGATGATCTGCGGTTTGCTGTCGAGTGCTTTGCGGCGGTTAAGAAAGACCTCGGAATTTGATTTTGTGCGGTCGATTCCAACGCGCACCGCTTCGACTACCGATCTAGCGAGACCGCTTCAGCGTAGTCGAGTTCTCCCGTGCGACCGTCGTAATATTGGAAAATGATTTGCGGGTGTGGGTAGGCGACCCAGCGCTTGTCGCCTAGTTTCTTCGGCATGTTGAAGACGTTGTTTATCTGTACTACGCAGAAGTGCGGATAGAGTCGCTCCAAACGCGGCAGATCCGGCAGGATGTAGCTACTCCAGCGGATGTCGCACTCGCGCGGGCCGAATGTCCACTTGCCGGTGGCTGGGCGGTTGCTTTCGTCTAGTTTCGGAACGTGATTCACGCTGTTGTGTGGACCGCAGCAGAACTCCCACACGTTGTCCGTGACTTTAATGGCGAAGCTGTTGTGCAGGTCGCCGGTCATCACGAAGACCTTCTTACCGAGCTTCTCCCACTCGTCGATTAACATCTCTCGCTCGTCGAAGAACCCGGTCCACGCTTCTTCCTTGTTCGTATCGTCGAACTCAAATCCACCGGCTCCGCTGTGAGGAATCATAAATGGAACGGTCGAGATGACGAAGAAGAAATCCGCGTCGCTCTCTTTCATCGATTTCAGCAACCACTCTTGCTGCGGCTTGCCGATCATCGAGACGCCTGGTTTGTCGCGCTGGCGAATGTCGTGCATGTCTCGATCACCACGCGTATCAAGCATGAAGAATTCGCAGTTCGCAACACGAAATTTGCCGTAGCTGCGACGACCAATCGAGTAACTCAGTTTCATATCGTCGACTTTGGCGGGCATGTGAAGTCGAACCGTGTGGGCATCGACGACTTTGACGATGTCATAGACGTACGAATTTTTGTTCCCTTCGTCGTTGTCATAGCGAATGTCGTTCGTGCCAGCTTCGGGCGTGCCCCAATGGACGTGCAGGTTCGACATTTCGGTCAGTGGAAGCTTTGTGAAGTCCGTGTTCGGATCAACGAGCAAGTCGCTACCAGCCTTCATGCTCCCGCGACCGTAGTGGATCGGATGGTTGTACTCCATCGGATTCGCCCATCCCAGGTAGTCGTACCAAGCGTGCGTCCCGATGTCGCGAAAGACGGTTCGTCGATGCCGCTTCCCGGCCTCGGAGGACCCCCAAATGTCGTTGACCAATTCGTGATCATCGAACGTGAAGTAACTCGGTACGTTGCGATGCCACTTTGACAGCTCGGTACCTCGGCTCAGATATAGCTTGTAGTTCTCCCAACAGCCGACAACAGTCGGCATGACTTGGACGGACATTGGGAATTCCTCGACGCCCTGGGTCAGCCGCCAAGCCTCCGGAGGATACTCGCGAAGTTCCTCGTAACTCCAATCACCATTCATGATGTGAAAGTGAACTCGGTCCGCCCAATCACGGTTCAGGTTTTCGTAGGTCGGTGTGCGATGCCCCACGCCGTGCAACGGATTTTGGTTGGCACACGATCCGATTTGAAACCGAAAGTTGAAGAGGCCATCCGGGTTGTATTCGGCGTTGCGGGTGTCTTCCGCGCTGGGCAGCGTTTGAAACGATCCGGGCAAGCCATGTGGTCGGTCGTTGACCCACACTTGGTAGTGATAGCGTGTATCCGACTTCAAATTCTTAAGCTGTGTCGTTCCGGTGTTGTCGTGAGCGATCCTAGTCGTCGCCGGCGCGCTGACCTGATCAAGTCGTTCTTCTGTCGTTCCGTAACGCACAATGAAATCGCCAGCATCAGAAGTCCTGGCCCAAACTACGACCGAATGTGCGGTTGGGTTACCCAACATCGGGCCATGCGTTAGTCGAATCGGGTCGCGCTCGGCCCTGGCGAAAGGAACTAGAAGGGCGACGAGCATCAGAGCCGACAATAAGTGCTGCGACGAGGCAGAGATCGAGCGGGAGATTCGTAACATAGCGAGACAACCTTTTCATCAGGTGCTTGGCAGTGAGTGACCCCAGTTTATGCAGAATCAGAACCTGATTGCCAGTGTGTGGTTCTCGATGGCTCACGCCAAGTCGCAAAGGCGCAAAAAATGGCAGGTGAATCTCTCTGCGGCTCTGCATCAGCGACAATATCTGTATTATGGGGCCGTCGCCTGGAGCCAGGCTTGATAAGCCACGCACAATCTTGGAGCGGCTCCTGGAGCTTGCTGCAGCAGCCCGGAAGCCGAGTCGATCGTTTGCTTCGCGCGTTCGAGGTACTGCGGCTTGTCGAGCGCCGTGCCGAGATAGACGAGATTGCTGGCGGCGACCGAATTGCCAGACGGCTCAACGCCATCGACCGGGTCGCGTCCACGAGCAAGAAGTGTTTCGTGGTCACCGGACGTGAAGTAGAACCCGCCATTCTTCTCGTCCCCGAACAATTCGATCTGTTTTAAGGTGAGTTCCTCTGCCACCTTCAACCAACGCTCGTCGTTGGTCGCTCGATGGAGGGCGATCATTCCGTCGGCCAGAAATGCGTAGTCGTCGAGATACGCGTTCAACGCCGATTTGCCTTGCCCGTACGTTCGCTGCAACCTTCCGTCTTCGTTCCGTAATTCGGTCAGCACGAACTCCGCGCCGCGCACTGCTGCCTCAATATACTCCTCGTTTTTCATTATCCTTCCCGAATCGGCGAAACCTCGGATCATCAACCCGTTCCAACTTGTCAGGATCTTCGTATCGGTCATCGGTCGCGGTCGCTTATCGCGTGCGGCGAGTAGCTTGGCGCGTAGCGGAGCCAACTGCTGTTCCAGCTCCGCATCTGAGCTGCCAGTTTGCTCGGCGAGTTCAGCTGGCGTTTTCGAGTGTTGCGGAGCGTAGTACTCATCTTCGAAGTTCGGCGCGGCGTCTAAACCATAAACCTGAGCAAACAATTTGAATTCATCAGGCGCGAGCAGCTTCTCGACTTCCGACTTCTCCCATCGATAGAACTTCCCTTCCTCGTCTTCCGATTCCGCATCGAGGGCGGATACGAACGCTCCGCGATCGTCTGTCATCTCGCGCAACACGAAGGTCAGCATCTCGTCAACGACGCGCTTGAAGTCTTCACGATCCGTCAGGGCGTATGCTTCGGCGTAGACCGACGCAAGCTGACCGTTGTCGTAAAGCATTTTCTCGAAGTGCGGAATCCGCCAGAAGCGATCAACGCTGTAGCGATGAAAGCCGCCGCCAAGGTGATCGCGAATTCCGCCCATCGCCATCCGTTCGAGTGTCCCGACGAGTTTTTCTGTCGTTTCAGTCGCTTGTGCCTCGCTCAGCTGGTCACTCTGGAGGCGATTAATCAGAAAATCGAGGTTCGGCGGCTCGGGGAATTTGGGCCGGTTCGGATTCGTGGGTGTGAAACCGAACCCGCCGTACTCCGGGTCGTACCGATCAGCCAACGATTCGAGTGCTTGGTCCAAGACCGTTGGTTCGACAACCGCTTCGTCGCTGGTTCGCGGGCGGTCGAGTTCTTGTTTGACGAGATCCGTAATCGCATCCGCGTCGCGTTCGATCGACTCGCGCTGGGTACTCCAGAACTCATGCACTCGTTGTAGCAGGGTAAAAAAACCCGTACCGGCTCCACGATCGCCATCTCTGGCCGGAAAATACGTTCCACCAAAAAACGGCTTGGCCTCGGGAGTCATAAAGACGGACATCGGCCAACCGCCGCCACCGCCATTTCCCGTGACTCGGTTATAGATCTGGACCGAGGTCATGTAGATCGAATCGACGTCAGGGCGTTCCTCGCGATCGACTTTGATGCAGACGAAGTGATTGTTCATGTACGCAGCGATTTCTTCGTCGACAAACGATTCGCGTTCCATCACATGGCACCAATGACAACTGGTATAGCCAACGGAGAGAAAGATCACCTTGCCTTCCGCTTTTGCTTTGGCGAATGCCTCTTCTCCCCACGGAAACCAGTCGACCGGGTTGTGGGCGTGGAGCAATAGATAAGGGCTGGTTTCGCGCGCAAGCCGATTGGAGTGTATCTTTTCGGTGGGTGCTGCCGGTTCGGCCTCTGTCGTCTCTTCGCTAGGTGCTTCGGTCTCGACGGGTGCGGGTGATTCAGTCGGTTCGGCCAATTCAACGGGCGCGCCGTCGGAACAGCCCAGAAAAGGAGCGATCAAGATCAACGTAAGCGCGCGAAAAAAGCGCCGAGGCTTGGCAATCAGCATGAGGGGTTCCGTTAATCCGGGTTTGAAGCCGCCGATTCAAGCGAAGAGGCGTCCAAAAGATCCGCCACGTCCGCAGTCTCTGCTTCGGGAGTCGACCGATCGGAGGCCGACGCCAGCGGTGGAAGGAGGGAATTCTCAATCGAAGTCGCATCCACTGGTACCGTTTCAGCATCCGCGAATCGTTCTCGCTCTGAATCGAGCGGCGAATCAGGCCCTGCGGAAGTAGCAGGCGCTGCGCAGCTTGTATCGTCCGCGTTGGTGCTTTGCGATTCATCTGACGAGCCAATTTCATAGACGGCTCGAAACGTAACCGTTCCCACGGTCAACAATGCGCCAGGTTCAAGAATCGTTTCAGTGATACGCTCGTCACCCACATAAGTGCCATTCAGCGAATCCAGATCCCGCACGACAAGTCGACCGCCGGACTCCGTAATCTTGCAGTGTTGCCGACTGACTAGGGAATGGGGGATCGTAACTTCAGCACTTCTACCACGACCGATTATGGTCGGCAAACGAAGATTCACTTCGGTCGCGCTGGTCGTTCCCCCAATTACGATCAGTTTCGCCTTCATGCTTCGATATCCCTATCCATGACCACGGCGGCTGTTACCCATCGACGATTCCTGCCGCAACAGTCTATCGATCGCGCGACCGTGACGCAAATCATTAACCCCTATTGCGGGTGGTTTAATCGCCGGAAAACGTGCCCTACTCGGCGGGGCATCCCGCCTTGACAACGAACCTGGAGCCGATAATCTGATGAATTCGATTTTGTACGCGCGAATCCGAGAGAGAAATACCTCGACGCATGCCCACGATTAATCAGCTGGTACGTAAGAACCGCAAGCAAAAACGCAAGTTCAACAAGGCACCCGTCCTTGATCGCTGCCCCCAAAAGCAGGGGGTTTGCTTGCAAGTTCGGACGATGACACCGAAGAAGCCGAACTCGGCCCTTCGGAAGATCACACGTGTTCGATTGTCGAACGGCAAAGAAGTCACGGTATATATCCCCGGCGAAGGCCATAATCTCCAGGAACACTCGATCGTCCTGGTTCGCGGCGGTCGAGTACGTGACTTGCCGGGTGTACGGTATCAAGTCGTTCGTGGCGCACGCGATACACTCGGCGTGACAGGCCGCAAGCAGTCACGTAGCCGCTACGGTGCGAAGAAGTCCTGAAATTTTAAACACTCAGATTTGAAGAAGCTGAAATAGTATGGGCCGAATAACTGCTAGTCGTAAACAATTGAAGCCGGATCCCAAGCATGGGTCGATCTTGGCGGCGAAGTTCGTGAATTGCCTGATGAACGACGGCAAAAAGTCGATCGCCTATGAGATCTTCTACGATGCGCTCGACATTCTCGCGAAGCGAATTACTGACCAAGAACCGATTGAAGTGTTTCATCAAGCGATCGAAAACATTAAGCCATCGATTGAAGTGCGGTCGAAGCGCGTTGGCGGTGCTGCCTATCAAGTTCCGATGCAGGTTAATCGGGCTCGTCAGCAATCGCTAGCTATTCGCTGGCTGCTACTGGCTGTTCGCGAGAAGAAGGGACGACCGACGTGCCAGAAGCTTGCCGACGAACTGACGGCCGCGTACAACCGCGAAGGCTCGGCGATGACTCGTCGCGAAAATGTCCACCGAATGGCGGATGCGAATAAGGCGTTCGCTCACTTCGCTTGGTAGTCGATTGAACTCACTAGCCGCACGGACCAATTTCCCTGCGGCTATTTTTTTGCGCGAAGGTCGTTGATTTCCAGATAGGCATTGCAACACGAAAGGCAAGCGACGTGGCGTCGCTGAAGAAATTCGATGGCTCGAAAGCTGGAAAAAATTCGCAACATTGGCATCATCGCGCACATCGATGCTGGGAAGACCACCGTCACCGAGCGGATGCTGTATATGAGCGGGGCAAAGCATCGTGCGGGCGAGGTCGACAAAGGTACGACGACAACCGACGACGACTCCGAGGAACAGGAACGCGGCATAACGATCTACTCGGCCTGCGTCACCTTCGAGTGGCGGGACGTTCATGTGAACCTGCTGGACACGCCGGGACACGTCGATTTTACTGCGGAAGTCGAGAGGTGCTTGCGTGTTCTTGACGGTGCGGTTGTTGTTTTCAGTGCCCGCGAAGGCGTGGAAGCACAAAGCGAAACGGTGTGGCGACAGGCGGATCGTTATCGTGTGCCGCGCATTGCCTTTATCAACAAGCTCGATCGCGAAGGGGCGGACTTTCAAACGGTCTTCGATGAGATTGCGACCCGCTTGCAGGCGAATCCCGTTGCGATTCAGATCCCGATCGGCGAAGGGCCGGCCCACTTCGACAATGCTTTTCGGGGCGTAGTCGATCTGGTGAGCATGAAGCTGCTCACGTTTGACGAATCGGAAGTCACCCGGGCGGACATCCCAGAAGAACTTCAAGATGAAGCCGAGATGTGGCGAGATGTAATGCTCGACAAGCTTTACTCTTACAGCGATGAGTTAATGGAACTGGCGTTGCAAGAGAGCCCGATCCCCGAGTCGCTGCTGAAACGGGTCATTCGCGAGGCAACGATTCAGATGCAAATCCAACCCGTTTTGTGTGGCTCGGCACTGCATCTGATGGGAGTTCCACCGTTGCTGGACGCGGTCGCGGATTATCTGCCAAGCCCAGCTGAAATGCCTCCGGTTGAGGGAACGGGCGTCGACAAGAAGGGTGCCAAGCAACAACTTCTGCGCAAGCCCGAGGCCGGAGAGCCGTTCTGCGGCCTTGTTTTTAAAGTGATTCCGGCAAAGACCGGCGATCTGTCGTGGGTGCGAATCTATTCCGGCGAACTGAAGGCCAATTCGCGTGCGCTGAATCCCGGAAAGGACAAGAAAGAAAACATTGCTCAGCTTTGGCAACTGCATGCGACCAAAAAGGAGCAGCAGGTGGAGGTCGCGTCCGCAGGCGATATCGTCGGCGTGATTGGCCTGCGGGGCACGATCACCGGCGATACACTTTGCGACACGCGAGCGCCGATCCTCCTTGAATCGATCGAGTTTCCCGAAACGGTCATGTCGATGGCGATCGAACCGGAATCGACGACGGAGCGAAAAAAGCTCGAAGAAACGCTCGAATTGTTGCTGAGACAGGATCCAACGCTTCGGGTCAAAACGGGTGAAACGGGCCAAACGCTGATTAGTGGCATGGGAGAACTTCATCTAGAGATCATCAAGCATCGATTGCTGCGAGATTTCAGCCTGAAGGTGAAGTTCCATAAACCTCAAGTCAGTTATCGCGAGACGGTCGATCACGCCGTAGAGGTCACGGGAGTCTGCGAAAGAATGATCAACGGCCAGCAATTGTTCGCCAAGGTCTCGCTGAAGCTCGAGCCGACGGATGTCGAAGGCACGGGAGTTCTCGTTTTGAGCCAATGCCCTCCAGAGACGTTGCCTGGCGAGATTCTCAGTCTATTGATCGACGAACTCAACGCGCACGGTGAGGGCGGAGGGTTGATTGCAGGCTATCCGTTGATGAAGCTTCGGGTGACAGTGCTGGGTGGCGATGCGGGTGAAGATGAGCCGAACGAGTTGGCGTTTAAGATGGCGGTAAGTGATGCCTTCACGAAAGGGTTGGAGCAGGGCGGTAAGGTGTTGCTCGAACCCATTATGAAGGTCGATATCGTGACGCCCGAGGATTATGTAGGCGATTTTGTCGGCGATCTTCAACAAAGGCGAGCCATCATCTCGAAGACCGAGAATCGCGGCCGACTGACCGCGATCGAAGCCCAGGTACCGCTGAGTGAGCTGTTTGGGTACTCGAGCGCCATGCGGAGCCTCAGCCAGGGCCGAGCTGGCTGTTCGATGGAGCCGCTTGAATACGCACCGGCCCCTCCCGACATAGTGCGTGCTCACGAAATCTAATTACGCAAACTCTATCAGATAGAGAACGGAGTTTTTTGTGGGGAGGAGTCTCGTCGAGGTGTTGACGATGGCTGGGTCGATCCCTAAGATCGTTGGTTTCCCATTTGGGGAAAACTGTCCAGTAAGCGGTTGGTGGCTGTCAGTCGATTGACTGCTTTGCCGGAAATTTAGGAGTTGCGTTAGTGGCCCAGGCTCATGAAGTAATCCGAATCAGGATGGAAGCTTACGATCACGCCATCCTCGATCAAAGTGCTCAGGAGATTGTGGATACCGCCAAGCGGACCCACTCGGAAGTGCATGGCCCGATTCCTCTGCCAACTCGAATTGAGAAGTATACGGTCCTCTCCGGACCGTTTGTTGATAAGAAAGCTCGGACGCAGTTCGAGATTCGTACTCACAAGCGGCTGATCGATATTGTGCAGGCGACTGCCAAGACGATCGAATCGCTCAATAAGTTGAGCTTGCCGGCTGGTGTTGATATCAAGATTAAAGCCTCGCAGCGGTAGTGAGGCTCCCTCCTTAAAGCGACATAATCTGCTTATGGATCGGAAGTTGGGCGGGTAAGTCGAGAGAACTTTACTCACTCCCGCTTAGCAAGTGATCACAAGGATAAGACCGATGACGAAGGGTTTACTCGGCCGCAAGGTCGGGATGACACAGATATACGAAGAGTCTGGTAAGGCGGTTCCGGTAACGGTAATTGCTGCTGGGCCATGTGATGTGCTTCAGATTCGGACGTCCGAGCGTGATGGATACGAGGCGGTTCAGTTGGGTTTTGAAGACAAACCTCGCCGCCTTGCTCGTCGCAGCGAACGTGGTCACGTGGCAAAGCTCAGTAGTAAGCGATCTAAAAAGCTCGCTGCTGCCGGTCAGGAGGCTTCGCCCAAGGCTGATTGCGAACCCAAGCGATACGTCCGCGAATTGCGGGGTGATGTCGCAGGCTACGAGGTCGGCCAGCAAGTTACGCTGGACGCTCTGGCTGACGTCGAGCTGATTGATGTGACGGGCACGAGTAAGGGGCGCGGTTTCGCGGGTGTTATGAAGCGGCATAACTTCGCTGGGCAGCGCGCGTCGCACGGCGTCAAGAAGGTTCATCGTCACGCAGGCGGTACGGGTAGCGGTAGTGCTGGTCCGAGTCGTTTGTTTAAGGGAATACGCATGGCGGGCCAGTATGGCAATTCACGCGTCACCGTGCGGAACTTGAGGGTTGTGCGTATCGATTCAGAGAATAACTTGCTGTTGGTGCGCGGAGCCATTCCGGGGCCGAATGGCGGGTTGGTAGTGATACGGGAAACGAATAAAGTTGGTTGAGCTGGAATGAATTGTTTCGTCCGCTCGCATTGGAAGTGACTTGAGTCATGGCAAGCTTACCGATTTACGACCGCACCGGTGCTAAAGTTGGTGATTACGATATTGAGCCGTCGGATTTAGCGGCTCGCATTAGCAAGCAGTTGCTGCATGATGCTGTCGTGATGTACCAAGCGAATCAACGTCAAGGTAGCCATAAGTCAAAGACGCGAGCCGAAGTGGCTGGCACGACAAAGAAAATGTATCGACAGAAGGGCACGGGTAATGCGCGTGCTGGTTCTCGTCGCTCGGGTATTCGGCGTGGTGGTGGTCATATTCATGCGAAGTCACCTCGCGACTACTCGTATCGATTGCCTCGCAAGGCATTGCGAGCGGCAACTCGAATGGCGCTCGCGTCTAAGTTGCGTGACGATCAAGTTGTTGTGATTGACGAGTTGGCGTTTGGTCAGCCTTGCACGAAAGACATGGTGGCGATGCTGAAAGCTCTTGGGTTGGACGGTGCATCGGCGCTGGTTGCCACGGAATCATTGGATATTAACGTTTATAAAAGTGCTCGAAATATCGAGAAGGTCAATGTGGCCCCGGTTGCTGAGTTGAATGCGTATTCGGTTTTGGCGCCTCGCAAGCTGTTAGTTACCAAGGCCGCTTTGGATGCGATCCGCGAGCGGCATAGTTCGACCGCAGTGGCTTCGTAGTCTGCTGAGTATCGGGAGTGACGTCGATGGCTAAAAAAGACAGAAGTAAACAGGCTGACGCTGATAATGGGCTGAAGCTAGAGCCACATCAGATCATCTTGAGGACGCTTGTGACGGAAAAGGGTGTGCATCGTTCGACGCGAAATAATCAATACGCGTTCGAGGTGAATGCTCGTGCTAATAAGAGTGATGTAAAACGAGCTGTTGAAGAGTTGTTTGAGGTTACGGTCGAAAAGGTTCGTACGCAGAATCGTAAAGGCAAACCTCGTCGACACAAGTTTCGCTATGGTTATACAAAGAATTGGAAGAAGGCTCTGGTGACTCTGAATTCAGAGCACCGAATCGACTTCTTCTAGTGATTGATTGGATAGTGTCTCCTGCGAAAGTTGGGGGGGAGTTAAGTCATGGGAATTCGACATTACAAGCCAACGTCCGCCGGACGGCGTAACGCGACGGTTAGCGATTTCGCTGACTTGACGCCGGGCGTGAAGCCTGAGAAGTCGTTGATGCGACCGCTGACGAAAACCGGTGGCCGAAATAATCAAGGCAAGATTACGTCGCGGCATCGCGGCGGCGGTCACAAGCGGCAGTATCGCTTGATCGATTTCGCTCGCAAGAAAGACGGCGTGCCCGCAAAGGTTGCGTCAATTGAATACGACCCAAATCGAAGTGCTCGCATTGCACTGCTGCATTATGTTGATGGCGAGAAGCGATACATTTTGGCTCCTGACGGTTTGAAGGCTGGCGATCGGGTTCAGAATGGGCCGGAGGCGCCGCCGACATTGGGAAATACTTTGCCTTTGAAGAACATCCCGCTCGGTACGACGATTCACTGTATTGAGTTGTTGCCCGGTCGCGGTGGTCGCATGTGTCGAAGTGCAGGTACAAACGCGACGTTGATGGCTCGCGAATCTAATTGGGCTCAGGTCTCGCTCCCGAGTGGTGAGATTCGCCGAGTTCCAGCCGCTTGCCGGGCGACGATCGGCAAGGTTGGTAATACAGATCACATGGCGGTTGTGTTGGGTAAGGCTGGTCGTGCACGTTGGCTCGGCCGCCGGCCGCATGTTCGTGGTACGGCGATGAATCCTGTCGATCATCCGCATGGTGGTGGTGAAGGTCGGACGAAAGGTGGTCGCCATCCGGTAAGCCCGACTGGTGTTCCAGCGAAGGGTGGTCGTACTCGCCAGCGACGCAAGGCATCGAATTCGGCGATTGTTCGTCGTCGTCGATCACGTCGTTACGGTCAGTTGCGGTTACCGAAGAGTTAATCTGCCGGAAAGGCATTTGGAGTAATTAGTTCGGCATGAGTAGATCCACTAAAAAAGGCCCGTACGTTGATTTGAAGCTGTACTCGAAGGTCCAGAAGCAGCAGGAACGTGGCAAGGCTGATCCCATCAAGACATGGGCGCGAGCGTGTACCATCGTGCCGGAGTTTGTTGGTGTGACGTTTATGGTTCATAACGGCAAGCAGCATTTGAAGGTGTTCGTTACAGAGGACATGGTCGGTCACAAGCTTGGTGAGTTTTCTCCCACGCGAACCTTCCGCGGTCACGGTGGTAAGGGTAAGCGTTAGTCCGGTTGCTGATTTCGCTGGTCGTGATGCGATCGAATGAGTGAGCAAACGACAAGGGCCGGTTTAGGAAAGATAAGGTTTAGAGGGTTAAGACAATGCCGTTTCGTGCCATGCATCGCAACGCTCGGATCAGTCCCCGCAAGGTGCGACACTTGGCGGATATGATTCGCGGGCGTTTCGCTGACGAAGCATTAGATTTGCTGAAATTTCAGCCACATCGCGGTGCTCGGATGCTTGAGAAGGTACTGCGAAGCGCGTTGGGAAATGCTCAAGATCCTGATCAGAACCCAGGTAAGACGATTCGAGTTGAACGGCTGGTTGTGGTGGATGCTCGTGTTGATGGCGGTCCGATGTTCAAGCGGATGCGGCCTCGTGCACGCGGCATGGCCTTTTTGATCAAAAAACGGATGTCGCACATTCACGTCACACTGGAAGACATTAACGAGATTTAGATATGGGACAAAAAGTTAACCCTATCGGTTTCCGAACCGGTGTGATGATCGGGTGGAAGAGCCGTTGGTTCGCATCCAAGCAGGAGTTTGCCAATCTGCTGGTTGAGGATTTCAAGGTTCGGAATTTCATTAAGAAGCATCCGAAGAAGCAGCAATATCGCAACGCTGGTATTGACCGAATAGAAATCGAGCGAACGCGTGATGAAGTCAAAGTGGTGCTGCATGTCGCCCGACCGGGGTTGATCATTGGCAAGAAGGGTCAGGAAGTGGAGTTGTTGCAAGAGGAACTCCAAAGCCTGATCGGTCGTCGTGTGAACTTGAAGGTTGAAGAAGTTGGCCGACCCGAGCTGATGGCTCAGTTGGTTGCTGAGGATATTGGACAGCAGTTGTCAAAGCGAGCGAGCTTTCGCCGAACCATTAAGCGTTCGATGGAGCAGACGATGGACGCTGGTGCCAAAGGTATTAAGATTCGCCTAGCGGGCCGACTCGGCGGCGCCGAGATGGCGCGTATTGAAAAACAGATTTCCGGATCGATTCCGTTGAGTACCTTGCGAGCAAAGATCGACTACGGCTTCCACGAAGCCAAGACGGCTCAAGGTCACATCGGTATTCAGGTTTGGGTTAACCAAGGTATGTACGAAGGAGTCTCCGATGGCCCTGATGCCCAAGAGAGTCAAGCACCGAAAAAGCCAAAGAGGACGTATAAAAGGTAACGCGACTCGTGGCAACAAAGTTGTTTTCGGTGACTTTGGCCTGCAATCACTAGAAGGTGGTTGGATCAAGGCGCAGACCATCGAAGCGGGTCGTATTGCTGCCCAGCAATATATCCGTGGCGAAGGCCGCTTGTACGTTCGACTGTTTCCGCATCGTTCGATTACTTCGACGCCGTTGGAAACGCGAATGGGAAAAGGTAAGGGAGAACCGGAAGCCTGGGTGGCGACGGTTCGGCCTGGAACAGTTTTGTATGAACTCGGTGGTGTAACTGAAGATCAGGCTAAGGTGTGCTTCGCTCGATTGGCTCACAAGATGCCTGTGCGAGTGCGACTTGTGCGACGCCGTCCTGCTTAACACCACTTAACGATAGAAAAAGGTTGGGTCGATGAAGGCCGCAGAACTTCGAGAAATGAGCGACGAGCAACTTGAGCTGGCGCTCAAGGAAACATGCGATCGTCTGTTTCGGCTGCGACTGCAATCGCAGACCGAACGATTGGACGCACCAAGCGAACTGCGAAAATGCCGACGACTTGTTGCTCGTATTAAAACATTGTTGCACCAAAGACAGGCACAGGCGGCTTCCGCCTAGGCGAATCTAAAGGGTATTGAAAGAGTAGATAAGACATGCCAAAGAAAGTTGCTACCGGCGTTGTTACGAGCGACAAATGCGACAAGACACGCCGCGTTGAAATCGCTCGACAAGTCCAGCACCCGAAATACGGCAAATTCGTCCGCCAACGAACCGTTTGCTACGTCCATGACGAGGGCAACGAGTCTGGTCAGGGTGACATGGTAGAGATCGTCGAGTCGAGACCTTTGTCGAAGACGAAGCGATGGGAGTTAGTTCGTGTTGTTGAGAAGAGTCGCGCTGTTGATGTGGCAGCGCTGAAGGCTGCTCGCGAGCAAGCGGTCGACGATTCGGAGTAAGGATGTAGTACGATGATTCAGCAAGAATCGCGGCTTTCAGTCGCAGACAATACGGGTGCTAAAGAAATCCAGTGCATCAAGGTTCTGGGTGGATCGCGACGTCGATTTGCGGGCCTTGGCGATGTGATTATTTGCAGTGTTAAAAGCGTGATACCTGGTAGCGAAGTTAAGAAGAAGACAATTGTGCGTGCGGTCATTGTTCGCGTGAAGAAGTCTACGCGACGTCCCGACGGCAGCTACATTCGGTTCGACAGCAACGCCGCTGTGATCGTGGACAACGATGGCAACCCTCGAGGGACTCGCATCTTTGGTGCCGTCGCTCGCGAGTTGCGGGATTGCAATTTCATGAAGATCGTGAGCCTCGCGAACGAGGTGGTCTAATGCATATTAAAACTGATGATACCGTACAAGTAATCGCTGGTAACGATCGAGGTAAGCAGGGCCGAGTGCTCAGCATCGACCGTCCGAGCGGGAAGCTTGTCGTCGAAGGTTGCAATCGTGTTTACAAGCACGTGCGACGAAGCCAGAAGAATCCGCAAGGTGGTCGGCTCTCCAAAGAGATGCCCCTTCAGATATCAAACGTATTGTTATTCTGCACTCAGTGTGCCCAGGGTGTTCGCACCGGCGCACGAATCGCGGAAGACGGCAGTAAGGAACGCTTTTGCCGAAAGTGCAGTACCGCACTCGGTCAGATCGCACCCGCAAAGGACAAACAGGCCTCCACATAAAACAGGCATACGAGACATTGGGGCGGTGATACGCCGACCACGCTAAGGCAACGAAACTATGGTCCCTCGACTACAAGAAAAATATCAAGACGAGATCCTTCCGGCTTTGAAGGAAAAGCTTCAGCGAGATAATCGCATGGCGCTGCCTCGTTTGCAAAAGATCGTCGTGAATATGGGAGTCGGTGAGGCGACTCAAGATAAGAAGCATCTCGAGACGGCTGTCGATGCACTCACGCAGATAACAGGCCAGAAACCAATCATCACCAAAGCTCGAAGATCGATCGCTGGCTTTAAGCTGCGAGAAGGTCAAAGCATTGGTGCGAAGGTGACGTTGAGACGTCAGCGGATGTACGAGTTTCTCGATCGATTGATTGCGATTGCGTTGCCACGTGTTCGTGACTTTCGTGGAGTTAGCGAAACAGCCTTTGACGGCAATGGAAACTACAGTCTTGGATTGACGGAACAGCTGGTTTTTCCGGAGTTGAATCCGGACAAGTTTCCAAATATCCAGGGAATGAATATTACGTTTGTTACTTCGACGGCCAGCAACGACGAGGCTCGCGAATTGTTGCGACTCTTTGGGATGCCGTTCCGTCAGGCGGAGACGCCCGCAGGTGCGGCATAGGCTCCGTCCGTTTTATCGATCAACAGGAATACGTTGTGGCGAGCAAATCGAAAATCGCAAAGGCTAGCAGGACGCCGAAGTTTTCAACTCGGCAAGAGCGGCGATGTAATCTATGCGGGCGACCGCGCGCCGTTTATCGCAAATTCGGCGTATGCCGCATTTGTTTCCGTAAGTTCGCGGAACAGGGATTGATTCCTGGCGTCCGAAAGTCCAGTTGGTAAGCAGAGGACCTAAGTCACATGATGACCGACCCGATTGCCGATATGTTGACGCGGATACGAAATGCCGTTCGTGTCGAACGTCCGAATGTGGATATGCCGCTCTCGAAAGTCAAGCAAGGCTTAGCCGAAGTGCTAAAGCGTGAAGGCTATATCTGGGACTGGCAAGAAGTAGAAGAACAGCCCGTTAACCAGTTGCGGCTCGATTTGAAATATGGCCCGAATGGCGAGCGCGTCATCCAGCGGATTCGGCGCGTCAGCAAACCTGGCTGTCGGGTGTATCGCAAGGCACGTGACCTGAAGCCTGTGTTGAACGGGCTCGGTATCACGATCCTCAGCACGAGTCGTGGGTTAGTAAGTGATCGCGAGGCGCGACAGCGCAAGCTGGGCGGCGAAGTCTTGTGCGAAGTGTGGTAGTGGCGAATTACGTCGCTGCAATAGCGTAGTTTGATAACAACAAACCTGAGCGAATAGTCGTAACGATGTCACGTATTGGTAAAAAACCTGTATCGATCGTGGATGGCGTAAAAGTCGCTATTCAAGACCGCGTTGTCACCGTCGAAGGGCCACTCGGTAAGTTGCAATACGAGCATCGACCCGAAATAGCGATTGCCGTCGACGAAGGCGCAAAAGAACTCTCTGTCAGCCGCGAGTCTGATGATCGTGAAGTTCGTGCTTATCATGGACTGACGCGTTCTTTGATCAATAACATGATCATCGGTGTGAAGGACGGCTACGAAAAGCGTCTTGAGATCGTCGGTGTCGGTTACGTTGGGTCACTTCAGGGTGATACGTTGAGCCTGCGGGTTGGATTTGCGAACGAGATCAAGAAGAAAGTACCCAGTGGTCTGGATGTCAGTTGCCCCGATCAGACGCATGTCGTGGTCAAGGGTTGCGACAAGCAGATGGTTGGCCAGTTCGCCGCGGAAGTCCGAGCTTGCCGAAAGCCGGAGCCTTACAAGGGCAAGGGAATTCGTTATCAAGGTGAGCACGTGAAGATCAAGCCGGGTAAGTCGGCTACGTAATACAAAGAAGGCAACAGTCGTGGATAAAAACAAATTCATCCAGAAGCAACGTGAGCGGCGTCAGTTTCGCGTCAGAAAGAAACTGCGTGGCGACGGTGACCGACCTCGTATGTGTATCTATCGCAGCAACAAGCATATTGGTTGCCAGTTGATTGATGATGTATCAAAAAGGACTTTGGTTTCAGTCAGCACGCGAGATAAGGACTTGCGAGAGTCCGTTTCGACTGGTGGAAACAAAGACGCGGCTCAGGCGATCGGTAAAGCGATTGCGGAGCGTGCGTTGGCGGCTGGGATTAAAGCCGTGCGACTGGATCGCGGAGCCTCGAAGTATCACGGACGCATCGCCGCACTGGCCGACGCCGCTCGTGAAGCCGGGCTGACCCTGTAACTAAAGACAAGAATCAATCGGAGCGAACAGATCGTGCCTACAGACACATCGCAATCCCAAGATCTCGAACGGACGATCAAGATTCGCCGCTGTGCTGCCGTAGTTAAAGGTGGCCGTCGATTTAGCTTCGCGGCAATGGTGGTTGTCGGTAACGGCAATGGCAGGGTTGGCTGGGGCTATGGCAAGGCGAACGAAGTTCCGCCGAGTGTCGAGAAGGCCACGAAACAAGCGTCGCGAGAGCAGGTAGACATTCCGATCGCGGAAGGTACAGTACCCCACGTAGTCAAAGGGCATTTCGGTGCGGGTTCGGTCATCCTCGTCCCGGCTGGTCCTGGTACTGGTATCATTGCCGGCGCTGCCGTTCGCGCAGTATGCGAAGCGGCTGGCATTCAAAACATTTTGACGAAGAGCATCGGGACGAATAACCCAATTACTTTGGTCAAGGCGACTTTCGACGCCCTGAGCAAACTCAGAACTCAACAAGATATCGAACGACTGCGGGGAGTTTCGCTGTCATGAATTTGAATGACGTACATCGTGGCATCAATAAGTTCAAAAAACGCCGCCGAATCGGACGTGGTCCGGGTTCTGGACATGGCAAAACTGCGGGTCGTGGCCACAAAGGCCAGAAATCCAACCGTGGTTACTCGGCGCTTGCGATTTTTGAAGGAGGGCGCACTCCGCTCGTCCGTCGAATTCCGAAACGTGGGTTTAATAACAAATTCGCCGTAACCGTAGCCGTTGTGAACGTAGGCGACCTAGACAGTGCTTTCAATGCTGGCGACGAAGTCACGCTTGAGCTGTTGCGAGAAAAAGATCTTGCCAAGAGTCGCTACGATATCTTAAAAATCCTAGGCGATGGCGAGCTCACGAAGAAGCTCAAAGTGAGCGGCCACCGATTCAGCACTTCCGCTCGCGAGAAGATCGAAAAAGCTGGCGGCGAGGTGGTCGTCGTTCCCGGCAAGACCACCGTGGAAGAAAAGAAGAAGCTGGCGAAGTCGAAGTCCTAGACTGGGAAGCTCGCTTCCCTGTGCGTGAGTCCTCCTCGGGCCGCGCGAACTTGAACTAGCCCTCTAATGACTAGGGACGGATCGATATCATGTGGGAGAAGCTTCGCGTTGTCTTTACGATTCCCGAATTGCGACAGAAGATCTTTCTGACGTTGATCTTTCTCGGAATCTATCGAGTCGGCTTTCAGATTACATTGCCGATTATCGATCAAGCTGCGATGGCGGCGAACACCACGCAAGGCAGTTTCGGGGACTTCGTCGATAAGGTCGCGGTCTTTGCTGCCAGCGATCTGCAAAAGGCGACCATCTTTGGATTGGGCATTATGCCCTACATCTCCGCTTCGATTATCTTTCAGCTGTTGGGGAGTGTCTGGAAGCCGCTTGAAGAACTCAAAAAGGAGGGCGAGACCGGTCGGAAGAAGATTAACGAGTACACTCGGTATGTGACCGTATTGCTTTGTTTCGTTCAGAGTTGGTTCTATCTGTTGGCAATCATGCAGCCGAGAGACGGTGTCGGGATGATTGCCGCCCAGTTCTTGTCCGATCCGGGAGATCCAACGAGCTTATCGTTTGGCTGGCAATTAACCTCCGTCCTCACCATGACGTGCGGCACTATCTTTTTGATGTGGCTGGGCGAACAGATAGATGAGTTCGGAATCGGCAACGGCATCAGCTTGCTGATTATGGCCGGTATCCTGGCGCGAATGCCAGGAGCGATGATCAACCTGATCAAAAATGCCGAGTTTGAGTTGCTTGGATTCGGATCTTCGCGAACTGGCATAGAGACATTGATTGTTCTGTGCTTCCTCTTTGTGGCTGTTGTTTTTGGAGTTGTCTTCATCACGTTGGGGCAACGACGAATTCCGACGCAAAGTGCCAAGCACGTTCGTGGTCGGCGCGTCTACGGTGGAACTCGTCAACACCTTCCGCTTCGAATCAATCAAGCTGGCGTGATGCCAATCATTTTCGCAAGCAGCCTCCTGATGCTGCCGACGATGGTATTCGGGGCGATCGCGAATGTTACAGAAGGTACGATGCAAGATGTCTTTGGTCAGTTGGGACAGATGCTTGGCGGTGGCTTATCCTTTACGTACAACTTGCTGTACGTTGTCTTGATTTATTTCTTCTGCTACTTCTGGACGGCGATTACGTTCAATCCGAAGGAGATGGCGGAGAATCTAAAGGACTATGGCACGTTCATTCCCGGCTATCGTCCCGGTAAACGAACCGCTGATTATCTTGAGAAGGTGATGGTGCGGATTACGTATGTGGGCGCCGGGTTCCTCGCGCTTGTCGCGATCGTACCGACCATGATTTCCGGTTCGCTGGGTGTCGATTTCCAGATTGCAAGCTTTTACGGCGGTACTGGTTTGCTGATCGCTGTGAGCGTTGCCTTCGACCTCGTTCAGAAGATCGACAGTCACTTAGTGATGCGAAACTATCGTGGCCTCTTGGAAGGTTAATCGGTAGCATTCTGGATCGCCGGGTGATTTGGACCGAAGTCGACAGAGTCGCGGGTAGCGAGATAACGAGAAACGCCAGCTGAGGCGGAGTTTATGGGAAATTGTCCCCCCGACAGCACCGATTTCCGAAAGTTTGCCCGGGTGGGCCTTGAAGTCTAGGCAAAAAAGATCATATACTGACACGCTTTACTTGAGTGGATTGGGGACGAGTTATGAAGGTACGTGCCAGCGTCAAGCGTGTGTGCGAGAACTGCAAAGTCGTACGTCGCAAGGGTCGCGTTTATATCGTTTGCAGTAGCAATCCACGTCATAAGCAACGTCAAGGCTAGTAGCCAGCGTCCCGTGTTGGGTGACTCGGTACTTGTGAGGAGCGACAAATAGATGCCTCGTTTGCTCGGTGTTGATATTCCAAATGACAAAACAGCGGTCATTTCGTTGACCTATCTGTACGGAGTCGGTCCGAAGACCGCTCGAGATTTGTGCCATAAGGCTGGCGTCGAGCCGACTTTAAAGGCTCGCGAATTGGCGGATGACGAACTCGGTCGATTGGCTGCGTTGCTAGAACGTGATTACGTTGTCGAAGGCCCGCTTCGTCGCCAACTCCAACAAGCGATCACGCGACTTCGCGATGTGAAGTGTTATCGTGGTGTTCGACATCGAGTCGGATTGCCTGTACGTGGCCAACGCACTCGTACTAACGCTCGCACTCGCAAAGGCCCCAAGAAAACAGTCGCCGGTAAAAAGGGCGTGAAGGACCTGAGGTAAAGCCTCGGTTGACCGCGCGTCCAAGGAATTCATAGGAGTTGTCCCTCGTGGCGAAGACCAAGAAACGAAGAGTTCGGCGTAACGTGACCGTTGGAGTTGCCCACATTAAGGCGACTTTCAACAACACGACCGTCACAATCACCGATACCAAGGGTGACACATTATGCTGGGCAAGTGCTGGTACTTCCGGATTTAAGGGAAGTCGAAAAAGCACGCCGTTCGCTGGCCAATGCGCCGCTCAACAGGCGGCCGAAAAGGCAACGAAGTTCGGCATGAAGGAAGTCGAGGTTCGAGTCAAAGGGCCCGGTTCCGGACGAGAGAGCGCGATCACGTCGCTGCAAGCTGCGGGCTTGAATGTGAAGTTGATCGAAGACTGTACTCCGATTCCGCACAACGGGTGCCGTCCTCGTAAGAAGCGACGAGTCTAAAACAATCGCTGGCACGGAATTTCTCATGATCGCTGCCTGTTCAGCGACATCGTTCTAGGGAGACGACTGATGCATATTCGATGGCGTGGTTTGGAATTGCCGAGCGTAGTGGACTGTGACAAGGATTCCTTGTCCGCAACGTACGGAAAGTTCGTTGCAGAGCCGTTTGAGCGAGGATTTGGTGTGACAATTGGCAACAGCCTTCGACGTATCTTGCTTTCCAGCTTGGAAGGTAGCGCCGTAACTCAAATCAAAATCCGCGGTGCCCAGCACGAGTTCTCGACGATTCCGGGAATTCTCGAAGATGTCACGGACATCGTGTTGAACGTCAAGGCACTCGTTGTCAAGAATCACAGCGATTCGACTCGGGTTATCACCGTCGAGAAGAGTGAAGCTGGTGTGATCACCGGTGCCGATGTTCAGGTTGATGCGGATGTCGAGATTATCAACAAGGACCATGTAATTGCGACGGTGACCGACGACGTTCCATTTATGATGGAAATGGTAGTCGAGAACGGTCGCGGCTATGTTCCTGCAACGGAGCACAGTTCGGGCGAACATGAGATTGGGATCATCCCCATCGACGCGGTCTACAGTCCTGTCACTCGAGTTCGTTATGAGATCGAAGAGACTCGGGTTGGACAGAAGACGAACTACGACAAGTTGAATCTCGACATTTGGACGAACGGTTCGGTTCATCCAGAGATGGCGTTAGTCGAAGCGGCTAAGATCCTCCGCAAGCACCTCAACCCATTCGTTCAGTATGTCGAACTAGGTCCCAAAGTGTATTCCGCTCCTCGTGCATCGAGCGGCGGAGCCGATGCAGCGATGGAGTCGAAGCTGAACCTCAGCTTGGCAGAACTCAAGCTCTCCGTCCGCGCGATGAACTGTCTTGAATCAGAGAATATCAATACGGTTCGTGACTTAGTAACACGAACCGAAGATCAGCTCCTTGAAGTCCGCAACTTCGGCGACACGACGATGACCGAAGTTCGTGAAAAGCTGACCGAACTGGGGATGCATCTAGGCATGCGAGTACCTGCTGCACAGCCAGCACGTTTCTAACAATATATCAGAGTAACTACTGGACGCAGTGTAGCCATGCGACACCGAAGACGAGGCCGAATTTTAGGACGTTCCCCAAGCCATCGCCGTGCGATGTTGCGCAATCTGGCGAGCAGCTTGATCCTGACCGAACGAGATGCGGAGTTCGACGAAAACGAGCCGAAGGTCAAAGGTCGCGTTACGACGACTTTACATAAGGCCAAGGAAGTTCGTCCGCTGGTAGAGAAATGCGTGACGATCGCGCGTCATTCGCTCAAGCATCAAGAGAACGCCGAACAGTTCGCCACAGATGCCGAACGCGGTAGCTCCGAATGGAAGCAGTGGCGTTCTAGTGATCAATGGCAGAAGTGGGTTGCGGCCATCGCGCCTACGGTTGCGGCGCGGCGCCGGGCGTTGCAGCTGCTCGGCGATAAGCAAGCCGTCAAGATTCTCTTCGACGATATCGCTCCTCGGTTCGCGGACCGTAACGGTGGTTACACTCGTGTGCTACGCCTGGCGCAGCCCCGCCTGGGGGACGCCGGGATTCAAGCGATTATCGAATTCGTCGGTGTCCACGACCGAGAGACCGTTCGCAGCGAGAAACCTTCCTTCGGTGGTGAAGAAGCTGTCGATGAAGGCGATTCCGACGCATCGGCCGAGCCTGAAGCGTCTGAAGAGGCAGCTGCAACTGACGCTGATGCTTCCGATGCAACTGACGAATCGGAAGATGCGAAGTCCGAGTAATTGTCCCTGACGGAATTCACCGCAGGCATGATCACTTCGCGTTAACGCGCGAGTACATCTCCGGTCGCCGATCATCAAACCGGTCGATGATGTGTTTTTCCGGTACTCGGACGATACGCTTTGTTCTCGCGCGCTGAACATCGATATCCGCGTATAGAATCGCCTCATCAGTGTGTGCTGCTCCAGCTATCACCCGTCCGCTCGGATCGCAGACCTTGCTCTGCCCGATAAACGGGAAACCGCGTTCGACGCCGACCCTATTAACACACGCGTAGTACACGTTGTTCTCCATCGCTCGCGTATTCGCCACGTGAGCCGCCATGCATTCGGCACCCGGAGGGAAGTTAGTTGGAAGGGCAATCAAATCCGCACCGTCCAGCGCCATTACGCGAGCTGATTCGGGAAACGCGCTGTCATAGCAGATATTCATTCCGACTCGCAACTCCCCCGCCGAGTGAACTACGAAGGGTCGATCGCCGGGATCAGTGAACCGATCGATTCCAAGAAACGGCAAGTGAATCTTACGATAACTCCCAGCGACGCCCTGCGGCCCGATGAGAACGCAAGCATTAAAGAGTTGGTCGTCAGCCGTTTCGAGCATTCCCATAATCGCAAACACGTCAAGTCGAGAGCAAGCGTCAGCCAGTCGCTCGCAGCTTGGGCCAGGAATCGATTCAGCATACGGCATCGCTTCCTCACGACTGTCGAAGCAGTATCCGGATAACGAACACTCCGGAAAAATGGTTAGTTGTGCGCCATTCGTAGCGGTCGCCTCAAGAGTTTTAATCATCGCGTCTAGGTTGGCTTTGGGCTCGCCAAGTCGAATGTCCATCTGAGCGGCAGCGATTCGGTGCGAATGGGGCACAGCGATTGTTCCTGGTTGATATGCGATCAGTGTTAGTGGAGAGGAAGTCCTAACGTAGGAATCGAATTGCCGCTAAAGTCGGGTCAGCTGAATATCGCGCACCGCTGACTTCGTATACCAACTAGCGATCCCAAATGGGCGAACTGGTTCCTGCTCCCACCAGATCGATAGCTTACGCTTTGCATGTTCGACGTCAACGATCTGTTCTTTGTCGATCCACACTTCGACCTTCTCGCTCGTGACTCGAAGCCGAACGCGATACCAACGGTTCTGTTCGAACTCCGTATATCCCGTTGTCTCATTCTCGATGGCCGACATGTTGTCTAGATTCGAAAGTCCAGTCGTACCACCGCCCCATCCGCCAAGCACCAATGACAAGTAGTCGTCGCCTACCGGAAACGTGATGCCACAGAAGAAATCGGATCCGTCGATCCGTTTCGCTTCGAGAGTAACTTCGTAATCTGAGCGAGGGAATTCGCCATCGACTCGAATGCCGGATGCTGGAGTTCCCGCTCCGAGAATGATGGCGTTGTCGACGACCGCGATCTCACCATGCGCCGCGAAGTCGTACTTCTCGATCACGGCCCATCCGGAAAGATCTTTCCCATTGAATAGCGATCGAGCCGCATGTTCCGCGTCCGCCTGCCGCGTCCTTTCGTCCTCGGGCGCAGTATGAACTGAGTCGTAGCCGAGCCGCAGGCAACGTCTTCGGCGGAGGATTGGTTGGGCACCGACCGTGTCACTAACGACCGCTATTAGAACCAGTATCGCCAACAAACGTTTCATCATTGTTCTCGCAATTTATTAGTCAGCAGAATCTCCGCAGATCTAGTGATCGCCATAATCGCTCACATGCCTCTCCATTGCAACAAATGGCCAGCGAAGTGACTGCCATCGGCAGGACGGACCGGTACAATAGCGGTATGCCGCTCGACATGTTTCACCCTCTGGTCCGGGAATGGTTTTCGACTCGCTTTGGTGAGCCGACGGAACCGCAACTGAAGGGTTGGCCTCAGATTGCCGCGAGACGAAACACGCTGATCGCAGCACCGACCGGATCTGGAAAGACGCTTGCCGCATTCCTCGTTTGTCTGAATCGCTTGTGGGAAGACTGGCTCGACGGCAAGTTGGAAGACGGTGTTCGCGTTGTCTATGTATCACCGCTGAAGGCGCTTAGTAACGACGTCGAGCGAAATCTGCAACAGCCGCTCGCCGAGTTACGCGAGTTGGCACTGCAACGCGACTTCGGTACTCCTCCGATCCGGACAGCCGTTCGCACGGGCGATACGCCGAGTTCAGCTCGCCAGAAAATGCTTCGTGTGCCTCCGCACATATTGGTCACAACGCCAGAGTCACTTTACTTAATGCTGACGGCCGAGAAGAGCCGCGTCGTTCTCAAATCCGTCGACACAGTCATCGTCGACGAAATCCATGCGTTAGCGCGCGACAAGCGAGGATCGCATCTCGCCTTGACCTTGGAACGATTGGCCGATCTCTGCGATGCGCCCCCCGTTCGGATCGGGCTGTCGGCGACACAACGTCCAATCGACGATATCGCAAAGTTTCTCGTCGGTTCGCGCGCCGAGCGACTTACGCATATCGAATCTCCCACCGTCGAACCGAGTGTAAACAACGTACGCAGCGACGAAGTATTCATTGTTGATGGCGGGCACTCCAGGGACTTAGACCTCGCGGTCGATGTTCCACCTAACGAACTCGCGGCAGTCTGTTCCAACGAACAGTGGGGAGAAGTCTACGAGCACTTAGTCGAGCTAATTCGATCGCATCGCAGCACACTCATCTTCGTCAACACGCGACGCTTGGCAGAGCGAATCTCGCATCATCTACGTGAAGTCCTTGGTGAAGATGCCGTAGCTGGTCACCATGGAAGTCTGGCGAAGGACCTCCGCCATTCTGCCGAACAACGGCTGAAGAATGGTGAGTTGAAAGCGATCGTCGCCACGGCATCGCTCGAAATGGGAATCGACGTTGGTTACATCGACTTGGTCTGCCAAGTCGGATCGCCTCGAGCGATTGCTACGTTTCTGCAACGAGTCGGACGGTCTGGCCACTCGTTGGGGCTAACACCCAAGGGTCGACTCTTTCCACTGACACGAGACGAATTGCTCGAGTGCATGGCGCTCGTCCGAGCCGTCAAACGTGGCGACCTGGATCGAATCGAGATCCCACAGGCTCCACTCGATATTCTCGCGCAACAGATCGTCGCGACAGTTGCCTGCGAAGATTGGGACGAGGATCAGTTGTTCGAGCTCTGTCGACGCGCATGGCCATATCGAGATTTAGGCCGCGAGCGATTCGACGAGGTCGTCGAGATGCTCGCAAGTGGTCTCACGGCTGGCACGAAGCGAGGCCTTCATCTGCATCGCGATCGAATCAACGGGCGTGTTCGTGCACGACGCGGCGCAAGACTTGCGGCCATAACCTCGGGCGGCGCAATCCCCGATACAGCCGAGTATCGCGTCGTGACCGATCCGGACAAAACGTTCGTCGGTACGTTGGACGAAGATTTCGCGATCGAGAGCATGGCTGGCGACGTGTTTTTGCTTGGAAACACCTCCTGGCGCGTGCAACAAGTTCGTTCTGGAGAAGTCATCGTGCAAGATGCGGAAGGTGCGCCGCCAAGCGTTCCATTCTGGTTCGGTGAAGGCCCAGGCCGGACGATCGAATTGTCGGCGGAAGTCTCTCGATTACGGCAGGATATTGCCGAGCAGCTATCGTCGTTAAACGATGAATGTGGTGTGAGCGGCTGGGCGTTTGAGCAAGCGACAAACTACATCGAATCACAAGTGGCTGCCATCGGACTCGTTCCGACAACCGAGCAAGTCGTCTTCGAACGTTTCTTCGATGAGTCGGGCGGCATGCAGTTAGTAATTCATTCGCCCTTTGGCGCGAGGATCAATCGAGCTTGGGGGCTCGCCCTGCGAAAGCGATTTTGCCGAAGTTTCGACTTCGAACTGCAAGCTGCTGCGACCGACAACGGGATTGTGCTTTCGCTCTCGCCGCAGCATAGCTTTCCGATTGATTCTCTATTCAAGATGCTCGGACCCCACAACGCAAAGTACTTGTTGGAGCAAGCCGTCCTCGCGGCACCCATGTTTCAGGTGCGTTGGCGTTGGAACGTAACCCGAGCATTAGCCGTGCTCCGCCGACAAGGAGGAAAGAAAGTCCCACCGCATCTGCTTCGTTTCCGTTGCGACGATCTGCTGGCTTCCGCGTTTCCCGAGACCGTTGGATGTTTAGAGAATCATCATGGCGATGTCGAAGTTCCAGATCATCCTCTGGTTCAACAGACGATGCACGATTGTTTGACCGAAGCAATGGACGTCGAACGATGGGTCGGTGTGTTACAGGACGTCAAGGACAACCAGATCGAACTCGTGGCGCGCGATACGCGCGAGCCGTCACCGTTCAGTCACGAACTGTTGAACGCAAATCCATACGCGTTTCTGGATGGCGCTCCGCTGGAAGAACGGAGGACTCGGGCGGTCGCGACGCGGCGCTCCTTCTCAGCAGAAGATGTTCGCGACTTGGCTCGATTAGATCCGGCAGCAATCGCCCAAGTGCGTGCCGATGCATGGCCGCTCGTGCGCGATGCCGAGGAGCTTCACGAAGCACTTCTTACGCTCGTTGTCATCCCGATACATGAAGCTTCCAGATGGCAAACGTATTTCGATCAGCTTCTCTCGCTGGGGCGTGCCACATCGATCGAGTGTGGCCAACAGTCGTTCTGGATCGTTTCCGAATCGTGGCCTCTCGCGAGCGCCGTGTACGATGGTGTGATCGCAACGCCAAAGGTGAAACTCCCTGCCGCTCTGGAGAAGACCGTTGAGCGGTCAGACGGATGGATCGAACTTGTTCGAGGACGAATGCAGATCTGCGGTCCGGCCACAGCATCAGAACTCGCCGCTGAACTTGGCCTCGACGAGAGCAATGTTGAGGCCGCTCTGGAAGCTTTGGAAGGCCAAGGTGTTGTTCTGCGAGGCGAGTTCACGAATCGTGCCGGAACGCCAGAGTCATCCGGCGCTGTTGAATGGTGCGATCGGCGATTGCTAACGCGAGTTCATCGATTGACACTCGACGGATTGCGGCAAAAGATCAAGCCGGTCGCTCCGGATGACTTTATGCGATTTCTTCTCCGGCGGCATCGCTTAACCGACGAAAGTAAATGGGGAGGAGCTGTCGGCGTTCGCGAAGCGATTTCTCATCTACAGGGCTTTGAGATGCCCGCCGGTGCGTGGGAAACGAAGATCCTGGCAGCACGTTGTCAGGACTACGACGAACAATGGCTTGATCATTTGTTCATGGCGGGGGAAGTGGCGTGGGGGCGACTGCGGTCGCCGAAGCGAGACGAAACGAGCAAACGCTCTGCGGCCGCGATGACGCGATCCATGCCGATCTCGTTAGTGCTTCGTCCCGACCTGCCGTGGTTGCTGACCGGTGAGCGAGAAGCGGCGTCGATGAATATCAGTACCTACGGGAATGAGGTACTGACCGCTCTGTCGCAACGAGGAGCATTGTTCTTCCAGGAACTAAAAGCGACGATAAACCTTTTGCCTGGGCATGTCGAAGACGCATTGCGGGAGTTGTCGACACTTGGCTTAGTAACTTGCGATATGTTTGCGGCGGTGCGAACGATCGCTCGTAAAAACTCGGGGCGTCGAGGTACTCGACGGCGGCTCGCGAACGCAACAGTTGCTTCGCCTGCAGGGCGTTGGTCGCGGTTTCCTGGTTTCATTGAAACCGTCACGCCTGAGGTCCGTCTCAAGCGATGGTGTCATCTGCTGCTGCGCCGTTACGGAGTTGTATTTCGAGACCTTTTGACGCGAGAGACGGTTGCTCCGCCGTGGTCTGAACTAGTTCGCATGTTTCGTCGTTTGGAATTGCAGGGCGAAGTTCGCGGGGGCCGATTCATCCAGGGAGTGGCCGGTGAACAGTTCGCCGAGGAGGCGGCCATTGGCGAACTTCGTGCAGTTCGAGAGCAGGGTCCTGATGGCTCGTGGCTCGTGTTGTCTGCCGTTGATCCTCTAAACCTTGCTGGAATCGTTTCTCCCGGAGCGCGTGTCATTGCGAACTCGAATAACACGCTGATATTTAAAGATGGCACGTGCGCCGCAGCCAAACAATCCGATCGAATTGAGTTCTTTGAGGCTTTTTCGGTTGACGTTGAATCAGAGATGCGACGCGCGCTCCAAATCGGAAAACGCGAATCAGAGTCGCACATTCGATCGTCATGGCTCGATACCGATCGTAAACCGAGGAAACCCCGTGAGCTGTCGAGCCAAGCGCCTTCTCGCTCGTTGAGGCAATCATGACGCTCGAGCGATGGACCAACGTGCAGGATTTCGACGAGCGAGATCTCGCCTCGATTGAACATCGTACTCAAGAGCTGGGACGCTATCTGTTCGATCATCTCGACGAACAAAAGCCGAGCATGCTGCAACGTCGATGGTGGGATGAACGACTGATGGACTGGGCGATGCGCGATGAGGGATTGAAAGTTCAATTGTTCCGCTTCGTTGACGTGCTGCCGATGCTTCGCACGAATGAGGCGGTCGTTGATCATCTGAACGAATATCTCGGCGAAGTTCGTTCGCACCTACCGGCAGCCGTTCGTACGGCTCTGGGGATTGGCCGGCGGTCCTCATTAACTAGAACGGCGATCGCCCGACTCGCGCGTTTGAGCGCGATGGATCTTGCCCGCCGTTTCATTGCGGGGACCAACGTCAACGAAGTTGTTGAAGCAGCGCAGCGCGAACGCCGAGAGCGGCGCGGCTTCACTCTGGACATCTTGGGCGAAGCGGTAACAAGTGACTCGGAGGCAGAGCGATTCTTCAACGCCTACGTGAACCTTATCGAAAGTGTTGCGCCCGAAGTAAATCGCTGGCCCATTGAACCCAATATCGACCGAAGCGTGCTCGGCGAAGTGCCACGGATGAACCTATCGATTAAGCTGTCAGCGCTCGATTCGCAGTTCGATGCGATCGATCCCGAGGGAGCCTTTTCACGGGCTGGCGAGCGGCTACGCGAGTTATTGCGAGCGGCAAAGGATCACAATGCATTTATCAACGTCGACATGGAGTCCTATGAGAAGAAAGACCTGACTTTGCGGATTTTCAAAGAAGTCCTGCTAGAAGAGGAATTTCGCGATATCGGCGACGTTGGAATTGTTATTCAATGTTACTTGCAAGATGCGGCACCGGACTTGCGAGACTTAGTCGAATGGGCGAAGCATCGCGGGCGACCAGTTTGGGTCCGACTAGTAAAAGGAGCCTATTGGGATTACGAAACAGTTCACGCCAGGGCGGACGGTTGGCCAATTCCCGTTTATCAACAGAAGTGGCAATCCGATGCCAGTTTCGAACGCGCTACGCGTTTCGTGATGCAAAACCACGAGCATCTTCGGCCCGCGCTCGGTACGCACAACATTCGCTCGATAGCTCATGGCTTGGCGACGGCCGAGCATCTTGGGATCGCAAAGAATGCATTCGAAGTCCAGATGCTATACGGCATGGCCGATGGCGAGAAGCACGCGCTGGTTGGGCTGGGAAACCGGCTGCGAATCTATATGCCTTACGGTGAGCTGATCCCTGGTATGGCCTATTTAGTGAGAAGGTTGCTGGAGAACACTTCGAACGACTCCTTTTTGCGTGCAGGCTTTGTCGAACAGGTCGCTCGTGCTGAGTTGCTCCGCGATCCGCTCGAATCTAACTACGATCGACCATCCGAGAAACGAGAGGAAACGATGACTGGCTCTGACTCTTACTCCGTCGACCATCGACATTTCGACGCCACTTTCGACAATCATCCACCGATCGACTTCTCTGACGAGTCGAACCGATCCTCGATGCGGGACGCGTTGAGGCAAGTCATGACGGAGTTGGGACGCGACTTTCCTCTGGTGATCGGCGATCGAACAGTGGCGACCGACGCACGACTCGACTCCGTTGACCCTTCGTTCAAGGATCGCATCGTCGGCTCTGTTTCGCTGGCCGATAAGGCCCACGTTGACGAAGCCGTACGCGCAGCCAAAGAGGCGCTCACTTCGTGGCGAAACACGTCGGTTGAGTCACGCGCCGAGATAATTCGCCGTACCGCTCAGTTGATGCGGAATGAATTCTTCGAACTCGCCGCGTTAGAAGTTTACGAATGTGGAAAGGGATGGCGAGACGCAACAAACGATGTTTGCGAGGCGATCGACTTCTGTGAGTACTATGCGAGCTGCGCGATCGCACTCGCGCAACCCGATGGCGCGGATGTCCCTGGCGAAGAAAACCGTTTCGAGTACACCGCGCGCGGCGTGACAGCCGTTATCGCTCCGTGGAACTTCCCGTTGGCGATTCTAACAGGCATGACAACGGCAGCTCTGGCTACCGGAAACACCGTGCTCATGAAGCCTGCTGAACAGTCACCCATCATCGCTGCTCGTTTCATGGAGATGCTGCAAGAAGCCGGACTACCGTCGGGGGTTGCGAACTTTCTGCCAGGCGACGGTCAAGTTGCAGGGGCGGCTTTGGTCGAGCATCCCGACGTCGCTTTGATTGTCTTCACCGGCTCACGTGAAGTTGGCCTTGGAATCAACCGTCGCGCCGCAGAGATCTCAGCAGAAGGCATCGGTCACGTAAAGCGAGTCATTGCGGAAATGGGCGGAAAGAATGCGATCATCGTCGATTCCGATGCCGATCTCGACGAGGCCGTACTCGGGACCGTGAAAAGTGCCTTTGGGTTCCAGGGACAAAAGTGTTCCGCCTGTAGTCGCGTCATCGTACGCAGCGACGTCCACGATGCGTTTGTGGGACGACTGGTGGAAGCAACTCGCAGCTTGGAAGTCGGCGCTGCTGAATATCCATCGACATCCGTAGGCCCAGTGATCGATGACGCTGCTCTGACCAAGGTGCATGAGTACATCGCAATCGCCCAACAGGAGGGTCGAAAAGAGCTTGCCGTCGACGTCGCGGATCTGGCTCGGCAAGGCTTCTTTGTCGGGCCACATATTTTCGCTGACGTCTCGCCTGATTCGCGAATCGCACACGAAGAGGTGTTCGGCCCAGTGCTGGCAGTCATTCGAGCCGACAACCTAGACGAAGCATTTCGAATCGCCAACGGCACTGACTATGCGTTAACAGGCGGTTTCTACTCGCGAAGCCCCGCGAACTTGGAGCGAGCAAGACGGGAGATGATCGTTGGCAATCTCTATTTGAATCGAACGATCACGGGTGCGGTGGTCGGACGTCAGCCGTTCGGTGGCTTCAAAATGTCAGGCATCGGTAGCAAAGCCGGTGGCCCTGACTACCTCCTCCAATTCGTTGTGCCACGCACGATTTCCGAGAACACAATGCGTCGTGGTTTTGCACCGGAGGCCTAGCCGCTGAAGCAGCTTTAGTTGTCGCCAATGCAATACAGAGTTTCTTGACGTCGACCGCCTAAATCTGATGCGACTCGCATATAGATTCGGTTGTCGCAGATTGTCGGTGTGGCGAAGGATTCTTGACCAAGTTGATTGCGAGCGACGAGGGCGAATCGACTCGGCTGCGCTTTGAAGACGTACATCGTTCCCCGTTCGTTCGCCAGGTAGATATTCCCGTTGGCGAGGATGGGCGAAGAACTGACGGCTCCGCCTTCGAGACGTGACGACCACATCTCTTGACCATCGGTGCCTCTCCAACAATACGCGATCCCACGATCGGTCACTGCGTAAACGTAGCCATCGACCGCCAGCATCGATTGTTCGTAGCACTTCTGATCATTGCGCCATACCAGCCGACCATTGTCCGCTCGCAGGCAGACTGTTTCCGACTTCGGATAGCCACCGCTGGCGAACACCAAATCGCCGTCCCAGACCATCGTCCCGCAAGTGGCCATAGTCGTTGCGGGTGTGGCCCAAAGCTGTTGGCCATTGTTTGGATCGTAGCTGGCGACCTGCTCGGTTCCGCTAAGCAATAGCCGGTCACGGCCTCCGACTTTCGCGACGACCGGTGATGAAAAACTGAGCTTTCGCGAACGAGCGACTTGCCACCTCGTCGTACCGGACTGGGCGTCGAGCGCGGCCAGCCAACCTCCCCCCTCATAATCCGCCGCAATTAGCACAAGGGATTTGTAGAGCATAGGGGAGGGTGCGTATCCGTACTTGTACTGTCGCGGATCGTACTTGCCGATGGTCTTCTGCCAAAGCCCTTTGCCATCCAAAGACAGTGCTGACACTTGAATGCTGCTGTGATGATGAAACGAAACAAACAATCGTTCGCCATCGGATGCTACTGTCGGTGTAGCATGCGTGTTCTTGCGATGCGTTTCCGGAAATCCGCCCTTACTGATCGGGGTCGTCCAGAGTTGCTTACCAGTTGCACGATCAAATGCGATGACGCCTTGAGTTTGGGATTGCTCGTCGGCCGTTGTCAAGAAGATTCGATTACCGATGATCGTTGGCGACGAGTGGCCTCGACCTGGAACTGGAGATTGCCAAACCACGTTCTGGCTTTTACTCCAAGTGGTTGGCGGAGTTTGCTCCGCGGCGGCGATTCCGTTCAGATTCGGTCCGCGCCATGTCGCCCAATCACTAGCGATAGCCGGCTTCATCGCCATAGAAAGAATTAAGATGCAGCTCGCATATGACAGAGCTAAGGAAGTACGTCGTGGCATCGTCGTGGCTCTCCAGCAGCATTTTTCAAGAAAGGTCCTTCATAACATCGATCACGGTATGCTACTTGAAAGCAGCTGCCGATGCCACGAACGGCTCGACTAAGGACTAAGCGATCGCATGACGTTTGTTTGCATTGCTACGAAGATTGGGGGCGATGACGCGTTTGGTGAGTGAAGCTCTTGTTCTTGGGCGGCCAGCGTTGCTTGCCCAATCTATGAGCCTTTGTGAGTTTCATCGGGCGGCCAGCGGCGCGACAAGACGCAGCCTCCATTGCCAACATTTGACGACGGTTTGCAATTGCGACAGACACGGCGGGATTCGGAGACGCTGGCATCTGGACGATCGCGCCGGGGACACTACGACCATTTTCTTTGGCCGCGATCCCGCCGTGCTTAGCTGAGTATCCTCCAAGCGCGCAGGCCAAAAGAGCCTGCCGCCAGATGCGAGCGTGGTCAACAACAAGAGTCCGTTGCTAAGAGTCTTCATTGAATTCAATCCGTTCTGGGGGCGTGTGAGGTCGACAATTCGTTAGGCGTTTAGCTTAGAAGTGGCAGCTCCAGCTCGATTCTTTCAGGAAAGAAATAAGTGCGTTTCGTCTCGATGTGTTCTCATTTTGTGCAAGCGTTTCGGCGACAAACGTAGATGAATAAAGGAGTTGTGACTAAAAGCACTGGAACCCGAGATTGGGGCTTGACAGCCGGGCGCATCTTACTGATACTGAGTCTCACTTGCAGCAAGCCAGCGGTTTGCCAGCCACTGCCTACCATCACTCCCACCCTGATTGAGGAAGCTGGCACATGTCTTACGCAGATTCACGCCAACACCGCAAAGCGTTTACGTTGGTCGAATTGCTCGTGGTCATAGCGATCATTGGCATTCTCGTTGCTCTATTGCTGCCTGCCGTGCAAGCCGCTCGCGAGGCTGCTAGGCGGATGTCTTGCGGAAACAACTTGAAACAGATCGGGCTCGCACTTCACAATTATCACGACACGTACAAGGCGTTTCCACCGTCTGCACTTTTGCCAAATGGAGTGGTCGCTGATAGCTTCTCTCCCCAAGCACGCTTACTGGCATTTCTCGAACAAGAGAATCTCCAGGACTTGATCGATTGGAACGTCAGCTATGCATCGCAACCAGTCGTGACCCAGCAGCGCGTCGCCACCTACATTTGTCCTAGCGACATTGGTGATCGAGAGCGACCTGATGGTGCTCTAACGCATTATCCACTCACTTATGGAATTAACTTCGGAACATGGTTTGTCTATGACCCGACGACGCGACAGGGTGGAAACGGTATTGCCTATCCGAACGGTCGTGTGAACTTCGCATCCGTGACCGACGGCACGAGCAACACCCTGGCGTTTGGCGAGGTCAAAGCTTGGACTCCGTATCTGCGTGATGGTGCTAACCCGAATGGACTTGGAATCACAATTCCAGCGACTCCTGGCGACGTCGTCGCTTTTGGTGGCAACTTCAAGACGAACTCTGGTCATACTGAATGGGTTGACGGTCGAGCGCATCAAACTGGATTCACAGGGACGTTTCCTCCGAATACTGAATTCCTTTACACGAGCGGTGGACAAGACTACGACGTCGATTTCAATTCCTCCCGGGAAGGGAAGACGACAAATCAAACGACGTACGCAGTCGTTACGTCGCGAAGCTACCATCCTGGCGGAGCCCAAGTCGGTTTGGTCGATGGCTCGGTGCGATTTGCTTCGGAAACCGTTGATCTATCGGTTTGGCGAGGCTATGCAACTCGTGATCGCGGAGAAGCTCTAGGCGATCTGTAAGACGAGAGTCGAGTTATCGCCATGAACGGACAATCTGCGAACAGCAGCGACAGTCAATCCAGCGATGAGTACGCGAACGAGGCTCCTCCCGAGTGGACTTCAAGCCAGATACTTGATGGACATTCTGAGGCGATCATCGTCCACGCTGGAGAAGTCTATCGGCTGCGATGTACTCGGAACAACAAGCTGATCTTAACCAAGTAGCATCAGGCTCAGACGTGAAAAACCTTGCGTTGCTCTTCAATGTTTTCGATCTGATGCAGCTTTCCCTTACCACTGCCAGGGCAGATGTCGCAAGTCTCGGCCCACGCCTGGGGTGACTTAAGATTCGAATCCCAGAACGGCCAAGTTCGACACTGCCGCGGACGAGCGTTGTAGACGGTGCATTTACGCGTTTCATTGTCGAAGAACACACAATCGCCGTTTGGAAACTCGCGGAGACTTCGACGAATGCCGACCTTTCGAACATATTCGGCTTCAAACGCCGCGACGTTAGTTTCATTCATCTCGGCGGCAATTCCTTCGACCTCGGCCTGATTCACCCAAACATATCCCGGAGCGCCCGTGCAGCAGTTACCGCACTCCGAGCATTTGAACCGCAATCCGTCTTGGTACCAGGGCTCGTCCGCCATCGAATTCTCTCCTTACGTCTTCGTTAGATAGCAGATGCTGCGATTTCGCTCACCGCTTGAATCGCTCTGTCGACATGTTCGTGTGTGGTAAAAGCGCCGACGCTGAATCGCACCGTACCACCGCAATCACGCGTGGATAACTTCTCATGCATTAACGGTGCACAGTGAAAGCCGCTCCTCACTTGAATTGAGTAGGCGGTGTCGAGCATTGTCGCAACTTCTTGCGGATCGTAACCCTCGATGTTGATGCTGACTACCCCCACTCGCTGCTTGGCATCGTGCGGGCCGTAGATCGTGACGTTGTCGAGCGAAAGGAAGCCATTTAGCAGTCGCGAGGTTAGCTCTTGTTCATGTAGTGCGATGTGTTTCACTCCGCGCTCGGTGAGATAGGTTAATGCGGCTCCCAATCCAACGATACCGGGAACGTTGTGGTTGCCGGATTCGTACTTGTCCGGCATTGTCATCGGCTGATAGTCGGTCTCGCTCAATGTCCCTGTCCCGCCTTGCCGAGTCGCGTGTAGATACGCTTCGACTCCGGGCGCGACGTAGAGGACGCCCGTTCCTAAAGGGCCGAGCAACCCTTTATGTCCCGGTGCTGCGATCAGGTGAGCGCGCAGTTCGATTGCGTTCAGCGGCACATGACCCAGCGATTGGGCTGCGTCAATCAAAAACCGAATGCCACGCGAATTGGCAATTCTTCCGATGGTCTCCGCCGGTTGGATCGCACCCGTCACGTTGGAAGCTTGTGTAAGAACAAACAGTTTTGTGTTGCTGTTGACGGCAGCCTCGAAAGCCGTCGCGTCGACGATCCCGCTCGCGCCGCATTCGACTCGAGTCACTGTGACATCACGATTCTTCTCAAGCTGCCGGAGCGGTCGTAATACCGAATTATGTTCGCACACCGTCGTGACAACATGATCGCCCGCGCGCAACAAGCCGTGCAGCGCCAAATTCAAGGAGTCCGTTCCGTTCGATGTAAAGATAATACGCTTTGAGTCTGAAACGCCGATGAGATCTGCGATTTGCTTGCGAGATTCGCTCACTAGTCGCTCGACTTCAATCGCCTCGCCGTAAGTGCCACGGCCGGCCGGTGCCCCGTTCTTCCGCATATAGCGGTCTACCGCATCATAAACCGCCGCAGGCTTCGGCCAACTGGTCGCGGCATTGTCCAAATAGATGCGGTTGGTCGGCGGCATAACAATACGATCAGGCAGGGGAACTTACGGTCGCTAGCCGCCGATTTGGTACATCGCTCGGTCGGGCCTTACGAAGTTCGGCGAATCGATGCCATGGCCAGGTTTCTTTGCGCGGATGCAGTCACGAAGCAATTCGACGAGTTGTTCGTCGCTGCCACCTCCGCGCATGATCTCCCTTGCATCCCATTCGGCGATCGAGAACAGACAGTTCCGCATCTTCCCTTCAGCCGTGATGCGAAGTCGGTTGCAAGCGTTGCAGAACGGTTGCGTCACGGGGTTAATGAAGCCGATGACACCGATACCGTCCGCGAAACGGAAGTCGCTGGCTGGCTGACTTGGATCCTTTCGTTCGATTGCTACCAGCGGGCAGAATGCTTCTTCAAGAGCTTCGCGAATCTCGCTTCCCGAAAGAACTTGATCGTCGCACCAGTTATTCTCTGCGTCGAGTGGCATGAACTCAATGAAGCGGAGTTCTAATTCGTGTTGTCTCGCGAACTCACCAAGCGGAACGATCTCTTCCTCGGTGATTCCTCGGATGGCTACGGCGTTCAGGCGGATCTTTTCGAAGCCGATTCGCTGTGCCGCGAATATGCCCTCGAGAACGCGGTCGAGTCCCTGACGTCGTGAGATTCGTTCGAACGTTTCTTCTCGAAGTCCGTCGAGACTGATATTCAATCGCTGCAAGCCAGCTTCCTTCAAGGCGACTACATGATCGGCGAGCAATACACCATTTGTCGTCATGGCAATATCGCGGATGCCGGGGACGGAAGCGAGTTCCCGAATCAGATTGGGCAGTTCCGCTCGAACCAAGGGCTCCCCACCGGTGATCCGCAGTTTATCGACGCCGAGTGATGCAGCAACGCGCGTGAAACGAACAATTTCCTCGAACGTTAGGATCTCGACACGAGGTTTAAACTGAACGTTTTCATTCGGCATACAGTAAAAACAGCGAATGTTGCACCGATCAGTAACGCTGATTCGTAAGTTATTGTGGACGCGTCCAAGTGTATCGACGAGTATTCTTGAATCAGTCATTCGGCTTTATCGATCGGTTGCTTTGGCGGAGACGGTCGAATCTGTGTTGTCTCAATCATGGGATGGACCCATTCAGTTGTTCCATCGGCCCAATTCTCTTGCTTCCAGATTGGCACAACCTCCTTGAGCGTGTCAATAAGCCACTTGCCAGCTTCGAACGCATCTTCGCGATGTGCGGAGCTAACTCCAATGGCAACACTTGCCTCTCCAAGCTGCAACTGTCCGATTCGATGCACAATAGCTGTTGCGACGAGGGGCCAGCGCTCGTGAGCCTCGGCATCAAGTTCCGTAAGTTGTTTTTTGGCCATATTGGCATAGCATTCATAATTTAACGAAAGCGTCTGGCGCCCATCGGTAAACTCGCGTGTTGTGCCAAGGAACAGAACGACGGCACCGGCTTGCGTCGAACTGACTTGCCGAAGCACTTCTTGTGTGTCGATCGGTTTTTCAGTGAGCTTGATCATGTTGTGGTCCAAGTCGCTGAGCGAAAAACGACTAGCCGCCGGAGACCGGCGGAATGAGGGCGATCTCGGAATCTACAGGGACAGCCGCGTCGTTACGAACATACTCCGTATCGATCGCAATCATCGCTCGCTGGATGACGTCACGCAACTGAACGTGTTGGTCGCTGATCGCATCTCGGAGGACGAGAACGGTCGCATCATCGGGCAGCTCAACCGAGACCGTTTCCGAACCGGCGAGTTGTTTCGCGACGGCAAACAATTTAACTTTGACTTTCACGTTACGATCAACTCCTCACCGCGCGTCGTAAGTAATCGACCAAGTTCCGGCATCAACCCATAGGATAGCGCTAGCAGCTTTAGCGGGTGAATCGTCGGCTTCGTCGTGCCCTGTTCCATTTGAATCTTACACGCACTGCATTCGGTCGTTCCGACTTGGATCACCGGGTCGCGGAGAGCCGAAATAACACCCCATCCCGCGCGTAAACTGCTGCGATAGTTGTCGCGTTTCAATCCGAAGGTGCCCGCCATTCCCGAACAGCCTTTGTCGATTCGTTTCAGTGAAATTCCTGGAATAAGCCGCAGGAGGTTCTCCCCCGGAGAGCCAACATCCAACGCTCGCATGTGGCACGGCAAGTGATAGCCAACAGTCGCGTTGACTGGGCTCAAGTCGAGCTCCAAGTGGCCTGTCTGGTGCATCTTCCACAAGTAATCGCAAGCGTCAGAAATGTTCTTTGCGACAAGCCGCACGTCATCGTCGTCTACGATATTCGGATACTCGTGGTTCAGGCACAGCGTTGCAGAAGGCTCGGTCGTAACGATGTGATATCCCTGGCGAACGGCTTCGGCTAGCAGCGGTACGTTGCGGGCCGCGTATTTCCGTGCGGTGTCGACTGCGCCCACGGAAACCGCGGACATACCTGATGGAACTTGTTTCGGCGGGACATAGACCGCGACGCCATTGTGGCGCATGATATTAACAAATGCGTTGGCCAACTCGACGTCAAACCAATTTGCATAGACGTCGACGAAGTACAAAACCTTGCGCCCTTCGAAGCGGCCTTGTCGCGTAAGTCGCTGTCGCTGGGCGTCTCGCATGAATGTTCTTGTCGCAAATTTCGGCAGCTTTCGCCCTTGCGCAATTCCGACTGTCTTTTCCATCAGCCAACGCATGGCTCGATTGCCAAACGCCCAATTCGTCAGCGTGGCAAAACTACTGCCGATCTGACACATCCTATCGAGACGGGTAAACAGCGACTCGGTAGGCCGCAAGCCGTTCGTAGCGACGTATTGTGCTTTCGCTTCCAAGACGAGCTTTGGAATATCGACATTGGCGGGGCATTCCAGGCGACACTGATGACAATTCACACAGAGATCCGCGACGGCCTTGAGATGTTCCTTGGATAGCTCCTCCGAATTGAGTCGGCCGGTCAGGACCGCACGAATTAAATTCGCCTTTGCCCGCGGGGAAGCCTCTTCGCGTGGGGCAAAACGAAAGATCGGACACATCCGTTCTTCGGGCGACTCGGTTCGGCAACGCCCACAGCCGTTGCATATGCGAGCTGCGAGAGCAACGTCGTCCTCTTCCCAAATGATTTGAAGCTTAACCGGTTGGAACTCTGGGAGATCCTCTGGTCCGACTGTTTCGGTTTCGGCGGCAAAGGATTCCGCAGTTGCAGCGACAACTGGCCGTAAGTTCTTGCTGGGCGGCTGCGGCGCGTCGGCAACGACCTTGCCGGGATTGAAGATGTTCTGCGGGTCGAAGATCCGCTTGACCGAACGAAAGACTTCGTACAGTTCACCGTGTTGCTTTTGAGCAAACCAAGTTCGGCTTAGGCCATCGCCATGCTCACCGCTGATTGTCCCTCCGACTTTGAGCACTTCTTCGTAGAGGTCTTGTGCAAGACCTTGCATCTTTCGAATGTCGTCCGGATTCGCAAGATCGAGGAACGGTCGAATATGCAACTGACCATGTACGGCGTGTGCAAATAAAGTAGCAGTGACTTGATGCGCCTTCTGAACATTCTGGATCGTGACCAAGAAGTCGGGGAGCACATGCGGAGGGATCGCGATGTCTTCGACGAGCGGGATCGGACGGGTCGAGCCGCGTAGGCGATGCAGACGCGGAACAACTCGCCGCGCTAAATGCCAGTAGAGGTCGCGTTCTTCTTTATCCATCGTCATGCGCGAATCGAAGGCGAGCCGCTTGCGACGCTGGACACGGTTGATCACTTGCTTCAATCGTTCTCGTAACTCGTTCGCATCGTCCCCACACTGCTCGACTAATAACATCGCTTCCGCATCGCGTGGAATGATTAAATCAAAGCGGACATCGACTTCGCGTGAAATCGTCAGCAACCGCCGATCCATCAAATCACAAGCACTCACGCCCATCGTCGAAAGCAGCAGTGCCGCTTGCGCCGCGTTCTCCAAACGGTCAAAGAACAGCAAGACGACACCGCGGTGCTTGGGCCTCGGATCGATGCGAACGGTGGCCTCAGTAATTAAGCCGAGCGTCCCTTCGGAACCAACGATCAAGTCGGCGAGACGGAGTTGATCGTCTTGTAAGACGTCGTAGACGTGGTAGCCCGAGCGATTCACAAAGGACTTAGGCTGTCCCCGCGTAATCTCGTCTTGATGACGCTGAAACAAATCGACGAGTCGCCGGACGATTTCACCGCGTCGCGAGTCTGCATCCGGTTTGTTGATCGGAATGTTCTCGGCTTCAATCACAGAACCATCGGCGAGGACCACCTGCATACGCTCGACGCGTCCGCGAGCCGATCCGTACTGCGGCCAATGGCTCCCGCTACCATCGAGCGCTAAGACGCTTCCCATCGTTGTCACACTTCTTGTGGCAGGATCGGGGCCGAATAGCCGTCCATACGGATAAAGCGCTCGGTTGAGTTGGGCATGAACGATACCCGGTTGGATGCGAATGCGGTCGTCACTGACTTCAAGAACTCGCCGCATGTAGTACGAGAAATCGAGTACCAATCCGGTGCCGAGCGACTCGCCGGCAACACCCGTTCCCGCGCCGCGGGCATGAATGGGCAGTTCGTTCTCGGCGGCGTATTGAACGCACGCGACGACGTCCGACAACCCACGAGGACGCACAACGCCCAGCGGGCGGATCTCGTAGATGCTTGCGTCGCTCGCATACATCTGGACGAAGACATCGTCACAGCGGACGTCGCCATCGATCAAGCCACGAAGATCAGCCTGAATGCGTTCGCGTTCCTTGTCCATGAGCGCCCTAAACTACCCCTTTGAGTGGACCGCTTGGCTCTCGGCAAGACGAATCGCTTGCTGGCGATACTTCTCATGCGTTTCAAGGCTAAACGCTGCGTGATCGTCCAAATGCGGAAGACCGCGATATTCGGTGCTGCATCGATAGCATTGCAGCAAGTTGCCGACTGTGAAATACAAGTATAAGTCTAGCAGTGCAGCAGCGAATAGAATTCCGTACGCCGTGTACCACATGTAATACGCCCAAGCGATTGCGCTCGCGGTAGCTGCGACGACGACTACGAACACGCCAATCCGCTGTGAGAAGTTCTTCCGAATGAACAACTCTTTACAGCCGCAGACCAAACACTCGTCCAAGGCGTCCTCTCGTGGAGCCTCAGCCGAAGTCGTTTGCTTCCAATCGCATTCGGGACACGTGACAGCAGTTTCCAGCGCGAGCGGGATACGGCTCGTGTGATCACACTCGGGACACGCAAAAGTAATGTTCATCGATCGTTTTACTGCACCGTGCAACCTACTCGGAAACCCAACTTCCATCATAAGGGATAGAGGTAGTCGACCGACAGTAGCAGCGAGGTTAGTTCGCCCAGGAATGCAAGAATAACGCCTGCGTAAAGGATGCCGGTGGCGCTCTGTGTGTTGGGGACCTTTAACGTGTACCAAGTCATCAGCGAGAGCGTGAACGTGCCCAGCAGTCCCGACAGCCAGCGGAAGGTCACAAAGATCCAAAACACCGTATCGAGAGGCTGTGCCGATGTCGCTTGCATTGCCAGCCCTGTACCGCTGACAAAAGTTCGAGCCACGATTGCACACGCCATGAGGATCACAAGCCGCTTTAACGGCAGTAACTCCATTGTCGGTGTATTCAGGTACCAGTGTCCAAGAAACATCGCGGACAACGTGACACCCATCAGCAAGCCGCTCGAGCCAAGATCCAGCATCGCGAGGGTGATACCGAGCGATGTCTTCGTGCCAGCCCAGGGCGTTGCAAACGCGGCGGCTATAAGTGCGCCCGTCGCAACGAGGACAATTACCGCAGTTCCCAAATCTGTCTTCTCATAGAGCCAGATTACCGATCCAACGTAGCAGAGGACTCCCAGAGCAATGGCCAGTCCAAGCGGTATTCGCCAGTTCGTGAGTACACCGGCGAGAGCTTCCGTCTGTGAATAGACAGCGAGCGCCGCGAATGTATTGAGCCCCATTAAGACCCAAAGATGGACGCGATAGAAGCCGCTCGATACGTGCTTGGGCGGCGTGATCGCCATGGCGAGGGCAACGCCGAACGTCAGTCGAAAGACGAATTGTATCAGCAGTTGCGAGAATCCCACGCGTGCCTACCGCCTGTTGCCGTAAATGAGTTGCATGACTTCGGCACGCGACGACGAGTTCGTGCGGAACAGCCCTTTCATCGCCGACGTCACGCACAAGCTGCCCGGTTTTCTTACGCCGCGCATCGTCATGCATGAGTGAGTCGCTTCCACAACAACGCCGACTCCTTTCGCGTCAAGTTCGCTTTCCATCAAGCTTGCGATCTCTTCTGTCATACGTTCTTGCACTTGCGGGCGATGCGAAACGCTTTCGACAACACGAGCCAACTTGCTCAGACCGAGAACTCTGCCGTTCGGGATGTAGCCGATATGAGCTTTGCCCATGAAGGGCAAGAGGTGGTGTTCGCACATGCTGTTGAAGCTGATGTCACGTACCACAACGACCTCGTCGTACTTCTCGGTGAACACCTTCTTTAAGTGAACGCGCGGGTCGTCATGCAAGCCGCTGAACAGTTCGGCGTACATCCTCGCCACGCGAGCCGGTGTCTCAAGCAGGCCTTCTCGATCTGGATCCTCGCCTACCGCGAACAAGATCTCGCGGACGGCATTTTGCAGTCGCTGCATATCGACCGGTGAAGTTGGTGCACTACTGGGACAGCCAGGTTGGTCGTCGCTCTCTCCATCGATAGTGCCTATTTCCGCCTTCGTCATTTCGCTGTCTGGCATCGATCGCCTTCGTCTTAAATGTGAGTGGTAGTCAGCAGTTGCGCTGGTTGACGCCGGGGATACTGGAAGCACTGCGGCAAACTGCAAAGTTCATCGTAGAAGGGCGATTTCAACCGGTCAAGGACGCCAAGCATGACTCGTCGTCAGTCGCCTGGCGAGTTCGCATTACGAATATCGCTCGAAGAAATATCGTGGCGAAACACTTCCTCGCTCACCTCGCAACAAATCATTCGTAGCGGCCCAGGGAGATCTAGGTGACTGAGTGTTTGAAAACCGTCACTCGTCGTCCGACCGAACACGAGGAACTGCGCACCGGCATCGGCGATTGTCTCCAGTGCCCGATCGCGTCGTGACACCTCGTCACGGTAGTAACTCACTTCTGCGATTCGTAAGATAGTATCCACGCCAACGACGAATCGCACGCCACCGAATAGCTCCACTTTCTGAACAAAGGTCGCTGTGCGAGTGATCCAGACATTGCGGCAATTCTCAAATTGCGAAAGCCTTCGTTCAATCGACGCGAAGTCTAACGAAGCTTTGTCGACGTTCTGAACAGAAAGCTCGAAGTCGACCGGAGTACCATAGACTTCTTCGGCCAGCTTCGCGATCTGGTGATGGCCGTCATGGAGCGGATTGAAGGCTCCTGGGAAGAGCAACGACGTAGCGGGTCTATCCTGAAAACTCGCAGTACCGCGAACCAGTACCGCCCCACGTTCGCCTTGATGCAATCGCTCGATGGCCGCTTGGAGATCAAGTCTTGATTCACCCGAACTCTCTCTAGTCGTCATGGTCGCCCGCTACTTTGATTGCGTCATTCAGCTGTTGCAGAACAAGCGAAGTCGCTTCTCGTTGTCGCTGCGACCTCGTCGTACTAGTAAGCACATGTCGATACGTCATCACGTCAGTCGACGACTTCTCCGTCCGCGCCGCAGCGCAGCGAGCAATTCCGATATACACCAGTCCATCAAGCCGTTTCGGTGCGTTCGGGCCCAGATGGCCAGTGACGGACGCTGACCAATCCGCCTCGGGTGTCATCGCCAATATCCCCGCAGCCATCTCGCGAGCGACGATCGCGCTGACCGGGCCAGGCCGCACTAAGTTTGCGCTCGAAACGTCAAGCCACTGATGCTTGGTGTCGTTTCGATAGGTAACCGCCGAACCGCAGAGATAGTCCGAAATGCCTGGCACTTTAGCCAACGAAGCGGCGACCAATCCAGCAGTGCAACTCTCGGCGAAGACGACTCTTAATTCTGCCCGGTTCAGCGTCCTTGCAAGTCGTCGCGCGTCACTCGATAGATTGGCCATCATTCTTCCGCGTTACAGTCGCCTGGGTCACTAACGTCATAAGCGTCGCGTTCAAACGGATTGTCGCGATACGCATCTCGGCCCGCAAGCCACAACCAGAGGGACGCGAGCAAGTAAGCGGGCAGGAAGAGCGGTCCCCAGCGTTCATACTGTCGGACATGAACCATCTCATGATCTCGCGTGATATCCAAAGCGGCATCGGTCTTGCCGAGAATCGTATGCCCCAAGGTCATCGCCAACACAAACTGACCATTCGGCATACATTCGAGAACCCAGCGAGCGAAGCCGCCGTGAAATTCAAGCACATGGCCTCGCCTCTGCGCGGCTCCGCCCATTAGTAGTCCAATGCATCCAGCAGACAATCCGAGTAACGTAGCTGGCGAGGCCCACATCCATAAGATAGCTGTCCAGGCTCCGCGGGCAAACGATTTCATACTTCCCGGCGCTCCTTCAACTTCCGTACCATTCACTCATGCCACGTACCGAAGCGAAAACGTGTTTGTAACTTTCGCCGCTGTAACCGCCACTCAATAGCATTGCCACGGGGATATCACGCTGACGAAGCTGATCGACGACGAACAAATCTCGTTCTAGGATGTGTTCGGCTTTCACGTTTAAACCGCCCAACGCATCTCCTTCATACACGTCTGTGCCGGCGTTGTAGATCGCTAGTTCAACGGGTTGCGTTCTAGTCACAGAATCCAGGAATCCGGGCAAGCCCTCTCTCAATGCTGTCATATACTCGCCGCTAGTGTGGCTAGAATTGACCCGGACGTGGCAATCCACGCGATCTTGGGCCACGTAGTCGTAGCAGGGGTAACAGGTGTGATTGTATATGTCGAATATGAAAACACGTCGATCATCAATTAACGTGTGGCAGACTCCGTTCCCTTGATGCGCATCCGTGTCGATGTATGCCACGCGGGCGTCCTGGCTGATCAATCCCTCTCGTCGAGCCGCATCCACCGCCAACGCGATGTCAGCGTAAATGCAGAAGCCTTCGCCTTGATCGGCCTTCGCGTGGTGGTAGCCTCCGGATAAATTGACAGCTACGCCATTCTTTATCGCTTCTCGCACGGCAAGAATTGAACCCTTCGTTCCCCATCGCATCGGTCGCAAAATGCAACGATTGATCACAAAGTTTGGTAACTTCGCAACGATAGGCAACTCCAGCGCTGCGGCGACGCAATTCGGTTGGCGCAATTGCTCCAAGTACTTCGCCGAGTGAACACGCAGCAGCTCGTCCCGTGAAACCGGCTGTTCCGGTTTCACGTGCAAATCGCGCAGCCGCGAGCCAAGCTCCCGCTTCAAGCAACGCCACGCACGGCTGTACTTCCGCGAATCGAACGGATGTAGTCGTTCGAGGCCGAAGAATCCAATGTCGTATTGCGGACTGTAAACGATTTTCATAATCACACATGACGAATCTGGCCCGTCATGTGTTCGCGAGTGGAGTTCGTTTCTCGATCGAATTCTCTAAGACGTCGATTTATCGAGCGACGATTGAGTCAGGCAAGCGAGGCGTGGCACCCGCCTGAGAGCAGACATACGTGGCAACTTGCGAGGCCCGTTCGTTAACGCGATCGAGATCCATCCCGGCTAGCAATCCAACGGTCATGGCGGCGGTGAACGCATCACCCGCGCCAACCGTGTCTACGACCTGTGTTGCCACCCCCGCGTGGTCACTCACCTCGAAGCCGCGAATGAGCAAAGCTCCGTGTGCACCGCGTGTTAACGCAACGAGTTGCAAGTCGAATCGTTGCGACAGCGACTGCATGACTTCTCGATCGTTCCCAGAGAGCTCGCAAAGGTTCGCGAGGATTGGCAACTCTTCGTCATTCAATTTTAAGACATTGGCAATCTTTAGCGACTCAAAAATCGCGTCGTCAGAGTAATACGGCGGGCGAAGGTTGACGTCAAAGATCCGGAGACAAGAGGCAGGCGTTGCACTTACGAAACGGCGAATCGTCTGTTGTGACTGCGGACTTCGTTGACCGAGAGTTCCGAAGCAGACGGCGTCGGTCTTGGCAGATAACTGCTCAAGTTCCGCGGTCCATTCCAAGTGATCCCAAGCAGTATTGTCGAGGAAGTCGTAACTCGCCTTGCCCTCGGCATCGAGTTCAATGTGGACGGCTCCCGTCGGAAAATCGCCTTGCTGAACTGCGGACGTATCGACCCCGAGTTCACGAAGAGATTTCAACGCGCGCGCTCCCAACTCGTCGCGACCGACTGAGCTAATCATACGCGAATTGGCCCCGAGACTCGCCGCATGACTTGCGTAGTTCGCGGGTGCCCCGCCGAATCGTGGGCCACTAGGGAAGACGTCCCACAACACTTCTCCTAATCCAACGACAACGGGCTTACGTGCGTTCAATTGTCGTCACCGCTGGCATTTGATTGCAAATTGGGCGGGAAGCGGTGAGTTCCGTCTGGTCCCAGTGGCAGTTCTGCGACTGACGTCACTGCGTCCAACGCCATGTCGCTGTAAAGGTGTGGAAAGAGTTGGCCGCCGCGAGAGAGTTCCCAATGCAATCCATTGCCCAGGCGTGCCGCGTCTACTTCGACCAACAGAAGGTCATCTTTGTCAGCGAAGTGCTTGGCGACTGTCTCGACAACTTGACTGGCTGTGGAGAAGTGGATGAAGCCGTCTTTCAGATCGATTGGTGCGCCGCGCAAGACGCCGGCCTTCTCTGAATCGGACCACAGCTGCCTTGAAAGGACTTTGTAAATTCGGTCTTCCATTTACATGACGATCAGAACGGGATGTCTTCTTCGTCGTAGGCGGCTTCCGAAAGTCCAGCGTTTGGATCACCTTCGTCGACGGGCGCAGCACTAGATGCAGAAGATGGCTTACCGCCGAGTACCTTGAAGCCGGTCGCTTCCGCGTTCAGGAAGAATTTAACTTCGCTGTTCGCATCCCTCTGCCACTTGCGACCAGCCAAGCGATACGAAATCTCGGCTTCGTCGCCGACATTGAGTTCGTCAGCCGAATCGCAGGCATCTTGGATGAACTCGAACGGAATATAGTTCGTGAATCGATCGTTATCCTGCTCCAGGACAACAAGTCGCTTACGAAACCCCTTCTGCCCATAAGTCTTCGTTTCTTCGATCAAGTGGACAACACCACGCACTTTCGCATCGCTCATCTCTGCTTCTTTCCGTTTGATTTGTTTGGATCTTGCAACTGTACTTCAGTCGTCCGCCATCGTAACGCGAAACGGCGGGGAGATAAATAAGATGCCTCGGACAAAAGTGGCTATCACTCTCCGAGTGATGAGCGCTCGTCACTCGGAGAGCGACGGCCACTTTAGCTCAATTGGCCTCCGCAGCAATTCGCTGCCGATAATACTTCAGCCCCGGGAAGAAGAAGCATGCGGCGGAAACCGCCCCAAAGATCAAGTGTCCGAATTCTGGGAACCAGGCCATTACCGGTGACATCACAAAGAGGGCTGTGGCCTGCAAGTAGAAGGTTCCACTCAGGATTCCGGCTTTGATCACGAATACCATCCCGGCGATCAGCGGCAACACTGGCGAGAGCGTAAGTGCAGGCAGTCCGAGCCACATCTCGACGAAGAATAACCCGGCAATCGCGACCATACTGGACGCCCAAACGTGGGCGATTTGTCGTTCGACAAAGGTCACTGGCCCCATCCTCCTTCGTAGCCACCAGAATACGCCGGCCCAGATCCAAATCCCCATCGTCCACAACGCCATGTAGATCCAACGGTCTACTTCCATCCACTGCAGGACATTCGTTAACGCACTGGCGCTGAACAATGCCAAACTGTGCCACATCCAGAGCAACCCCCAATTCTCCAAGATTACCGAGTGGTGGGTCTCGCGAAACATCTGCGACATAACTTGTCCGAAGCGTCCGCTACTAGCCGAGATTGCCTCGTCATTGAGATACGCATTCAGATCATCCGCCAAGCCGCCGGCGCTCTCGTAACGAAGGTCGATTGGCTTTTGGAGACAACGCAGCGCTATCATCTCCAGATCACGATCGACTCGCGGATTCACGATGCGCGGGGAGACGACATCTTGCTCGAGTAACATCAGAATCGTGTCGACTGGCGAGGCTGCTTGGAACGGCGGCTTGCCCGTGAGCATTTGGTAGAGGATCGTCCCTAAACTGAAAACGTCGCTCGCCGGGCCGACTTCGCCTCGCGCTCCGGCCGCTTGTTCAGGTGCCATATAAGCGGGCGTTCCTAGAATTGCGCCCGTCCGAGTCAGGCTCTCGGCTTCTTGCACTCGCTTGGCCAAGCCGAAGTCTGTCACATGAGGTTGCCCGTCGGTATCGATCAGGATATTCGACGGCTTTAAGTCGCGATGCAACACGCCTCGCTGATGCGCATAGTGGATCGCGCGCGCGACACGAGCGAGGATCTTGGCCCCTTCCTTCGGCGAGACTAGTCCGTCGGTGAGCCGCCGTGTCAGCGTTTCGCCGCGAACGTACTTCATGCTGAAATACGGCTGTCCATCGATTTCGCCAACTTCATAAACAGGCACGATGCCCGGATGATCGAGTCTTCCCGCCGACTCCGCTTCGGCTTGAAATCTTTCGCGATCGGCGACCGAAGCGAGCTGCCCCAGCAGAATCATCTTCAAGGCAACTTCGCGGTTCAAACTGATTTGCGTAGCGCGATAGACGATGCCCATACCTCCGCGACCGAGCTCTTCGAGCAGTTCATAGTCACCGAATCGACAAGGCAAGTCGAACGACCGCGCCGGTGCGTCTCGCGAAGATCCCGAAGATAACGTCGCTTGTAGCTCGCTGCTCCCCGCCGCATCAGCGATCATTACGGCGCCCCAAAGTTCACGCAGTTCATCCGCAAACTCGGGATGTTGTTCGCAAACCGTGTTGATGTCGACGTGCTGCCCGTCGTTGGCGAGATCAGTTAGATCAGCCAGAAGCAAAGCGAGTTGTTCGTCGCGTTCGACGTTTGGTTCGATCGTCATGGTGGTGGAAAATTGCCTCACGCCAAGGCGCGAATCATTCTGTGTCTTCCTCGTTTCCCGTTAGCATCTTGCGCAATCTCCTCACCGCACGAAGATATCTCATGCTCGCTGCGGGTTCACTAAGGTCGAGTGCTTGAGCGACCTCTTGGTTCGAGAGCTGTTCGTAGTGGCGCATGATGATAATCTCGCCGTCCTGCTCGCCGAGTTCCGTGATCGCTGCTTCGACGCGTTTGGCCATCTCGCGTTGTGTCGCTGCGGCGGCTGGCGTTAGTTCACCGTCGCATAAATGTGCAGCGAGATCCATCGTGGAATGATCGTCGGCTCCCGGAACGGCCAGCCCTTGTTCGCGATCAACCGATCGCTTTTGCGAGCCACGATGGCGTCGGTGCGCATCGATGATGCGATCCTTTGCGATGTGCCGGAGCCAAAGATGAAATGGCATAACCGGGTTCGCGATGTAATCCTGCAGCCGGCGACTCGCATCGATCATGACATCTTGGACAACGTCACTGACAGCCACACGACCACGAATCTTCTGATCCAGGCGCATCTGAACCATCCGCAGAACCGCATCGCGATGCCGCTCGATCAGGCGATTTATAGCGTCGTCGTTGCCCTCTTTTGCGCCGAGGAGCAGTTCTTCCGTCTTGTCGTCAGTAGGCCACATGGTTTGGCAGAGGTCAGAACTCAGAAGTCAGAGACCAGACTGAAAAATCTGGCTTCTGACTTCCGACCGCTGACTTCTACAACGCCTCCAAAAAGTTGGATTCCGCTCGGCGAATTCAATCCGCAGCTAAAAACTTGCCACTTATTATCCTCTAGCGACTAACAAATCGACAAGATCTGCGTCATTAGGGTAGACGCGTTCCCCATTTCTAACTGATTTGCCGGCCCTAAGTGCTGAATACGATGGAGTTTTCTGCTAAAAACTCCTGGAAGGTGAATCCGCCAGGCTCGCCGTCTCGTCTAATTTAGCGAAGAGGCGTTCGTGTGACCGAAGTAGCTCGCCAGCCAAAGGCTCAAAGAGATACCGATTGCGGTAAGCTCGAAAATGCTTTTGCGCAATACCAGGGCGAGTTGCTTGGGACACTGTATTATCTGGTCGGCAACATCGAGGACGCTCGCGACGCCCTGCAGGAGACGTTTGTCAAATGCTGGCGCCACAAGGACCAAGTCGCCGGGGTCGAGAACCTCAAGGCTTGGATTTTCCGCATCGCTCTGAATACGGGGCGAGATTTGCGGCAAACTGCGTGGCGTCGCAAACGAACGGGCCTGCCAGAAGACGAGAGTATTGTGGAGAGTACGGCTGCAGGCCCCATGGCTATCGCAACTCGCAATGAGCAGCTTGAACGGCTGAGCAACGCGATTCGCGGTCTGCGCGGCGAGGAGCAAGAAGTGTTCCTCTTGCGTCAGAACGGTCAATTGAAGTACGAGGAGATCGCCGAAGCAGCGGGCATTCCGCTCGGCACGGTGAAGACTCGAATGCGGCTTGCACTGACGAAGTTAAGAGAAGTACTGGCGGAAGAGGAGTGAACAGTAAGTAGTAGTTAGTCGTCAGTAGGTAGTTGCTCGATTTGCTACCTACTACTTACTACCTACTACCGACTCGGCTCAAATGAACCAAGAACTACAACAACAGCTGATGGAGTTCGTCTACGGTCTCTTGGACGAGGGCGAGGCGAACGCGCTCTGCGAACGGATCACGTCCGAGCCAGACGTCGCCCGCGCCTATTCCAAGGTCAAGTTGCAGTGCGATCGTGTCGGGCGAGCCGCGCGGATCGACACAGCGACTGTCGCGTGGATCCGTCCCGGAGAAGGCGGGTTGCCAGGTGCCGGTCCGCAAGCAGCGTCGACCGATCGGTCTGCGAACTCCTATCGTCAAATTGCTAACTGGTGTATCGGTGTCGCGGCGAGCGGGTTGATTGGTTTGGTCGGTTCGGCTTACTGGATGTCCTCACCTCGCAGTCTGACTGAATCAACTCCAGTCGCGATCGCGACGCCAACACAGCTTCAACTAGTGCTGACCGGCCCATCAAAGTTGCATTCCGAGGCAAGCAATCCGTTCACGGTCCAGGTCGAGAACCAAGCGGGAACGCCCGTGTCGACGATGGTCAACTATCGTGTCTATGACGAAGCGGGTGTTGTTAGCTGGCACGAGTCGACTGCTACTGACGAGTCCGGTAATGCTCGATTTTCCCTTGACGGAGAAGTCGCGCGTACGGCATCGCGTTTGGAAATCGCGCCCGAGACTGACTCATCCGCGCCTGTCCTTCGACAATTGGAAGCAACCCCTGGGCGGTTCGTCACTCATTTGCAAATGGACCGCCCGCTTTACGAGCCGGGCGAACGAGTCTTCTATCGATCGGTCACGCTTTCGCAGTACGGATTGCGAGCTGACCAAGAAGTGACGACTTCGTTCGACGTCGTCGATTCGAACGACAAGCAAATCGAAGGCTCGGCCCACGCTGTCGAGACCGAACGAGGTGTTGGTAGCGGCGCGTTTGCATTGCCGGACGATTTGCCAGACGGAGAATACACGCTGATCGCGCGAAGTCCAGATAATCTCTTCCGCGAAGAGTGGCGAGACTTTCACGTTCGTCGCTACGAAGCTCCGAAATTCAACAAGAAACTGGAACTCGCAAAAGACAGCTACACGTTCGGGGATCAAGTCGATGTCGATTTCTCCGCCACACGTGTGGCAGGCGAGCCACTAGCTGAAGTGCCGTTGAAAGTTCAAGCAACACTCGACGGAGTCGCGCTCGACGCGCCGGAAGTGAAAACTGATGTCGACGGCAAATCACGATTCGCGTTAAAGCTTCCCGAATCGATGGAGCGAGGCAAAGCGAGTGTTAGTGTGACCGTGAAGGACGGGGAGAATCTCGGGGAAACGATTACGAAAGAGATTCCCATCAATCTAGGTAGGGTCAACGTCGACTTTTATCCGGAAGGTGGTGACTTCGTCGCAGGGCTGCCAAGCCGTGTCTACTTCTATGGTCGTGACCCACTTGGCCAGCCAACACACATTGAAGGTAGCATCGTCGATTCGGAAGGAAGTGAGATCACAGAAGTCACCACTGGCCACGAAGGACGCGGGCGGTTTTCGATTACGCCTACTGCAAACGAACAATACCGATTGGAAATCAAGAAGCCCGTTGGTGTTACGAAAGAGGTGCCGCTCCCAATTGCGTCCATCGATCGTTTCGCGACGATCATGACTGGCGACGGTGTCTTTGATGCGACAACACCGATCGATATCACGCTGAACCAGCGAACGCCAGCGAAGCCATTGATAGTCGCCGCCTATTGCCGCGGAGCGATGGTGGGCCAGCAAACGGTCGAGCCTGACGCCAACGCCGATGCGAACGCACCGTTTGCAACATTTCGTGGCGAGATTCCATTGTCCGACGACGCGCAAGGTGTCATCCGTCTGACGGTGTTCGATCCAGCTCCCTCTCCGCCCGAACCGATTGCAGAACGACTGGTCTACCGTCGCGTCAATAAAAAGCTCGACGTGCAACTGACGCCTGATGCTGAAGTCTTCGCACCTGGACAGTCTGCGCAGCTTGACTTGTCCATCAGCGACGAAAACGATGTGCCTGTCGCAGCCGCACTCGGTATCGCGATCGTTGACGATTCGATACTGACTCTCGCCGACGACAAATCCGTTCGCATGCCGACTTACTTTCATCTGCTGACGGAAATTGATTCATCCGAGCAACTCGAAGACGCAAACTTCTACTTGAAGGACGAACCGGAAAGTGCCACCGCGCTCGACTCGTTACTCGGGACACAAGGTTGGCGCCGCTTTCGTGAAGTTCCTGGGATGCAACTTGCTCAACGATTCGGTGGTGAATCTGGAGGCGGTGGCTTCGGTGGCGGTGGTGGTGCCAACGATTTGTTCGACCAGAGAACATCACTTGGACGTTCTCACTCGGCGGCTTGGGGAGTCGAAGCAGTGGTTCCAGTCGCGACAGCGAATACGATTGACGTCCAGAAGGCTTCCGTTCCAAGGTCGAGCCGATCCGAAAGACGAACTTCGTTAGATCGCGGAGATTTCGCTTCGTCGATCGTCGTCGTCAGTCTCATTCTCTTGGGGCTCGTGGGCGCGGCGAGTTTGCACCAGGTGCAGAGTAATCGCTCCCTACGAGTGCTCGCTGGCATCGTTGCCGTTGCGTCGTTATTCGCAGGTTCTTTGAGCCTGCCGACGAATCCAACACAAATTGCGAGCAAGTTCGAAGATAGCGAGACAGCCTTTAGTGGGGACGTGGCTTTAAGGGATCAACCCGAGTCAGCGATCACTGATGGCGATTTGCCGGCGTTTGCCGGAGAGCAGGCAGCTGGCGAAGCCGAGGAGTATATGTACGAGGCAGATATGGTAGACGCGTTGGCTGGCGCTGCGACTGCCGCACCGGTGGCCTCAGAGCCCTCCACGCAGCGACTGGGCACTGTGGCCGCTAAGGATCGCAATGCGGAAGAGGAGAAGGAACTTGGTCCCTCGCCGATTTCGAAAGGTGGCGAGAAAAAAGCTGACTCAAGGATGGCTAGGGGCAAAACTGCGCCCAGACCCGCGGCTGAAACACCGCCACAGCCCGAAGCGCCTACGCAACCGAACGCGCCTGAGGCGGATCCAGAACCGCGTTCCGCGCGGAGCCTGATGTTAACGCGAGAACGCGAAACGATGGCGGGAAAAAACACGAATCGCGAGTTGCGGCGAGAGTATGCTGATTGGTTCTTCAGCACTCGCTCGAACCTCCCGCAAGACGAACAGCCCTCAAGTACGATCTTCTGGCATCCGCTCTTTATTGCGGATGACACGGGCAAAGCGACCGTGTACTTCAAACTGCCGGAACGCGCGTCAAGCTTCCGGGCAATCGTCGAGGCTCACGGATCGGCTCGGCTCGGGGCGGGCGAGTTGTTGATCAATTCGCGCGAGCGTTAAGACGTAGGGTTGGCACAGACCGCCCGACGAGATGCATCGGTAGCGACTCCCGCCTATAATGCAGCTCACCCTCGATTCCTTCAACCGGAGACGTCGTATCATGCCGCGATCGCTTGCTATCACCGTTCTGCTTATTGCCAATGGATTCACGACGTTTGTGATCAGCGATCGCTGTCAGGCGGGCGAACTCCGTTGGTACAAAGGCAACCTGCACACACATTCCTTGTGGAGCGACGGAAATGATTATCCTGAGATGATCGTCGACTGGTATGTTCAGCAAGGTTACGACTTCTTGAGTCTTTCCGATCACAACATTCTGAGTCGCAGCGAAAAGTGGGTTGGTGAAGAGCTTGGCCCGAAACGGGGAGCCATCGAGGGATTGAAACGCTATCGCGCGAGGTTTGGCGACGATTGGGTCGAGATGCGTGAGAAGAATGGTAAGACGGAGATCCGTCTAAAGGCGTTCGACGAGTTCGCGCCGATGTTTGATAAGCCTGGCAAGTTCCTAATGATTCAAGCCGAGGAGATTACCGATCGTCACGGAGCATTGCCGATTCATATCAACGCCAACAACATCGCCGAGTTGATCCGTCCGCAAGGCGGCGAGAGCGTTCGCCAGACGATTGCGAACAATTTGATCGCAGTTCAGCAACAAAGTAAGCGCGCCGGACAGCCAATTATCGCCCATCTGAATCATCCGAACTTCGGCTACGCGGTTACCGCGGAGGATATGGCCGCCGTTATTCAGGAGGAGTTCTTTGAAGTCTATAACGGACATCCCGGCGTGAATCATCTTGGCGATGAGACGCATGCGGGTCTGGAACGAATGTGGGACATTGCCAACACGATTCGTATCGGTGACATGAAGCATCGCCCTTTGTACGGAATGGCGACCGACGACTCGCACAACTACTTTGGAAATCGCGGATCGTCACCCGGACGGGGTTGGGTAATGGTGCATGTAAAGGAGTTATCGCCTGAATCGATCATTCACTCACTCGAAGACGGCGACTTCTATTCTTCAAGCGGCGTTACGTTGGAAGCGATTTCCTTTGATAGCAAGAAGCGTACCCTAGCGGTTTCAGTCGCGGCGGCAGACGGTGTCGAATATGTCACCGAGTTCATCGGGACGCCGGTCGATTACGACAAGACGAGCGAAGCGGTCGTCGACAAGGATGGCAAGGAAATCACAGCGACTAGAACTTACTCGGCCGACGTTGGCAAAGTCCTGTCACGCGTGGAAGGAACTTCGGCATCCTATCAGCTTACGGGCAAAGAGCTGTACGTCCGCGCGGTGGTTACTTCGACAAAGAAACATTGGAATCCGTCGTTCGACAACCAGACCGAGCAAGCTTGGACGCAGCCGGTCGGTTGGGAGAAGCACGTTCAGGAGTGACTTTCGTCGCGTGCGGCGCCAGTCTTCGGCTTCTTCGCAATGAACACGAGCAGTTGCAGTAGCAGAAAAGCCGCCAGTGGATAAACAGGCCACAGCCGAAGCAGCACGTGCATCCGCGACACTTCCTCGCCGCTCTCTTGTACTGCGCCAGCATCGATCATCGGCATGCGAAATCCTTCGACGATCGCAAATGCCATCAATAAGAGCAAGGCAAGCATCAAGACGACACAGCCGCCCGCGGACATAATTCCCTTGAAAGCGCCTTCTTCGTTTTGTGCATCTCGACGAAATTCAATCGTTCGCTTTCGTCGTAGGCTTCTTTCGATTTGTTCCATCGCATCAAGATCATGGCAAACCGCTTCCCAGTCTGGTGGGAGCGCCGACTCTGCGATTACTTGCTCAAGCTGGTCGATACAACGACTCGCGTCGTCGTGTGAATCGAACTCATGCTCAATTGACCCAACACAAAGTGTCCAGTTGCGATCTGCGGCATAAGCCGTGACAACTGCCGTGCCGCGAGTCCCGACCAGGGTAATAGTCGCCTCGCGATCGTCCGTAACGGGACCAACCGACCAGCGTCCGATCACGGCAGTCGTTCCGGTTACGTGCACGGCGAGATTGGCGAGCGACGTATCACCCGGCTCTGCACCAACGGCACCGATGCTGCTAATCTGGCCTGCCAACTGACGCTGGAGCGTGATGTCTTGCGCGAGAACGTGTAAGACGCTGGAGCGATCTCGCATTGACATGTGCCGTTCAATCACAAGCTGCTCAACCGCACCGATGTCGGACGATTCGCCTTGTTCGATTAACTGAGCGAGTTGAGCAAATGCTGGATGTCCGAATCCGGGAGAGTACGCGAAAATCGCCCCGCGAGCTTCTTCCCGCATCATCTCGAGTTCATAAGCAAATAACGAATCGCCAATCGGATGCGAGATGATGATCGGGACGCCGGCTTGGACAAGCTTGCGGCACTGATCTTCAAACACGATGGCGTCCGAATGCGGACTTACCAGAACCGCATCGACTTCGCCCGAAACGAGCAGGGACTCCCAATGCTCAGACGAAATGGCCGAGGGAGCAAGATGGGTCAGTTGCTCTCGATACTCGTCAGCGTTGTGGATCGAGGCGATCGCATGCAGCTTCGAATCGGCGATCGCGCGAACCATGCGGAGCGAGTCGTCGTTACATCCAATTAGTGCAAATCGCATCGGTTCGTCGAGTTAGGGAAGGTTCAGTTAGTTAATTCGTTTGACCGTTCGATCCTAGCGACCAAACGCCCAACTTGTCGATGGGCTGCGGCGTTTCGCTCTAGGAAAAGCAATCCCAGGAACCAATCCAGCCGGTTCGTTACAAACGCTTTACACCTCAAAACTACATCTGGCACTAGAATAGAAAGGGACTTCGTAAGGCCTCGTTCACGCGCATCGGGGCGGCTCATTTCGGCAAGGGTTACAATAATGATACGAGCTTCCCAGCCAACGAAAGTGCATAGTCCGATGTCGCAACTCCGACAAGTTCTCACCATCGAAGACGATTCTGCGATCCGTCGCGGGATCGTTGATGCATTGGAGTTTGCGGGCTACGGCGTGATTGAAGCGGCTGACGGCGAAGCGGGCCTCGATCATGCGGTTCGCAGTGAATACGACTTACTGCTGCTGGATCTCGTTCTGCCACATCGCGGCGGTCTGGAGATTCTTCGCGAACTGCGAGTCGCCAGACCGACGAAGCCTGTGATCATCTTGTCGGCTCGTGGCGAGGAACAGGATCGTGTTCGCGGACTGCAAATGGGAGCCGACGATTACGTCGTGAAACCGTTTAGCGTCAAAGAGTTGCTTGCTCGTGTCGAAGCCGTTTTGCGTCGTTCGCCCGAACGTCCTAGCGATCTGGAGCGAGCAGCGTTCCCCGGCGGACACGCCGACTTTGCACGACGTGAACTGTGTTATGACGATGGCGGTCGAAGCGACCTATCCGAGCGAGAAGTTGAGCTGCTTCGTTACCTGGTGATCAATGCGGGCCGAGCGATCGATCGCGATGAGTTGCTATCTAACGTTTGGCGAATCAGTCCTCGTGGCGCGGCCACACGCACGATTGACATGCACATTGCGCGGCTACGCGAAAAACTACGCGACGATTCTTCGCAACCGCAGATCGTATTGACCGTGCGAGGTAAGGGGTACATGTTCAAACACGCGGCAGGTGATGCATCGTGAGAAAGCCTGCACATTATTGGATCTGCTACTTCGCGGCTTGCACAGTGGTGCTGATGGCGATGGGCTGGTTGACGATAAAGGCGATCGAACTGGATCGCGCCGAAGCCCTCGCTCGTCGACAAGCCGATTTAGAAGAGGCGGTCGGGCGAGCATTATGGCGCATGGACGTCAAGCTGATGCCACACTTGGCACGCGAAGCGGCGCGCCCCTATGCTGTCTACCGGTCACTATTAAACACAACGGATGCAAAGGGAAACGCAGGAGAATCGCCGCAACTTTCGCCATTGCTGACGGATCGTTCTGAGTTTGTCGTGGTCAATTATCAAGTCGAACCGGGTGACCTGTGGTCGTCGCCCCAGGCTCCCGCCGAAGCAATGTATCGTTTGGCATGCGATAACGGGGCGTCGGCACTAGAGATGGCGGCCTGCACAAGCGCTCTTGGAAATCTCCAAGCCCTGATTTCCTACGACGAGCTTGCAGAATCGCTTCCCACCGAATCGTCGCCGGCTCGCGACGCCTTCGGGAATGCCAGGTTACTCCGCAATTCGATGATCGACATCGAGGACATCGCTCAAGCGGAGAACGCTGATCAAAACCAACAGTTGCAGCAACGAATTACTAGCTCCCCAGATCGCGGGAACGGTCGTAGCAGTCGAAGCAACGACTACATCAATCGCGACGCGGCAATGAACTCATACGCTCAGGAGGCTGTATCGCAGCAACTCCCGATGCTTCAGGCGTTCAATGCGTCGAATAGGGAGTCCGTTATCGAAGGCGTCAGCCAGCCGCTATGGATCGGTGAACAGCTAGTATTAGCACGCCGGGTTGATGTCGGAGAGAAGGTTGTCATCCAAGGATGTTGGCTCGATTGGCCTAAACTCCAAGCGAACCTCGTCGATGAGGTTCGCGACGTGTTGCCCGACGCAACCCTGGAGCCCGTACTGGACTCGTCACGCGCGCAGATCGGGAGGATGCTCGCAACACTGCCCGTACAACTCGTTGCCACACTTCCCACTTCGACGACAGCAAGTTGGTCCGCGATGCAGGTATCGCTGGCCATTGCTTGGACGTGCGTCCTGATCGCGGCGTTTGCTGCTGGCGTGTTGTTGCATGGAGTGTTGAGCCTAAGCGAGCGGCGCGGTGCATTTGTTTCGGCGGTGACGCACGAATTGCGAACGCCGTTGACGACATTTCGGATGTACTCGGAAATGCTCGCCAAGGACATGGTCCCAGATAAAGCGAAGCGCCAATCCTATCTTGATACTTTGCGAGTCGAGGCGGATCGGCTTTCCCATCTCGTCGAGAATGTCTTGTCTTACGCCAAGCTGGAGCGAGGTCCACAACGTCCCAGCCGCGAAGAGCTATCGGTCGCCGACATTCTAGATCGAACGGGCGAGCGACTCGCCGATCGGGCTCGGCAAGCAGAGATGCAACTGGTCATCGACGCAACCGACGATGCTCGCGAGTCGACGATAAAGACGGATCCTGCCGCCGTCGAGCAAATTTTGTTTAACCTTGTTGATAATGCATGCAAATACGCGGCCCGAGCGAAAGACCGACGTGTCCACCTCGCGGTCAGCAACGACGCGAAAAAACTGCGGTTTCAAGTTCGGGATCATGGGCCCGGCATTTCGCCTCGAGAAGCGAAAGCGTTGTTCCGGCCTTTCTCTAAATCCGTCGATGAAGCGGCCCATTCGGCACCTGGCGTAGGATTGGGGCTTGCTCTTTGTCAACGCTTGGCGCCCGACTTGGGTGGTCGCCTGGAGTGGATTCCGACCGATGAAGCTGGCGCGATGTTTCAGTTGACGCTACCTAAGTGATTGCGTCAAAAGGGCTTCTGCAAAATGCAATCCTACAACGGTCCGAACGCTCGACACCCCAAACGCGGCGTGGTTGCGGTGATTCCCCGTGGCGAGAGGCTCTTGGTAATTCGTCGTTCACAATCGGTCGTTGCTCCTGGAGCCAATTGCTTTCCCGGCGGAGGCATTCGTGATGGCGAGACGGAAGCAGCCGCGCTAGTACGAGAAATGGGCGAAGAGCTTAACGTCGAAGCGATCCCGCGTCTTTGTCTTTGGCGAAGCGTGACGCCGTGGAGTGTCGAACTGGCGTGGTGGTTGACCGAATTGCCGGAAGAAGCAGTCCTACATCCTAATGAAGAGGAAGTCGAGGAGATTCTTTGGCTCAAGCCCAACGAAATTCGGACTCTCGTCGACCTACTCGAGAGTAACCACCACTTTCTCGACGCTTGGCAACGAGACGAATTCTCGCTCTCGCTTGGCGAAGAAGGGAACAATCTTGAACCGTCGAATTGAGGTTCTTGTCTCGATACGGACTTCCGATTGGACGGAGCGTCACGTTGGTCTAGCTATTCCATCGCGAATCCAATACGAGCCTTAAGATTGCTAAACAGTTAGGTTCGAGTTTAGCGCCCGCCACGCGCGGACGGACCGCCCCGAGACGCCCCTGCTCGATTGGCAGTTGCATTGCTCCGGTTCGCGCCGCCGGTCGGTGAACTCCTGCGACTCGCTCCATCCGATGATTGTGAGGTGCGACTGCGCGCCGTCAGATTCGTCCTCGATCGATTTGAACGGGAAGTTTGCGGTGACGGTCTCGATCCTTGTGGTTGCCTTGAACCGCTATTCGCTCGCGGCTGTTGTCCGCCGAGGCGTGAAGACCGATTGAAGCTCATGTCGGCCGGTCTCGTCCCCTGATCTGCGGCTTGCGGTTGATTTCCGCTTCGACGCCTCGCGTCTTGGCTCTGCGCACCATTAAGCGAGGATGGCGAATCGGTCGTTCGTCGCTTCAGTCGAATTGCGTTTTGACTGTCGGTCGGCTGGCGTCGTTGTTGAGCTTGAATCGCGGCGGCGCGTTCACGTGGGCCGAGTTGTCCGTCACTATTCCGATCAAAGTGATTGAGAGCTCGATCCGATGTCGACGGTCCATCGTTCGGTTGACCGCCATTCTGGTTAGATCGCCGCAGCTTAATCGCTTTGCGCGCCGCGTCTCTCTCGTGCGGACCTAAGTGGCCGTCGTCGTTTCGATCAAAGTGATCTCTTGCCCGGTCATTCACTCGTGGATGATCGCCAGCGTTCTGATTGGCATGATCGCTCTGTCGCTGTCGGAACGCTTGCTGAGCCAGTTCTAACTCCTTTGGTCCGAGCGCGCCGTCGCCGTTCTTATCGAAACGCTGTTTCATCTTCTCCTGTATTTGCTGAAACTGCTCAGGATTCTGTTGTTGCATCTTCTTAGCCAGTGCGCGTATGCGGCGACCGTTCTCTCCCGATAGCATTTTCTTGAGCTGGTCCTTGTTGGGAAGCTTTGACGAATCGATCCCCAACTTTTCCATTTGCTGAATTGCTTGGTCCAGCTGCTCGGATGTCGGATTCAGACCATCCTCGGCTGCGACGGGAAGAGTGAGAACGGAGAACAACGCAAACATCACAGCGAGTTTCTTCATCGTTAACCTCGTAAGTACAGTAACGTCGTGAACACGACAGCCGCCGTGGATACACGCCTCGGAAACTCTGAACACGAGCTAACAGACGCCGGAATCGATGAGAGCGAAAAGATGAGACGCCCTATCGTGAAACATAGCTCACGAAGCCAGCTGACGTCGGATGAAGACGATCATCTGGCGGTGGCTTTTTGGCAACATCTGTCGGCTGGCAACCACGCAATGCGAGTGTTGCACGCAGCTTGTTACGCGGGCAGAAGTATTAGTTACTCGCCGCTCACTCTTTCGATCGCTTGTTTCGCCAACTGACGCATGCCTTCGTCCGGGCTTTGTAACAGCTTACGGAGTGCTGGAAGTCCATTCTTCGCGGACGGCCCAATGCCAGCAAGCGACATGGTCGCAAAGTACTGGGTCTCGCCGGTGGTCGTTTCTACTAGCTTGCTGAGTTGAGCAACCGCCGGTTCACCAATTGCGCCGAGCCGTTCGAATGCCATCGCGGCTTCCCAAGGCGAATCGCGACTTCGCAATACGTCAAGAAGAATCGGCAAGCTCTCAGTATGTTCTCCGGTGATCTGCCATGCCGCAGCGGCTGCCTCGGCTCGGATTGAACGAGTTGTATCTCGCATTGCATCTTTGATCGCTGGAGCACTCACGGAGGATAGCTTTCCCAGTCGCCCGAGCGCGATCACGCCGGCTCGTCGGACGACATAGTTGCGATCCTCCAACATCATTGTCAAAGGACCAATCGCACGCGAGCCGACCGTCACCCCGATCGTGCCGATTGCGTCGGCGGCGTTAGATCGAACCGAAGCAACGCCAGTACCGGTCAATTCCAGCAACTTTGGCACAGCGTCCAAAGCCTCGGGCGCGCCAATGGCACCGATCGTGCGGCACGCCCAATATTTCGTATGGAAATCATCGCCATTTAACATCGAACGGAGCGACGTCATCGCAGGCGCTGCTTGCTTCGGATCGAGCGCGATGATCGCGTACATCGCCGCGATTCGCGTCTCCGGTTCGTTTTGAATCAACAACGTCATGAGCGCAGGAACTGCTTGCCTTGGTGGTGGCTTGATATCATGCAATGTGACCGCCGCTGCTCGACGCCCGGTTCGGTTGTCGGCTGCCAGCTTCTCGATTAAACGTGGTACGCTTTTGGGGCCGAGTTTTCCCAAGGCTTGCGCGGCGAAAGCCCACACCGGTGTGTCGTCGGACCGGAGTTCCTTGTCTTCGAGTCGAACGAGCAACGCCGCGATGGCCGCATCGTCATCGAGTCCGATGTGTCCCAGCGCGATCGCGGCTGCTGCGCGGGCATCGGGACTGGGGTCGTCTAGTGTCTTGACCAATTCCGGAACGGCCTGACTTGCGTCTTTGCCAAGCTCTGCAATCTTGGCAGCCGCGTCGACTCGTGTGGTCTCCGAAGACGCCTGCAATGCCGCGAGTAAATCGTCGAACGTCTGAGTCGACTTTTGCGCAAGGCAAAACGGGGCGACAAGGCATATCATGCAACACATGAATGCCGCAGAGAACACGAATTGTTGTAGCCAACCATGCATAGCGGGCTCCTTCCGATTGGTGAGACGATCCTTAATGAATCATGCATTAGCTTATTGCCCGCCGATCGTCGTTGAAAGCTTTGGTGTCAAACGGCGACGACTCGGAAAATAGTCGCGCCCCCAGGTTGCGTATCACGACATCTCGGATCAGAATATGTGGTTTGCTATTACCTGCCGCCCCGTCTCAGGGTACACCACCGGCCTGAGACTACTACGAAATCGCCGCTCGATTCTTTGAGTTCGGCCTACTTAGAGCAACCACGATGTCTGACAAAGCACCTTGGATTACGTACCGTCCCGAATTGAAAGTCCTCGACTGCACGGTCCGAGACGGCGGTTTGATCAACAACCATCAATTCACCGACGAGTTGGTCCGAGCGGTCTACGACACCTGCGTCGAAGCTGGCACGGACTATATGGAGATCGGTTACAAAAACTCGTCGAGCCAATTCCCAAAATCGGAATTCGGCGCGTGGCGTCACTGCGATGAAGAGGATCTAAATCGCGTTGTCGGCGATCACGATGACGAGAAGACCGGGATGAAGCTTGTTGCGATGGCCGATGCCGGAAAGAGCGACTGGAAAGAAAAGATCGTTCCTTGCGATGAGAGCGTGCTGGGAATGATTCGGGTTGCATTCTATGCCAACCAAGTCTCCGAAGCCGTCGAGATGATTCAGCATTGTCACGAACTGGGATACGAAACGTCGGCCAATTTGATGGCCGTTTCGAATATCACCGAGTCCGAAATCGACACGGTTCTCGAAGCCGTTCGTCCGACGCCAGCGGGTATCATGTGTATTGTCGACAGCTTCGGACATCTCTATCGCGAGCAGATCGACATGCTCTACACGAAGTATGCTTCCGCGCTGGAGGGGACAGGCAAAGAGATCGGCATTCACGCACATAACAACATGCAACTGGCATTCGCCAACACGCTCGAGGCGATCATTTTGGGAGCCAATCGCGCGGACGCGACAATGGCCGGATTGGGACGCGGCGCGGGCAACTGTCCCATGGAGATATTACTTGGATTCCTGCGAAACCCGAAATTCAAACTGCGTCCGATTATCAAGCTGCTTCAGGACCACATCACGCCGCTGCGCGAAACGGTTGAGTGGGGGCCGCTGCTCGCCTTCAATCTGACCGGCCAGATGAATCTACACCCGCGAGCCGCGATCAAATTCCGCACGACCGAAGACAAAGACGACTATGTCAAGTTCTATGACGAGTTGATCGCGGACATCTAAACCGTTGTGGTCAATCCGCTGGTGCGTCATTAGGCAGGATGGCGTTCAGGCGTTTGACTCGATGTTGCGAAGCCTCGATGCAAGTAATCGGATCAGCCTTATCGGGTGCATCTGCATAGTTCGACAACAAATCGAGGAAGTGATCGCGGGCGGTTTGCGGCTTACCTTCGACAAGCATCATCGCGTCGACGTAGGCTTGTTGAACTTCGGTCAACCTTTCCCGTTTTGCACGGATGCGAAGCCGGTTGAAGAGAAACCGGCTCTGAAGGTCGAGTAGCCAATCGTTCACTTCGTGACACCGGGGATCGTCGGCATGCGAGGCAAGAAATTGTTCGATCTTTGGCTTTACGTCAAGCAGGTCGCCGTCCCGGGCGGTCGTTGCGATCTTCTCATACAACGAATCTGCAGTTGGAGGCGCGAGCCCCCAAGCGATCAGTCCCAACATTCCCACCAACACAAGGACAAGTCCAGCGATCTTGGCGAGATCGACGAGTTTCATCGTGGACGGTCGTTCTCGCTGCCGCCTTTGTTCGTCGAGCGTCGTGAATCGATTCTGGCCAGATGATGGATCGGCAACCGTTTCGCCACTGGAGCGCACATCCGCCGCCTTCGAGGAACGGGAGTCGGAGGTCACGACCGTCGCATCATTCCATGAGTAAGCGTCTGCTGGCACGCAATCGGTGTTCGGCTCAATCGACGTCGGTGACACTTCGGTTACCGGAGTACTATGATAGTTGGATTCGCGCGTGACCTGATCATTCGGAGAACTCGGAGCCGGTTGATCTTTGGTCGTTGGTCGTTCGACGACAGTTTTCGAAGAAAGGCCGTGTTCCATGGCTTTTAGGCGATTCGCCAATACCATCGCAGTTGGAATCCGATCCATGGAGTCCTTCTTTAATAGTTGATCGATAATCTCTTCCAATTCGAGCGGCACGGACGGCGCATAGCGCCGAACGAGAGGAGCGTCGTCGTAACGTAGACGATGCAGCACTTCGGGGATCGATCCGCCGGCGAAGGGTGGCCGCCGAGTCAGAAGCGTGAACATCACAGCTCCCAAACTGAACAGATCAGTCCGATTGCTTACTGGCCGTCCTTCGGCTTGCTCGCAGGCCATGTAATCCGCCGTTCCAACGACGCTGCCATCCGCGGTCAGGTGAGTCGCCCCGAACAGTTTGGCGATACCAAAGTCCGTAAGTTTGATCTGTTGCTCTTTCGTCCGCATCAGATTCGCAGGTTTGAGATCGCGATGGATGATGCCATGATCGTGAGCGTGCTTCAATGCCTGGCAGATCTCAATCCCAATCCGTAAAACTTCGGGCCACGCGAACTCATGCTTGGCCTGAAGTTCCTCCTGTAACGTCTGGCCTTCAACCAATTCCATGGCATAGAACAGCAGCCCGTCCTGCTCGCCATCCCCAAACAACTCCACAATGTTTGGATGTTTCAGCTGCTTCAGCGTTTCGATCTCGCCGATAAATCGCTCTCGAAAGTTACCGTCGTCCGCCAAGCCTGCGGGCAAAGCCTTAATCGCCGCCCGCTGGCCGGTCTCTTCGTGAATGCCTTCGTAAACCGTCCCCATGCCGCCTCGGCCTATCACGCGGATGATTCGATAGGGACCTAGTTGTTTGATCATGATAAAGACGCCGTCGTACTGTTAGGTATCGAGACTGCGCATTGTAACAGCCGAACAGTTTTTTAGGCCGACCCGCCGTTCAGCGAATCAATTCACAGGCGTTGCCCGTGATTTGAGATACTCGAGCAAGTCGGCCATCTGCTGGACGGTGACATCCTTTTCGACGCCTTCTGGCATCAGCGATTTTCCGCTGGCACGTAGTTCATCAATTTCGCTGCGTGCGATGACCTGTTGCTTGCCCTCTGCTTGGCGAAGCACGATCGCTTCGGCCGTTTCTGAGACCATTAATCCGTTGAAGACTCGCCCATCGACGGTGACGACCGCATAGTCAGTGAAGCGCGGCTCAAGCTTTCGATTAGGGTCGAGAATATCATAAAGCAGCGCCTCGCGAGAGCGATTCCGTACGTCACTGATGTCTGGTCCGACTTCGTGCCCCCGTCCGTCGATGCGGTGGCATTTGGCGCAGATCTTATCGAATATCTTCAGGCCGTCCGCAGCGGATGACTTTGTCGTCAGTGCGGCATGATACTGTTCGGCAACTTCGCGGCGATTCGACGAGACGGCACCGCCAAGTAACTTTGTCGCAAGCGCCTTGATCGCCGGATCGCCATGTCGGAGCAGACGGACTCGCCCATCAATGTCGATTACGGCCGGGTTAATCTGCCCTGTCGCCATGGCCTCCAACGCGAGCCGCGTTGTCCCTGTCCGACTGAGCAGCAATCCTAATGCAGGTGTTCGTACCTGGGGGCCGAGTGTGAGCCAGTGCTTCAGCACAATTGCCGCTGCGCCATCGTTGCCGCTTCTTCGCATCGCTTCGACACAAGCCAATTGCAACTCAACCGGCTGATCCGCAGCGAGCAACGATTCGTAAGCTGGCGAAGCTTTGTCAAAGGGCTGAAAGCCGAGCAACTCGACGGCGGCGATTCGATTACTAATGTTTTGCTCGCCAGCGAGTGCGACGCCTTGCGTTTGCTGGAGCAACTCGTGAATGGGCGCGACCGACTGGGCAAGACTCTCCGGCGGATCGGCTAACAGCTTTGGCAAGTTAGTTCGCCCGAGCGGGCCGTTGTGTCGCGGAAGCCCCGTCGCCAAACCGCTCAATGCCGCCGTTTGCCACCACACACCAGTTTGCTCTGCTGACGCAACCGTCTTCAATAGCTCTGATAACTCGGATGCGTCACCGCGAACTCCAACAACGGTCGCGAGTTCTCGGACGAGTCGACTATGTGAAGATTCCGGTTGGTGACCGGAGTTTGCCGACACGAGCCCCGCCACAATCGCGCCACTGCGCTGTGAAGCAGCAGTGAGAACGGCGTTTACGAACCAAGGGTCGCCCCCATCGCGGCGCGCAAGCTTCGTCAGCAACTCGGTAGCCCGAACATCATCTGTTTCACCTAGCGCCAAAGCGACTTGGAAGCGCACGCGAATGTCCTCGTCATCCGCAAGTTTCGCCAGTTGCTGGAAAAGTTGCGGATGATCCTTCAAGAAGCGAGTGCTCAGCGATACGGCATCCTTGCGGATGTTGGGATTCGCATCGCCAAAGGCAACTGTAAGATGCGACGGCGTCAAAACACCGAGCCCCTCGGTTGTCCAAAGTGCGTGCAGCCGTGCGAGATCCGATTTACCAACGCCCAATAGTGCGCTGAGCGATAACTCGGCGTTTTTCGATTGTTGCTCCACGAGTAGGCGTTGCGCCAGTCGCCTTCGCCAACCATTCGCGTCGCTCAGCATGTTAACGAGATCAGCTGTTGTTTCGGGTGGCGCGAAGCGATGCGGTTCTGTGTCTTCGGGAACGATGCGCCAGATACGGCCGCGATCTTCGCCCGCTCGCCAGTCGATTCGCTTGGCGATCTCCTCGGGCAAGAACTTCGGGTGCTCGACCCACAGCCGATACATGTCGGCCAGATAAAGTGCTCCATCCGGTCCTGTCGCAAGACTGGCCGGCCGAAACCAAGTGTCGCTGGAAGCTAGAAAGTCCGCTTTTGCGCGAGCTCGATCCGCGGTTAAGGTAGCTCCGTCCGACCTGATGATCGATCGCGTCACCAAGTGTCCGATCGGCTCGCAGACAAAGACGCTGTCATTAAACGCCGGGCCCAACAGATCGCCATGATAGGCAGTCGTTCCGCAGGCCGACGTGTGAGTGCCCGCATGTGAAAGGTAATTGCTTTTCATTTCGACGAGCGGATAAACACGCGTGTCGCCGCCCGACGCGCCAACATCGTAGTACGATTTTGGTATGACCGCGAACGGATTTCGCCGTGACTGCTCATAGGACATCGCAATCGTCATGATTGGATTGCGATTCGTACAGAAAAAACGGTTGCCCCAGTTATCAATCGTGTTGCCAAATTGACCAAGTCCGCTGGCCGGACCACACTCCATCGACAGCGGGTGAAAACGGAACTCGCTGCGCGGCATCGCGAACGGTTGCGCCGTCTTGCCCATCGAAGTGATCTTGCCGGGCCCGTAATTCAAATAGATCCAGTTATCCAATCCCCAACGCGGATTGCCAATCTGCATCTGCGGATGTGCTGGCGTAAAGCCGCTGAAGAGGACTTCACGAACGTCCGCCTTGTGATCACCATCAGTGTCTTTCAGGAAGAGGATCTCGGTCTGTGCGCCGACGATAAGGCCTTCCTTATACGGCATCAGGCTGTGAGCGAAAGTAAGCCTATCAGCGAATACATGCCGTCGGTCCATCCGTCCGTCGTCGTCGGTATCTTCAAGCAACACGACTCGCGACAGCGGCGGAGCACCCTCTTTCTCGGGCCCCGTCGGATAATCACCATATTCGACGACGAACATCATGCCGCGTTGATCAAACGCAATCGCAACCGGATCCATCACTAACGGCTCGGCCGCGACCAACTCGATCTGCAGACCAGGCTCGATTTGAAAGCACGCTCGCGAGGCTTCCGGTAGTTTAGGAGGATCGGTCTTCGCGTCGATCCAATGCCTTCCGCCGCGCGTACGCTCGATCGACTGTAACGCGTCTTGTTTGTTTTCGTCTTGCTGAGCGAAGGCGGTGTTCGCTATGACCAGAAAGATCAACGAGACGCATCGGAATTTAGATTTCATGAGCCAACAGACTTTCAGCAGCAATGGTTGTAGGTTCATTGTTTAGCGGTCGTCGTCCGCTGGCGAAGCTTCTCGTTCACACTCCCATGGGAACGCCCCAGTGGCCTTCACGGTACTCGCGTCGCAAAAGGGAGTTGGCATCCGCATCACCGAGGGCTCGTTCGTTTGCCGGATCGAACTCGAAGCCCCGCCCTACGCGCGCCGCGATGTTTCCGAGATGACACAACGTTGCCGACAGATGCCCGACGTTGATCTCAGCTCGCAACTCATCTTCACCACGGACTGCATCGACAAAGTTTTGAAAATGTCCAGTCACGCGAGGCCGCTCGCTGGTGATGGGCTTGGAATGGTCGCGATCGTCGAAGACTTTTAGTATTCCACGTTTGCTAAGTAGCATCCAACCGTCAGTGCCGTAGAAGGCGTTGCCGTTGTCGACACCTTCCAACCCGTATCGCGACCAGAGCCGCATTTCAAAGACAAGCTGGCGGCGATTGCCGACGGCGCCGTCGCCGGGGTAGTCAAAGCAGGCGTATTGCGTGTCGGGAAACTGTTGGTCGTCGTCGAAAGCGAACTTGCCGCCGATTGCAGAGACTTGCGATGGATGCGTTTTCACGCCCAGGCCCCATCTGGCGATATCCAACTCGTGAACTCCGTCATTCCCCATGTCTCCCGTTCCGAAATTGTGCCACCAGTGCCAAGTGTAGTGGTGTCGGTTCGATTGAAACGGAACCATCGGCGCGGGACCAACCCACTTGTCGTAATCAAAACCGGCTGGCGGATCGGTTGGTTTGGCACGACCAATCTCGCCGCGACGCTGAACATTCCATGCCTTGGCCATCAAGACATCGCCGATCGCTCCGTCGCGTAACAATTGAATTGCTTGCAGGATCAGGTCGTGCGAGCGGCTTTGTGTTCCGTGTTGAATGTGGGCGTCGTTACGACGCGCGGCTTCAACCAGCAATCGGCCTTCGCGGACGTTGTGCGAACAAGGTTTCTCGACATAGACATGCTTGCCCGCATCGGCCGCGAGAATCGAAGCCGGCGTATGCCAGTGGTCTGGCGTAGCCACAATCACGGCGTCGACCGTCTTGTCATCCAAGGCTACTCTGAAGTCGCTGACCGGTTTCGGTTGGTTCGAAAGCTTACGAACTGCGTCGGCTGCTCGCGAAGAATCGGGATCGCACACATAGGCGAACTCGACACCAGCAAGTGTCGCAAATTCGCGAGCGACGCTGCTGCCGCGGCCGCCACACCCGATCAAGGCAATCCGAACTTTCTGGTTCGCCCCAGCCGCTCGTTGCGCCGTGATAGCACTAACTGCTGTTGCGGTCGCCACGCCTAAGGCCGTTGTTTTTAAGAATCCTCGTCGATGATCGTCAGCCATCTTTTCCTCACTTCGTTTCGTTCCAATAGATTTTGACATTATGCGTCTGACGGCCGACGGCCACGATATCCACCCGACCATCGCCGTTCAGATCACCAGCGGCAAGATCTTCAATCGCGACGCTGCCAGGATCGACGATAGTGCGATTCCACTTCGCGCCGGTTGCATCTTCGGGGTCGTAGATTCTCAACCCGCGACGATGCTCGTCATCCACGTCGTCGCGGACGCCGATGATCAACTCCTGTGCTTCGTCATCATCCAGGTTAGCACAGAAGACTGCGTGTCCCCACTTTAGTTGGTCGTCGAGTACGTGTCGGTTCCACAACCACTCGCCGCCTCCGTCGTACTTGGCATCAGGCTTGGTGTAGACGACAACCTTGTTGCCATGCCATGGCTCGATCGTGGCGATGTAGGGCTGATCCGCTCCCAACTCTCCAGAACGAATCTCGCTCGCCCCTCGATTCGGCGACGACTCTTGGTCACCGATGCCAAGATGGACTCGGCCCCAACCACCGTCGTCGCGTCGATACAACGCGTTGACACCTTCGAAACTCGCGGTCAGCAAACGCGTCTTGCCTGCGACTCGGACGGGCCAGAAGTTATGCATGACGCGCAATTCGTCGGTGATGACTTCCGGCTTCCACTCGCCGTTTACCAGGTCTTTCGGAACTTCATACGATAAGAGTCGCACTCCGTTTTCGGCGAAGTTGGGCCCAGTCGTTTCACGCCCCTTCAGCGGCGCGACGATCAATTCGTCTTTGCCGTCCGCATCGATATCGGCAAACCGCATGCGGTGCGTTGTCGGTTCTTCGCCGATCGCGTGATAAGTCCAAAGGTCGTTGACGGTCTTGCCTGGCGAGATCCAACCGATCGTTCCGCCCGACGCCGTGTTGCCGAACTGCCAGTCAGACCCGATGGCGAAATCGAGCCGTCCGTCGCCATCGATATCGTTGGGTGCGAAGCAGACGTTGTCGTGCTTCTGCGACGGCGTGTCCAACATGATGTGTTCATTCCAATTCGGATTCTCCAACCACAAGAACCGCTTGCTATCGACGATCACGATGTCCAAGCGATCGTCGTCGTTCATGTCGATCAAACGAACCGCGTAACCCACCGTCAGACGCGTTGGCAACTCTTGGTCGCGAAATTCCAGTTCGCTAGCAGCGCCCAAGGTTGACGCGACGGCGATAATAAGTAAACCGAGGCACGATCGCGACATCTCGTTCATAACGGTGACTCCAAAATAGGGCAGGCTGAGCCCACCATTGTGTGGGTGGGCACTGCCCTCCCGACAATCTATTAACATCTAAGATGGAACCAGTAGACACCAAGCGATTTTACGAAGCAACTCCGCGCCTTCAACGCGACCCATCGACCGGCTGGTTGCGTAGTTTTCCTGGCTTGAGTACGGTGAGCAGTCCCACCCCACGCATGGAGCAACGATGAAGACCTCCCCCCGCCCAATCAACTGTCTCGTATCCGGAACTTTACCAGTCCTTTTCGCAATCCCTATTTTGACGGCAACTTCCTTGCTTGCTCAAGATGTCGAGAGACAAGGTACCAGCAAACATCCACTTGATCCGGCGCTCGAACGAGCCAAGGAAGGGCTAAAGCTGCTCGAGGAGACGATCGGCGATTATACAGCCACGATTATTAAACGTGAACGCATCAACGGCAAGTTAAAGGACCATGAGTTCATTGCGGCGAAGATTCGCAACCGTAAGGTCGAAGATGGCAAAGTCATCGTCCCGTTTGCGGTTTATTTGAAGTTCCTCAAGCCCAAGTCAGTCACCGGACGCGAAGTCATTTGGGAAGAGGGCGCGAACGAAAATAAAGTTATTGCTCACGAGACAGGGTTATTGGGGTTCAAGCGGTTTTATCTTCCGCCGGACGGCTTACTGGCGATGATGGGACAACGCTATCCGATCACTAACATTGGCGTTCAGAACTTGATCGAGGAATTGTTGATCCGTGGCGAGAATGATCTCAAATACGGCGAATGCGACGTCAAGTTTTACAAAGGTGCGAAGGTCGACAAATACACCTGCACGCGGATCGAAGTAATCCATCCTGTCAAGCGAGATCACTTCACATTCCATATCGCTCGCATCTACATCGACGAAACGCTCGGTGTCCCCGTTCGATACGCCGCCTGGAGTTGGCCGACCGAACCGGGCGGCGAGGCGGTTCTCGAGGAAGAGTACACGTATCGCAACATCAAGCTGAATGTTGGCTTAACGGCGGCTGACTTTGATCCGGATAATGAAGCGTACGATTATCCGTAGCAACGGGGGAGAGCGGCATTTATTAAGATGCGCTTTCAATGCACCTTGTGCGTTTCCCGTTCGAGCCTACCGCTTGTAGATCCAGGATGCTCTGGGTTGACGTGCTTTATTCTCGCGCGCCGTGCGTCGGTCGCCTCAATGCTTTATAGTTCAACAAAGAACGACCGTGGGTTGTCGGCGAGACTATTTCGATCTGTTCTAAATAGTCGCAAGCGACACGCTTCTTAGGAAGGCACGATGACATGCGAACTATTGCCGCGACGATGCTACTTTCAGTCTGGCTTTTCGATGACCCGACCGCGCGAGCTGCCGATCAAACGTTTGAAATCGTTCGAGGCAGCAAGCCCACGGCCTCCATTGTCATTCCCTTGGATGCTAATCGGTGGACCAAGCAAGCTTCAGGATGGCTGGTTGAATACGTCCACAAATCGACCCGTGCCACACTGCCTGTTTTTAGCGACGACAATCTACCGGCGGGAAATCTAATTTCCGTCGGCCCTACAAGTATTGCGGCGAAGGCAGAGATAGACCTGAATGATTTTAGATGGGACGACTGCCGTGTGACGGTAAAAGGAAACACCCTATTCCTGATTGGCCGCGATGATCCCGGCACTAGCACTCATGATTGGGTAGGCCCTCGCGGGACATGTCGAGCCGTACTCAAGTTCCTTGAACATGCGGTCAACGCACGCTGGTTCCTACCCGGGCCAAATGGTGCGTTCGTTGACAGCCAAGATTCTGTTTCAGTTGCCGCCGATTTGGATCTAATATCCAGGCCGGCGTTTGCTTACTCTGACGGGCGCAGTGTTTACGACGAGAACGTGCTAAATGAGCCCGGCAAGTCGATTTCAGCGTTGGCCAACAATTACCGCAAGTCGGTGAAGGCGGCACCCGGCGGGCATTCGTACTATCACGCTGTCTCAGCAGAAAAGTACTTCGCGACTCATCCAGAGTACTTCGCGGTCATCGATGGGAAACGCACCGGCAAGGGAAATCATCTTTGCACTTCACACCCGCGTGTGAAGGAAATGCTCGTCGAGTATATGGGGATGCGCTACGAGCAAGGGCTTGATTGGGTTTCGCTTGGGCAGGAAGACGGCTTTTTGCGCTGCCAGTGCGATGAGTGCGAGTCGAAAGACAATTACCGTTTTTTAGATTGGGTTCGCACAAAGGGTGGCAAGTGGGAGACGTTCCAGAACAGTGAATTACGCAACACGCCACCTGAGCGCCTGCTGCAACTGCATAAGGACGTCATTGATGAAACGACGCGCAAATATCCGGGGCGCACTGTGATGCTAATGTGCTACGCGCCGACAGCATGGCCATCGAAGAAAATCGAGCACTACGGAGAGAACGTCGTCGCAGAACTAATGAATCTCAACGGAGACTACATTGATGCCTGGAAGGATAAAGTTGGCGGAATGACCGGCTTCACCTACTGGTTCAATACGCAGACACCGATGGGAGTAAATCTCCACATGACGCCGCGTGAGGCAGCGGATCGCATCAAGTATCTGCACGGACGAGGCTTTGTTGCTTTAAGCGTCGATCCAGGTGGTACGTGGGGACTGGAAGGGCCTGTCTATTACATGATGGGGCAGCTACTGGGCGACCCATCGCTCGACCCTGATTCGCTCGTTTCCGAATACTGTAACCGAGTGTACGGCAAAGCCTCACCTCCCATGCAACGATTCTTCAGCGTACTGCACAAGCGGCTCCCTGCTGTGCTGCCGCTCGATGCTAAAGATATCTCGGCAGATGCGCGTAACACAAAAGTGCCACGCGACCTAGATACCGTCGCCATTTACCTGGAGATGTATCCACCAGATGTCTTGGAGCAACTTGGGGCATGCATCGAGGAAGCGGAGAAGCTAGCAGAAACTGAACAGCACGTAGGTTGGGTCCGTCTTTCACGCGATTACTTTGACTTTGTCAATCTGTTGACGCGGATGCTAATCGCCCACCAAACATGGAAGGAAGATCCTTCCGCACTGAACAAGGATGCCTTGCGCCGGAGCGTTGATCTTTTTGAAGACTATCGTGCGCAGATTGTTAACTATAGCAAAGAGTACACGGAACAGTGGTTCCCGGGCCACGCGGAGTTTGCGAAGTGGCTCGTGGCGAATCTGGAGGATACATCGACTGCCTACTATACGCCCTGGGAAGCTCGCAAGGCCATCGTACTTGAAAAGGGAATTCGCGGCATGCCGATGGGTTACGGCACGTCGTACTACTACAGCTTTATCCGCGAGCCGCTGACGCTTGATCTCAATAAGTGAATCGAATAGCGGCTGAGGCCTAGCACGCAAGCATCCCTCTTGGCCAGTACTAATCGTTCATCGGCCACACGCTCACTCCAGGGGTACTCGTCCGAATGCTCCACAATTTGTGTCCAGCCGTGATGTAGAGCGTCTTGCGATCAGTGTCGCCGAACGTGCAATTCGTGATCATGTCGGCTGGTACGGGAATAAATTGGAGCAATCCGCCCTTGGGTGCGATGACATAGATTCCGGCCTTATGCTTGTTAGCGGTTTCGATTGGCGGCTTCGGAAAGTTGAACCCAGCCGCAGCGTATAATCTCCCTTCGACATCCATCGCCATACCGTCCGGCCCGCGATCAGTTCCCCAATCGAACAACAACTTTCGGCTTGCCGGTTCGATTGTGCCGTCGGCGTTGAGGTCGAATTGCCACAATTTTCTGTTGCCGCCCAGGGCGTTCGGTCCGTCGTTGACGTTGTCGGCGACGTATAAATACTTGTCGTTCGGCGAGACAAGAATTCCGTTGGGACGATCGACTTCATGAGTGATGATCCGCGCGACTTTACCAACCTCGTCGATCCGGTAAACTCCTTCGATCGAGCGATCGTCGGTGTCACGCTGCTGCATGTCCGAGCGATCGCCGTAACGCGGGTCAGTGAAGTAAATTCGCCCCTTCGAATCGATCGCGAGATCGTTAGGCGAGTTGAACTTGCCACCTCGATGTCGATCGGCCAGGACCGTGATCGTGCCGTTCAACTCGGTTCGTGTGATCCTGCGATTGCTGTCCAGGCCACCACCCTCGCAGCAGAGCAGTCGCCCCTGACGATCGAAGACAATGCCGTTCGTTCGTCCTGATGGCGTGCGAAAGACATGGATCTCGCCGTTGACGTCGCGACGCATGATACGGTTGTTGGCGATATCGCTGAAGTACACGTTGCCGTCCGGGTGCCAAGCTGGTCCCTCGGTAAAGGCAACTCGCCCTTCCAGCTGTAATTGCGATTCGAATGGAATCGGGTCAGCCGCGAATCCGGATAACGGCAATGTGACAAGCAGGATCAATATGAACGATCGATTCATCGGTGCAAACTCCACGATGTTGCTAGGTCATCTTGCTTCAACACAGTACAAGTGTGTGATAGTTCGCAGATAGAGCGAATTGTCTGCGACTGCTGGTGATGCCTGAAAGCCGTTGACCAATTTGTTTTCGCCAAGCAGTTTGTACTTGTCGGTGGCTTCGACCACTGGCGTGTTACCGTCTTGGCTGAAGAAGTAGATTCGACCGTTCGCCAGAATCGGTGAAGCGCGGTATTTGCCGCCGACCCGTTTCTGCCAGATCACCTTCGCCGTCTTGGCATCAATGCAAGACGCGACACCGTCGTCGTTGATCATGAACATTAAGTCGCCGACGATGATTTGTGACGGTCGCCTCGGTGGACTCTTGTTGAAGCCCCATTCGATGTGCGTATCGGTCACGTCGCCGGAGCCGTCCGGATTGACCGCGATCATTGAATAAGGACCCGAGCCGGCTGAGATGTAGACCAAACCGTGAGCATAAAGGGGCTTCGCGGCTGCGTTCATGCCGTCATGCCTCACACGCCAAAGGACCTCGCCGGTATCGGGCTCGTACGCGATCGACTCGGTAGCGCTGGGGCTGATGATTTGCGTCCGTCCGTTGTGGTTGAACGCGGTCGCTGTCGAATACGCCTTTTTGCGATCACCATTATCGGTGCCGTAATCGATCTCGCGATCTCGCCTCCAAGCCGTCTTGCCGTTGCTCTTGTCGAACGCAACGACGAATTGGTAATCGTATCCGTCGTAGGCCACGATCAATTTGTCGCCATGAACGATGGGTGAGGAGCCTGGCCCACGCCAATGATTGCACTCGAGATCGCGGCGTTCCCAGAGTTTCTTGCCCGTCGCGGTATCGAGACAAGCCGTGCCATAGCTGCCGAAGTGAACGTAGATGCGACCTTCTTCAATGACCGGTGTACACGAAGCATAGCTGTTCGTCGGATGACAGAATCGCGGTTCTTCGTTCTCGAATACGGCGATGTCTTTCAGCACTTTTCCCGAATGACGATCGACACATAAGGCCGACATTTGTTTGCCGTCTTCGGTGGCAGTCGTGACCCAAAGTTGATCGTCCCAAATCACGGGCGACGACCAACCCTTTCCATGGATCGGAATCTTCCATTTCACATTCTCAGTTTCGCTCCAAGTCAACGGCAGAGTCGCGTCTGTCGAACCGTCGCCATCGGGGCCACGGAATTGAGGCCAATTCTCGGCAGCAGTCGCTTGGCAAGCAGTGAGTAAAACCAGCAAGAGCGGTCGGTAACGCATCGGACATCCTTCATCAAAGGTGTAGTTGAAGTTGGAGTTATGATAACTTGATCATCTTGAGTTCGCGAGTAGCAACCACCGAGCGGGATGAGCCTGCTGACAACTTGGAGCCTAATAAATGTCGCCGCCATCCTGGACGTTTTTGCACGTCAACGACAGCCATATGGGGACGGCGCGATCATATCGATTTCGCCCAGCGGTCAACAAACGTTGGGCTGCGATCAAAGCCCAGATGGAGTCGATCGACGCTGATCTCTTGCTACACGGAGGCGATCTAACGCGAGATGGCGAGACTCATGAGTTCGAGTATCTTCAGGCTCGCGAAGATTTGGATACGCTCACGTTTCCAAGCTTCGTCATTCCCGGAAATATGGATGTTGGGAACAAGCACGCAACACGGAACGGACGGAAACGGAAATGGGATGAGAAGGGGTTGGGATGGAACGACCCTGATCTGAATATGACCGAGGAGCGACTGCGGTTGTTCGCAACTTACTTTGGTCCAATTCATTGGACGTTCTCGCACCGCGACGTTCGCTTCACCGGCTTTTATGCAGCCGTCGCAGGGACGGGATTGCCGCAGGAAGACCGACTGTGGCGAATGCTCGAACGGCTGCCGAAACTCACTCGAGAAAGTCACCATGTTGTGGTAATGCATTACTGGCCCTTCATGGAGCAACCCGACGAGCCAGCTTGGGATCTGACGAATGCCGACGAGTATGACAACTGGTATTTCTCGATCGACCCGCCGCATCGGCAACGAATTTGGAAGCTGCTTCAAGCTGCCGGCGTCGAAATTCTGTTCTGTGGTCATGTCCACACGGGTCGACCGATGCAGTTGGTCGATGGCATTCGGGTTTATCGAACGCCGGCAGCAGGCAACACGGGACAACTTGCCGAACGATGGCCTGAAGCCGATACCCGTTTTGGCTTTCACCGCTGTGATGTGAACGCAGTCGGCATTCAAGTCGAATTTGTGCCTGGCGACGACCAGTGCGAAGAGTTTGGCACTTTCGGCCCCCTCGGACATCCACCTGTGGAAGAACGCGACTACTCGGTCGCCCGGGAGCAACCGCCGCTTAAACCCGACTGATAAGCGGGGGAGCAACCACGTCCTATGAACAAAGTGGACCCGCGGTATCACTCAATTCTATGACGAGTCTTTCAATTTCTTGATAAACTCGCGCAGTAGCGCCGTGTTGTCGTGCCAGACACGAGACGTGACGATGTTTCCGTCGACGACAACTTCTTTATCGACATAGGTCGCACCACCTTGTTCGGCGTCCATGGCGCACTTGGCGACCGTGGTGACTGTCTTGCCGCCGATAATACCGGCAGCTGTCAGGATTTCGATCCCGTGGCAAAGACAAGCGATCGGCTTGTCGGCTTCGTGAATCTCGCGTGTGACTCGCAACAGATCTTGGTCATAGCGAAGGTACTCGGGAGCACGACCGCCGGAGACGAACAGACCTGCGTAATCCTCCGCATTGACATCTTTGAAGGCAACCGTCGCGCGAATGAAGTACGAAGGACGTTCCTGCGTGATGTCCCACGGAACGCTCGAATCGGGTGGAATCTCGTGCAGCACAGAATGGTACAGCCGAGCTTCGGGTCCAGCCACCACTACCTCAAATCCATCTTCCGGTAGGCGAAAGTAAGGATAGAAGGTGTCGAGGGTTTCTGTCGCATCGCCGATTGGCATCAAGATCTTAGGCATGTCTGTCACTTCTCGGAAGAGTTGTTGATCGTAGGCTTATTCCGTTTGATCCGATTCACCGCTGCACGAGTTCTCTAACGCGGAGAGCCTGGATTCAAGTTGTTCGAGTTTGTCCAGTATCAATGCGTGGACATAGACGGCATCCATTCCCACAGGACTGTTCTCGCTCGCAATCTTATCAATAATCGGCTGCAGTTCAGCTTTCGTTTTCATGGTTAATCCTCTGCAGATAGCGAGACATGCTCCAACTGATGAATGTGGCCATCACTCTCCGAGTGATGAGTGCTCGTCACTTGGAAAGTGACGGCTACTTTACGCTTCGTCTAACAATTCGACGGCAGCAAACTCTTGGCCTTCTAACATCGCCAAGCTCGCGCCGCCACCGGTACTAACGTGGCTGACTTTATCTGCAAAGCCTAATTGTTGAATCGCGGCCGCGCTATCGCCGCCTCCGATAATGCTAATGGCGTCGCTGTCGGCAATCGCTTGGGCGACTGCCTTCGTACCCGCATCAAACGGAGGCATCTCGAAGACGCCCATGGGACCGTTCCACACCACGGTCTTTGCGTCTTTGACCGCAGCTGCATACAACTTCGCGGTTTCAGGGCCGATATCCAGCCCTTCGAAGCCATCCGCGATCTGGCCCGCTGCCACAACTTGCTTGTTACAATCGCCGTTGAAGTCATCGCCGCAGTGTGTGTCGACCGGCAGCATTAACTTGCCGCCGCCCTTCGCCAATAATTCTTTGGCAAGATCAACCTTGTCCTGCTCAACAAGGCTCCCGCCAACGCTTCCGCCCTGAGCCAGCGAAAAGGTATATGCCATCGCACCGCCAATCAGAATCTTGTCGCAGATCCCGAGCAAGTTATCGATGACCTTGATCTTATCAGAGACCTTCGCCCCACCAAGGATCGCGACGAATGGTCGACCCGGGTTGGCGATCGCTTCGCTGAGATACTGAACCTCTCTTGCAACTAGAAAGCCGACGACTTTAGGCTTGGCGCCCATCGCTTGCGGGACGGCGACCATTGATGCGTGTTTACGATGGCACGTGCCGAACGCGTCGTTACAGTAAACGTCTGCCATTCCGGCGAGTACGTTCGCAAACGCCGCGTCGCCTTTCTTCTCGGCTTTGCTGAAGCGAAGATTCTCTAGAACCAAGACTCCGCCATCGATCAGCGAGGCGGCCTTTGCCTCGGCGTCGTCGCCAATGGTATCACTGGCAAACAAGACCTCTTGTCCCAACAGTTCGCCGAGTCGGGTGGCCGCGGACTTAAGGCTGTACTTCGAATCATCGGGATTGCCTTCGCCAGCGGGCCGCCCCAAGTGGCTCATCAAGATCACACGACCGCCTCGATCCAAGACCGATTTGATGGACGGCAGTGCTGCACTGATGCGTCGGTCGTCGGTGATTTGCTGCTGGTCATCGAGCGGAACATTGAAGTCAACTCGAATCAAAACGGACTTTCCAGCTACATCAACGTCAGCAATTGTTTTCTTTGCCATTTCGAGCGAGTTTCCCGTCCGTTACTGTGTTATCAAATTCTCCACGCGCTAAGCCTTCGTTTATACCGGTGACATCGCGGGATGACCAGTGCCGTGACTTGACGCCGCCGCACCTGAAACGAACAATCACGAGCCATGTTTGAAACATTTGAACACACCGCTGACTTGGGGCTCCGCGTTCGAGCGATGAGCCTCGAGAACTTGCTCGAAGAAGCGGGTCGCGGACTTTTTTCAATGATGGTCACGAACCTTCAAGAGATCCGCGGTCTCCAGGAAAGGACGTATCGCGTTGACGGTACAGCCGTCGATTACTTGTTGTTCGACTGGCTTAACGAATTGCTTTACACGTTCGAGAGCGAGCATTTACTGCTGGCGGACTTTAAGGTCGAGTTGGATTCGGAAGGATTGCAAGCAACCGCTCGTGGCGAGTCCATGAATCTTGACCGACACCTGATGGAGCATGAGGTGAAAGCGATCACCTACCATGGGCTGCGAGTCGAGGAGCATACGGACGGATGGTTCGCTGAACTGATCGTTGATATCTAACGCAGAGACAAATCTTCGTTTAACGGCAAGGCGACTGCGTTGCCGGCGGACACAGTCGCCTTCGGCTTGCCGTTAAACAAGTTAACCTATTTGCACGAGGACAAAGCAATGCCGAAGGGTGCTTTTAGCGGTCCCTTGGAGCGTGTGAACGATTGCTGTTGGCGAATTCCCAAGAGTTACAAAGAGGGAATGCGCGTCGATGGCTTGATCTATGCCGATGACCGATTGATCGAGCAGATCCGTGGCGACCAAGCGGCGGAGCAGGTCGCGAATGTTGCGTTCTTGCCCGGAATTCAGCACGCTAGTCTCGCAATGCCCGACATTCACTGGGGCTACGGATTCTGCATCGGTGGTGTTTGCGCGACCGATCCGAAAGAAGATGGCGTCATCTCGCCAGGTGGCGTTGGTTATGACATCAATTGCGGCGTGAGATTGGTTCGATCAAATCTGTTCTATCAAGAAGTGAAGCCACATCTAGCGACGCTCGTCGACGAGTTGTTTCGCAACGTGCCGGCCGGCGTTGGTCGCGGCGGTAAGTATCACTTCAACAAGAAAGAATTGCGACGTCTGCTCGGTGAAGGACCGGCGTATCTCCGTGATCGTGAGCTAGCAACGGACGGTGATCTTGACCACACCGAAGCTCATGGCTGCCTGCCCAATGCGGTTCCCGAGAATGTTAGCGACCGAGCTTTGGAGCGAGGCAGCAAGCAGTGCGGGACGCTTGGATCGGGCAACCACTTCATGGAGGTGCAAGTTGTCGATGCGATATTTGACGACGAAGCGGCGCGAACGATGGGGCTGGCGAAGGACATGGTCTGTGTGATGATTCATTCAGGCTCGCGGGGGCTTGGGTATCAGGTCTGCGACGACGCGTTGAAAAAGTTTCGCAACGTGCCAGAGAAATACGGAATCGAACTGCCCGATCGACAGTTGGCTTGTGCGCCGATCAACAGCGACGAAGGGCAAGGCTATATCGGTGCCATGTGCGCGGCAGCGAATTACGCGTGGTCTAATCGACAGCTGCTGATGCACCAAGCGCGCGAGTCGTTTCAGACCGTCTTTGGTCGAACCTGGCAGCAGTTACAGATGAGTCTCGTTTATGACGTTGCGCACAACATCGCCAAGCTAGAAGAACACACCACCGGCGGTACTGCTCGCAAGGTGTGGGTGCATCGCAAGGGAGCAACGCGCGCCTTTCCGCCCAATCACGACGAAGTGCCTTCGATTTATCGTGGGATCGGCCAACCGGTGATCATCCCGGGCGATATGGGACGGGCCAGCTGGGTACTCGTTGGTCAAAGCGGCAGCATGGACCAGACGTTCGGATCGGCTTGTCACGGAGCGGGTCGAGCAATGAGTCGAACGGCTGCCGTTAAACATGCAAAAGGTCGACGCATCGACCAGGAGTTGGCTGCAAAAGGCATCATCGCCAAGGCACAAAGCTGGCGGGGGCTCGCCGAGGAACAGCCGGACGCCTACAAGGACGTGAACTTAGTTGTCGACGTCGTTCACAAGGCGAACTTGGCGACCAAGGTTGCGCGCATGCGACCGATTGGCGTCGTGAAGGGGTAAGAACTATGTCGTTGATCGTTCCGCGATCAAAACGTTCGGTTTGCCGAGCGAGTTGCGACACTTACTCGCTCGAAGACTCACCGACTTCGTCTTTCCCGAAAAACATCATGTGCTGCCACGGGAGCTTGTCGAACTCTTTTACGAGCTTGAAGCCGTTGGCCGTCAGTTCTTTGTTGACTTGTGCCTTGCTCATCTTATGGAGTGCTTTGATTGGAACTTTCGGGTCCTCTTCGCGAAACTCGAGCAACACGACAACTCCATTTGGCGAAAGTGATGCTCGCATCGCGGCGAGCATTTGCTCGGGATGCGAGAATTCGTGGTAGACATCCGCGCAAAGAATGATATCGACCGTGCCTTTCGGTAGCTTCGGATCGGCGAGCGTTCCGAGAATCGGCTTGACGTTGTTGATCTTGGCGTCTGCCGCTCGCTCGTTCAGAAACTCCAGCATCTTCGGCTGAATATCGACGCCCAACACCGATCCGCCTTCGCCCACCATCTTCGCCATCTGTAGCGCATAGAACCCGTTGCCGCATCCCATGTCGCATACTGTCATACCAGGCTTCACACCCAGGTTCGCCAGCATCAACGAACAGCGCTCCTGATTCTCGCGATTGTCTCGAATCAACCACGGTGCCCCGAGGTAGTGCATCGTTTGTGCGATCCGCCGCCCCATGTAAACTTCTAACGGTGGCGGGAGCTCTGAATCGGACGGCGTATCCTGAGCGAACGATGCTGTGGTAACCAACAGCGACAGGAGCGTGGTGGCTACGGCGCGATGAATGTGATTCATGCGAATGACTTTCGGAAAGGAGCCAGCGAATTTCTCCACTTATTATCCGCAGAACACGGAGCGAAGCAATCGCTTCCAATCGGTTATCTCGTGTATCTCAGGGATATACTAACAATCGGACGTGAATCCACAATGAATTCCGACACCAGCGAGTTCGACTCAAAGGCAGAAGCTGTATCTCGCGCGACCTTACGTCGAATACTCTGAGTTGAATTTCACGTAGTCTACCGTCAAATCGCTCCCCCAAAATCGAACAGACTCGTCGCCTTCGCCAAACGCGAGAGATAATCGAACTTCGTGGCTGTCCCGCATGGATTCAGAGACTTGCTTCTCGTCATATACCGCGGGCATTCCGGCTTCGTAAATTAACGCGTCGTTGATTCGCAATGTCACCTTCGACGGATCGAATTCCACACTCGCATATCCAGCGGCCGAAACGATCCGTCCCCAATTCGGATCGTTTCCTGTGATTGCAGTTCGGACCAAGGCACTTTCGGCCACGGTCTTTGCAATTCGGCGAGCGTCGTCGCGCGAGGAACATCCGGTAACGTCGATGGTGACGAGGTGCGTTGCTCCCTCTCCATCGGACGGGATCATTCGCGCGACTTCAACGCAAACGTCGTCGATGGCTTGTTGAAGAGTTGCTCGGTCGCTATCGCTACTGGGGCCGACTCCCGCCGCTCCGCTGGCCAGAAGTAACACCATGTCGCTCGTGCTGGTATGTCCTTCGACGCTGATGCAGTTAAAGCTCCTGTCGACCGCGTGAGTTAGTATTTGCTGCGCATCACCGGAGGTTAGTGCTGCATCGGTCATCACCGCGCACAGCATTGTTGCCATGTTCGGGCCAATCATACCCGCGCCTTTAGCCATCGCTGTAATCTGGACTGGTTGCCCTCCGATGTCGATCGAGCGACTTGAAGTCTTCAGAAACTTGTCGGTCGTCGTGATTCCGCGAACCGCTGAAGCGAACGCCGTGTCGTCACTTCCAAGCAGCGCTGCAGCGCCGGTAATGCCTGTTGCAACCTTTTCCATCGGCAGAAAGTGCCCGATGATTCCTGTCGACATGACGAGCGATTGTGCTTCGCTCGCACCAACCGCTTCACCTGCAAGGCGACTCATTTCGCGACAATCCTGCTCACCACGTTCGCCCGTGCAAGCATTCGCGTTTCCCGAGTTGACGACTAGCACGCGAATATTCTCGCACGGCGTCTTCGCTCGGTTTTGAGTCACAGACGGTGCGACCACAAGATTCTGGGTATAGACGCCAGCTGCTACGCATTCCTGGTCGGTTGCGATCAGGGTGAGGTCTTCTTTCGTAGCGTCCGACTTGATGCCGCAGTGAACGCCAGCTAGGCGAAAGCCTTTCGGGACAGGATGACTCATCGTGATTGTGCCTTTGTAAATTGGCAACTAGTTGGGTCGTGTGTTGGCGAGAAGCCGTTTTAATCGCGGAGCGAACAACGACATTACAGCAACGCGGTCGTTTCATCGAACTCGTGCATCAGATTGAAATTCTGGACGGCGACTCCCGACGCTCCCTTGATCAAGTTGTCGGTGCAAGAGAGAACGATCACGCGCCCTTTCACTAAACGCACCGTCATGTCACAGAAGTTCGTGCCGCTCACATCTTTCGTGGCGGGAAGATGATCGACGACGCGAACAAACGGCTTGTCCGCGTAGAACGATCGCATCGCGTCAAGCAGTTGATCTTCTGTGGCTTCGGTCGTTGGCGTCGCGTAGATGGTACACAGAATCCCGCGGTCCATCGGCACGAGATGCGGTGTGAAGATGACCTCTACGTCTTGGCCGCTGGAAATCGCGAGAATTTGTTCGATCTCGGGCGTGTGGCGGTGACGTCCGACCGCGTAGGCCGACAGGCTTTCGTTGCACTCCGGATATAAGGTCGTGAGTTTCGGGGATCGTCCCGCCCCGGAGATACCGCTCTTGGCATCAATGATAATGCCCTTCGACTCAATCAAGCCGCCAGACAAGAGTGGTGCTAGAGCGAGGATCGACGTGCTTGTGTAACAGCCTGGGTTTGCGATCAATTGTGCGTCGGGGATCTTGCTTCCAAATAATTCAGGCAGTCCGTATACGGTGTTGCCGAGTCGATCGGGATCCGGGTGTTTGTGTCCGTACCACTTGGCGTAAGTGTCCGCGTCGAGCAATCGATAGTCGGCACTAAAATCAACGACTCGCACATCGGTCTCCAGCATCTTCATGACCATTGCGGCAGATGTCGCGTGCGGCAAACAGCTGAAGGCACATTCGGTGCGAGCGGCAACCGTTTCGGGTGCCAGATCTTCGAGGTTAACGTCGAGCCGGCCCATCAACTGAGGATGAATTGCCGTAACATGCGGGTTGCCTTCTTGGCGACTAGTGAGCGTTGTGATTTCTACGCCGGGATGTCGGAGCAGGATCTTGATCAACTCTAACGCCGTGTAACCTGTCGCTCCTAAGATTCCAACTCGAACCATTGCATATCCTCGCGAGCATTAACGGATTGAATCGTGTATGGCAGTTAAACAAGATGACGCAATCATTACTCACAATATAACTGTCACCCAAACGTCGCCAAGCGGCCGCGTCTATCGAGCGAGTTCGCTGACGAGTTGTAAGAACTCGAGAAGAATCACGCTTGTCGCACCCCATATCTTGTAGTCGTCATACGCAATGTGCGGTGTCTGGAACCGGATGCCGCGACGATCGATCAGGTGCGAGCCTCGCGAAACTGGATTCAGGAGGTCGACAATGGACGGTTCGAGCAGGTTCGCGACCTCGTCCGAATTTGGCTCGAAGTGAGGACGTGTTGGCGACCAAGCGACGCAAGGAGTCACTTGGAAATTGCTGGCAAACACGTACAAGGGTGACAGGCTGCCTAGGAGTTGAACTTCCGAACCTGCTTCCCCTAGTTCTTCACAGCACTCACGCAATGCAGCCTGCTCGAATGTTTCGCCAAGTTCAATTTCGCCGCCGGGAAAGCTGACTTGCCCGCCATGCGAACTCATCGCGGTTGGCCGAACCGTTAGCGGAAGGTGCCAGGAGTTCCGTCCCGGATATAGCAGTAAGAGGACTGCCGCTTGACGTGCGTCATGGGCCGGCGGACCGTGATGCCGGCCGTAACTCAACTCGGGAGAGAAGCTGGTGCAAGCGGCGATACCGGGCAACGGTTGTGCCAACCGACGGCGAAGCAATTCAGGGAGGTTTTCGTTTGGAGTAGTCGTCACCATCTCACTTGCTCACTGCTGGCAGACGATACACTTCGAAGCATGAGCGGCCTTGCCAGCGCTCCGGATAAACACGTACGAAGGACAGAGGTGTTCGGTTTTGTGTGCGATCAATGACAACATGCCGGAATCCATACTTCTCGGCCAATCGTCGCAGTTCGTGCTCGCCGTGAGCGGCTAAATCGTGTCCGCCGATTCGACTTGGAAAGACTTCATCCATTCTTCGCTTCCATTCCAGGACTCCCGCCGCGTCTTGCGGAATATCTTTCCAAGCAACGACTTCACCACGCTGCGCGTACCATTTAAAGGTCTGTTGGCTGCGTGGCGTCAGGATTATTTCATCCTTCGGTGTGTGAGTCGCGATCCAATCACAAGTTGCCAGCCAATCTTGATAGCAGCGATCGGATTGATCCCGTTTGATCTCGCGAGGCTGAGCTTGGATGATGGAAGTCGGCTTGGGATCAAACCGTCGTCGGGCGAAGATATCGGTCGCGTTCAGGGTAACCAATGCGATGCACCCAGCCAGTGCCCATTGCGCTGCCGCGGGGCGAGAGAGTTTTAACTTTTGAATCGCCTGCGCCAATAACAGCGCAACGCCAATTGGAACCATCGCGTCAGACAACCGGAACCAATAGTATCGCATCAGTTTTGCAGACAAAGCTTCGTCGTACATCGTGGCTTGATCGATCAGGATGCCGATCCCGGCAATTGTCATCGCGGCAGCGACGAAGTAGTACAGTCGATTCGAGCTGTCACGAGGACACACGAGTTTCCACAACGCGACTCCGACCGCGATGATGGCGAGATGCCGTAGCAAGAAGAGGTGCGAGTAAGGTAACGTGATTGGTGCAACGTCGAGATAGGCAAAGTCCAGCGTGATCTGTTGCGATAGGATCCGATGGAACAACAGATGGTGGGCGAGTCGTTCATGCACATAGATTTCGTTAGCTTCCGCCACGGTGTCGGCATCGATACCCGATGTCAGCATCAACCCAGGCAACAAACCCACGAGCGCAATCCCTCCGCCAACAACGAGCGCCGGGAGCATCTTTCCGAAGGCAGGTCGCTCCTCCTTGGTAACGAGCCAAGCCATCATGCCGGCGACGACGGACCAACCACCGACGAGTACGTGAAACGCAGCGGCGGTGCCGAACGGTATCCAGACTCTCGACCAGCGATTCTTCACCAACGCCTCAAGCCCAAGAAACACGAATACAAACGCGAAGCCTTTCGCCTCGACGCCGCCGATCACCCACTCGCCCGCCATGTGACTGCAACGAAGTAGCATCGCAAAGAGAGCCGCCGTCAGCAGCGACCACAGCCGATCCGGGATGACGGCCACGCTCAATCGTCTCCATGACCAAGCGAGCGACAACCAGGTGACGCATCGTCCGATCCAAGCGACAGTTCCGAGCGACAGAAATCGAGTCAGCCAACCGATCGTCCAGTAGAAGGCAAGATGTGCGTCGGCGGATTCCAGAAACAGATCGCCACGACACCAGTCTGGATTCCAGTAGTGTTTCGCCTTACTTAAGTAGTGAGCTTCATTGACATCGGGCGCCGCCCCGCCTGCGAGGACGAAAAAGAACACGAAGATGAGCAGCACTTCGGCAACTGCAAGTGACCTCGCAAAACGACCTGTCGCGGTAGTTGCGGGCTGCTTGAGGTGGGACATGGGCGGCGTATCACGGACGGTCGGCGGAGTTTACTCCATCCTAGCACAGAAGTCGTGCCTGTCGCTTGGTATGCTGCGCGATGATGAGCGCTAGCGTTGTAACTGGTCGTCTTTCAGTCGAGCGACTTTGGCGGAGAACTCTTCCGCCTCGTCGCTGCGACCACGAACGCGATGCATCTCTGCTAGATTGGCGTACGGGACGATCAGAGTTTGCTGATCGAGGAGTCCCGCCTTCGTTGCACGCTCCATTAAGTCGAGGCCGCGCTCAGTGAGCTTTAACGCTTCGTCCCCGGCGTCAGCTTTCCAATAGGATACGCCCATACTGACGAATCGCTCGCCATGAATTCCAGTGTCGTACAGATCAGTCTTCGGTAAGACCCCATCGAAATGTGGCAAGGCACGCTCGTACCAGCGAACAGCTTCGGGGTGATCTTTGTGATTGATCGCATAGATGGAGCCCACATAAAAGTACAGACGACCGATCATGTAACGAGTTTGCAGATTTGCTGTACGGTCGTTCGACAGTTCTTCGACCAAACGAACTGCCTCGCCGGCGTACTTCAATGCAGGCGAATAACGACCGCGAGTCTGTTCGACTCGCAACGCGGCAAAATTCGCTTGCAGTAACTCCCATCGAACGTGTTGTTTATAGATCGGATCGTCCGACTCTTCGATCAGCGCATTACCTGTCTGCTGAGCGGCTTCGACGACGACTGGCACATCAACCACTTCGACGTCCATCGCGGCATACGCTTCCAGTGTTCGCCGCCAGACGAGCAGCGGCATGATCGGATCGGCACTGTCGTTTTGTACGAAGCCCGTGGCGAGTTCCTCCGCACTGCGAAGCCACTTTGGTACCACTTCGGATTTGCGATCCCAATTTCCGTGAGCAATGTCGTTCGCCGCACCCAGATACGCATCGACGAGGACGCGTTCGGCGGCATGACGCGTCAGCGCGTCTGGATCGCTAACCAAGGGCGTTGCGGCCTTCACCGCTGCAAGATGATGTTCGACAGCCGCTTTGTAATCGCGATTCAGGCCAGTTGTCATCAAGTTCCCGAGTTCGAGTTCCGCGGCGGCTCGGATGGACGCCGTGATATTAGATCGCTCGAGCAGACGCTCCACGGCGACGACCGCACCCTTGTGGTCGCCTGCCCTCGCCGTGAACTTTGCCTGCGTCAATTGATACTGATCGTTGTCTGGAGACAGTCGCACCGCCTGCTTCACTAGCTTCAGTGCGTCGTTTTGTTTGCCCGTGATTGCAAGAAGCTTGGCTCCGCGCCAAAGTGCTTCGGAGTTCTTGGGATCAAAGTCGAGTACTCGCTCGAGATCCGCGAGTTGCTGCGAGAATTGATTGGCGGGACTCGCCTCGACTCGTAGTAGAAACATCTCCGCAGACAAAGGTTCAATTAGAATTTGAGCGACGCGAGGGCGTGGCGAGTCGGCTGCATAGGTGAACAGTACGCCTCGTTCTGGATACGCGAGACCTAATGCTTCGTCAGCGTTTCTTATTTCCACCGGCTTGAACGAGTCCCATCCAAGTTCCTTGGCGAGGTCTGACGGAACGCGATTTTCGTTGAGTTGAGCGAGAACCGAAACGACGACATCGTCCAAGAGAAATATCTCGACCTTGGGGAATGGTCCAACTTGGTATTCCAGCACGGCGCTCGTGCTGCTCACCTGCTCGCTGCGTGGATCGCCTAGCTTCTCTTTCACGTCGGCCAGAGTTGTCTTGCCAGGCGTCACTCCCAAGAATCGCGCCGTCCGCATCAGAACCGTCTCAGTCGCATCCTCTCCCTCCGTCTCGCCTGGGGCAGCATTGCTCGTGTCGGACGATGTTTGGGCCGGCGATTCGTCGTTGCTTGTCTGTTGCGCAAATGTCGCAACGCTCAAGCAGCATATTAATGCGGATGCTAACAACGATTGAATCAGGAAGCGAGACACGGAGTCACGCATGCTAAAGTGCTCCTCGATAGAATGGCGAGTGTTCCCAGAGAAACTGGGGTCGGGAGTTTAGCGATTTGTGTCGCTTCGTCCAGATCGATTGGAACTAAGCTGGTGATAGCAGAACATGCTAGCGGAGCCAGACTATCAATCTCGGCTTGCTTGAACGTGCTGTGTTCGTTAATTCTCATCGGCCAAGTCGCAATCCGAGCGCGCATCCCCGGAGACCAAGTTGAAAAAGACCGTTATCACGCTGCTAAAGATCCTGTTGCCGCTAGCGATCATCGTGTGGTTGTTGGCTTCGATCGCTCCTGGCGATCTTCAAGGCCTTCGCGACCGACCGAAGGATTGGGGGACGCTTGGGCTCGCATTTGTGGTCGCCACGCTGGCAGTGAGCATAACGTTTGTTCGCTGGTACGTGTTGGTCCGAACATTGCAGATCCCGTTCCGGTTGCGAGACGCATTTCGGCTCGGGTTCCTTGGGTTCTTGCTGAACTTTGTGGGAGTTGGCAGCGTGGGCGGCGATCTCTTCAAAGCTGTCTTCATCGCTCGTGAACAGTCGAGTCGCCGTGCCGAGGCAGTCGCTACGGTCGTCGTTGATCGAATGATCGGGCTGTACGCGTTGTTGCTCGTGACGAGTGCGGCCATCTTGTTCGGCAGCGTATCAAAGTCAACTGCCGCATTAACCGCGATATGTAATGCAACGCTGTTCGCCACGGCGGTGGGTGCCGTCGGCATCATGCTGGTTCTCGTTCCGGGATTCACGCGCGGTAGTTTGTCCGAATTCCTGACCGGCCTTCCCAAAGTTGGCCCTACGATCGGACGCCTCATCGAATCGGTGCGCATGTTCCGAAACCGCTATGACGTGATGGCAGTGATTTTGCTAATGAGTATGGGAGTTCATGCGCTGCTCGCGTTTTCGATATTCCTGATCGCTCGCGGGCTGTTCGGCCAGACGCCGACCCTTGGCGAACACTTGATTATCGTCCCGCTCAGCAACGTCGCCGGCGCGATTCCCTTCATGCCGGGCGGTCTTGGAACGTTCGAGTTTGCGATGGAGAAACTGTACGAGTATGTACCGACAGCCGGCCCAGGAGAAGTGATCGGCGTTCTCGTCGCGCTATCCTACAGAATCGTAACGATCGCCATCGCGGCGATCGGCGTCGTGTTCTATTGGACGTCGCGCCGCGAGGTTCAGGCAGTGATCAGCGCTGCGGAATTGGCAAAGGATGATCAGCCGCAATCGTGAGCTTGCTCAGCGCGCAACTTCAACTGGCGAAAAATCGAATCCCCAATAACCAATCGGTCTACCGCCAAAGTCGCGGATGATTCCTGCTTCATCGATATTCCATTGACCGTGCGTCGCAAGTTTGAATTGTGATCGCGGCGATTGGCGTAATTGCGGCTTCTCGGCTGGTTCCATCGATTCGAGCAAGCTGGCCCCGATCCTGGAACTTCGCTGTGCATGCTTGAGTTGCTGAACTTGTGATTCTAGCTCGTCGATTCGAGCTTCGAGTCGTTCGACGAGTATTTTCAGCGATGCCTCCGTCTCGGACTCCAACGCACCTATTGGTTGATCGGCGTGACTGAAAGAACAGGTTGCAAGCGTTACTGCAAGAATCAGTGATGCTGTACGCATCTCACTTCCTCCGTGTGTAAATGACTAAGATCCGGGCGCGTCGTCCGCAGTAACGGACACCAATCCACCGTCTCGAACGACTGCTGGGGCATTTTCCGCTTCGACAAGATCGCTGTTGAGAATCTCCGTCCGCGAGAAGCCCTCTGTGCGGACTTGGGCGACGCCGTTGTTGCCGACTAGGCAGGCGATGATCTTCACCCGCGATGCACCGCCAACTGAAATGCCGCTGCGACCGTTGCCTCGACAAGTCAATCCGACCAACGTTGCATCAAAGACGCTATCGTGCGCGTTCAGCCCGTCAAGCTGAAATCCTTGGATGACGAGATCAGTGATGACAATATTTCGCGCTTCGTACAGCGTGATTCCAACAGGCAAAGCCGTATGTGACAAATCGTAGTGCCCTGGCAATTTGTCTTTCTCGACGCAGAAATAGACGTCCCGGTCAAACAAACACCACTCCAGCGGTTGTAGCTTCGGAAATCCAAGCTCCCGCTGCACGAAACGTCTTACGAGCGGTTTGCCATCGATGAACAGGATCTGAAAGCTGGTGCGAGACGGACGAAATCGAAAAGTATTCCCGTCAACATGCTTCCAGGCGTCTTGAGGAACCGGTGCCGATCCATCAAGAGTCGCCCCATTGCCGACGATCGTAAATGGTCGCGTTGGCACACCGGTATGTTTCCCGGCCTGCAAGGTTACGCTCTCGCGATACGGTTCGCCTGTGTCTTGCAGGACGACACGATCCGATCCAGAAGCCAATGCGAGCGCTCGTCGCAGCGACCGAACAGGTCCGCCAGCTCGGCCACTAACTCGCTCCGTCGATCCGTCCCGTCGATCATCTCCGGCGATATTGTCGACAAAGATGTCTCTCGCGCTGCTAGCCGTCGACAGGAGCATACAAACGAAGATCGCTGAACAGCAGGCTCTCGACATGGCAATTTAGTGAAAAAAGGTGGATTGCGCAAAATGCAAGTGACAGGCTTCGGATTGTCCACGAGTCGAGTTGCCAAGTCAAGGAGAACTTGTTCAAAAGATGTTGTCGTGAAATCGAGTTGGCAGCAGATTAGTGAGTAGCTCATGACCAACAAGCTCGTCGTTAACGGTCAAGCAATCGAGTTGGTCCAAGGCGACGTGACCAACCAAAGTGTCGATGCGATTGTCAATGCTGCGAATAGTCGTCTTGCGGGTGGAGCGGGGGTGGACGGAGCAATCCACGATCGCGGCGGGCCTACGATTATGGCTGAAACACGGCGACGATACCCCGACGGTTGCCCCACAGGATCTGCAGTCATTTCCGGCGCGGGCGAGTTGCCAGCCAGCTATGTCATCCACGCAGTGGGGCCAATCTGGCACGGAGGCGAGTCCGGCGAAGCTGCGCAGTTAACGAGCGCTCATCGGCGTTGTCTCGAACTCGCGGTCGAAAACGATTGTGCCAGCATCGCCTTTCCCGCAATTAGCACAGGAGTGTACGAATATCCAGTAAACGAAGCGGCTGTTGTCGCCCTGGGAACGAGCTACGAGTTCCTTCATGAGTTTGGCAAACCAAGCCTAATTCGTTTCGTACTCTTTAGTCGAGAAGCACTAGAATCGTTCGCAGCGGCGTTCCATTCCATCGACCGTTCCTAGTTCCGATAATCGCAAATCGTGAGCAATTTCGGTGTGCCACAAAAAAACTTGTTAGGCGCTTGACATTCTCTGGCGAGTGGACACAATGAGTGAGTTAAGTACTTAACACGTCTCCATTTCATGCCAAGTTACTGCCCCACTTGGCGGAGACACCCCTTCTAGGCCTCTTCAGGTTTCTGCCCCACCTGGAGAGGCCTTTTTCGTTTCTTGTCCGCGAAGTGGCGGCAGAATTTGATTGACCGGATCGCGATGCGCGATAGAACTACGACGTTACTTCGTAGTTGTTATCTCGGCGGGCAGCTGACGATCATGCCGGTTCACCAGAATCATCTTGGGCAGTTGTTGTTTGAAGCAGGTTGGTTGCCGACACCTGCACAAATCGCTTCACCGACAAGTCATGATTTGCTCCCGATCATTCAGGCCGTTTGGAAATCGTGCGCCCGCAAATCGCTTGCGGCAAACAAACGCCGCCAAGCCGAGCGGATGCGAGATTGGATCGATCAGCAAGTGGCGAACGGTGCGCAGCTCGCCGATCTTGATGCGGATGGTTCGCAAACAAGGCATTGGCTCGGTGAGCGGCTTGCTTGGTGGCCGCGGGGGAGACCCGAAGGATCGCGGATCGGTATCGCCAGTTCTCGGCTTGGCCGACGAGTCGACACGCAAGCCGATTGGTTCACCGTCTTTCGCGCAGCCTGTTCACAGATCAATCGCGGCCAGGACGTACTGTTGACGGCCATCGACACGACGCCCGATCGGTACGTTCAACGAGCGGCAGAGCTTTTTGACGTCCGCGTTGTCTCCGTGAGCTGTCCCCGCGAGTCGATGTCAGTTAGGTCTTGGCTCCAAAGCATCCGACAGCGCGACTCAAATCCGACTGAAGCGATCTATCGCGTCTATGTCTCGCCCGAAACGCACTGCTCGTTGGTCGATCGCGAGAAGCCGTTGACGCTGCAGAACGTCCCTGTTCGTGACCGAGTCGTCGTATCGATGGCGGACCGAGTTCTCGTATTTCAGCTTCGTCGTGGTGGTCAACTTGAGAAGCTTGTTCGCGCTAGAATCGAAGATTCCGTCTGGCAATCAGCCAGCGTTTTCATCGCGATTGGTCAAGACCTCGTCGAACGAGAGTTAGCACACGACCTGCTCGATCGAGGAGCTGTTGGTTGGGTCGTCCTGAATACCCTTTATCACGAAGAGCTTCCCCGATCTGAAAGCCCCTTATACACGAGAGCGCCGATTATCGAATTGCCGTCGTGCGACAATTGGAAGTGGTTGACTCACTGCACTCGCGCCCAACCGGACGGCTGGCCAGATCAACCTCAATCGGATTACTTCGGAGAACTCTTGCTGAGTCGCCCGGCAACGGATCACTCGGCGTTTGCAGCCGTCCAACGAATCGCTGCCATACAACGGCTCGTCGCAACATCGCGGATGATCCGTGGCGAAGTCGATGCCGTCTGCTTCACCGCCGTTCCATTAAATGATTTGCCCCAGCTGCGATCGTTTCGTTCGCATTTGGGGCGCTGGGACTTCGAGCCGTATGGGATCTGTATTCGACGAGATTGGTTACAGCAACAGCGATGTTCGCCGGTACGCTACGGTGACGATTCGCTTTGGGAATCGCTGGCTGAGGAAGAGCGCCCATTCTTTCAAGTGAGCGCAAGCCATTCACATCAGCGTGGTCGCGCGATCGACTGGACCGTTGAAGACGAGTGGCGTCACGTAGGCGATTTAGATCTTCGGAAACTGCCTCGTGAAGCGGGCATCGTGTTCGTTCCGACGCGAGAGGAAGCGGAACGACTCGCCGCGATCAGCCGTTGGCCCGTCACGATCCTTGCGTCGTGATGCGGCCCCACGAGGTTTCTGACGAAAAAAAGAGCGAGATTCCGGTCAAGCTGCGAACTCGATCAGGGATCTCGCCCTTTCCGAAAACATCGAAAGAGCAATAACGGTTGCTAAGCTTCGGTTGAACTATCAGCGTTCTGCTCAGTTGGAGCTGCTGCGCGACGACGGCGCGTGCGTTTGACTGGCTTGGCTGACGCCCAGTCTTTTGTGAGTGACTCGAACACGTCGGGCGATTCGTAGCGCACGATGCCTTTGCCATCGGGCATCGGTCCGATCAATCCGCGGAAAACTGGTTGCCCGCGCAGCGATAGATCGGTGCTACTGTCTTCGATGCCAATCTGGCTATGCATCTTCAGCAACGGCTCAGATTTGTCATAGTCGCGAATCCTGATAGAACCGTCTTTACCTCGCGTCACCACTCGATAATTCTTCGTCATGTCTCACCTCAACACAAAGTTAGTCAGCTCAGGGATACTTCATCGCACCACAAGCAACCTATCGTCCGAGGGGCCGGCGTGTTCACAGATAAAGTCTCGGCGCAACTACATGACGGTCAGCCGCACGAACCGGCAAATCGAGCGCGACGGCGCTGCGCCCTACGAACATCACGAGATAGACAGGCGTACGGTCTGCCTGAAACAGTTCTGCGGGCGGCAGGTAGCTCGCTGCTCGGCATTCGCCGACTGTCCTACTCGTGCCGGATGGTCTGGCTTTATCGGCGATGCACTGCGAACCCAATGCTCCTGTTGGTGGTCCGTTAGCAGTTGTAACGACATCTTGCCCGAAACGGGTCCGGCGAGTAAATATAGGAGGAGCCGGAGGGTATGCGAATGGCTAGCAACCGCATTCGAAATGCGGCGCCCCGCAAGGGGTTGAGGGTTCGAGTCCCTTGCCCTCCGCTTCGACTTGAAGCCATCTTCTTAACTAGTTGATGGCTTTTGCTTTGCGCTCTCATCATTTTAATCCTCCTCGGGATTGTGCTGAGTTTGTGTTGAATTCAAATCCGGATTATCCGTCGGCTGTGAAAGCATCGATGCCTTCGAAATTCGGTGCATTGCCTCCTTGGACTCGCGGTCCGCTAAGTGATAATACCAGTCTAAAATTTCACAGTCGGCGTGACCGATCCACTGACGAAGAAGCCGTTCGGGTACGCCCGTGTTAGCGGCGAAGCTGATAAAGGCGTGACGAAAGGCGTGAAGGTGTCTGACCACCCCTCAGACTTTGTTCCAGCAGGAGTGAGAGAATCGGGGTTAAGTAATTCGACTGTGTTCCGGAGGCTGAGGCGCAGCCGAAGCCGGAGGACCACAGTCGGACGCGTAGGCGGCAGGAGTTTGATAGTCCAATGCACCGTGGATGCAGCGATGGTTGTAACCCAACTGCCAGCGGTCAAGCACCCAGCGTGCTTCTTCCATGCTCAAGAACAATTCTCGGTTCAAGAACTCGTCACGTAGCTTGCCATTAAATGACTCGACTAAATGACTCGACGTAGCCGTTCTCCCAAGGGCTTCCTTTGGCAATGAGCAGCGGCTCGACTTCAGAACGTCGCAGCCAATCGCGAATGACCGTTGCGACGAACTCAGGGCC
>JACKQG010000060.1_pt1 | contig 147059 bp, 152 predicted proteins | sample 8237621 | NCBI WGS metagenome assembly JACKQG01 (sample SAMN15677084, study PRJNA649215) | marine metagenome | biome: marine; feature: Black Sea; material: saline water; isolation source: suspended particulate matter (SPM) from the Black Sea western gyre | collected 2013-06-09/2013-06-10...
ATAGGGGATCGTGTGCGCTTCTTCTGTACTGTATATGATCCTGCCAGTGGCGGTTATCGTTTTGATTACTCGATTTTTGTCAGTATGTTTATCGGCTTCATGATTATTGCCATTGGGGTCTATTTTCTGATCAAGGAGTTTGTGATTAACAAACGCAAATAACATTATGGAAATATTTTAGAAATATTTGAATAGTAATGTGACACGTGCAATATAATAAAGAGCTAAGTAAGGCCCAATAAAATTATCACTTATGACTAATCGTATACAAAAAATCAGAGAGTACACCGTCTCTACGATGGAGGGTTGGTTTAATATGTTCTTTACCAAAGAGCTGAACCCCATGTACCATCTGGGAGCCCTTACTGTATATCTATTCTGGATTGTTCTGGTAAGTGGAATATATGTTTTTGTGCTTTATGAATCCAGTATATTCGGGGCCTGGTCATCACTGGAATATATGAGCAATGAGTTGTGGTGGTCTGCTGGAATCATGCGTAGTCTCCACCGATATGCGTCTGATGCCGCAATCATTACCATTATCCTTCACCTGACTCGTGAGTTTGTGTTGGATCGGTTCCGCAGTTTTCGTTGGTTCTCATGGTTTTCCGGGGTGCCACTGCTCTGGATGACAGCATTGCTGGGTATCTCTGGGTACTGGATGGTATGGGATACCATGGCCCAGTATGTTGCAATTGCATCATCAGAGATGATGGACTGGCTGCCTATTTTTACCGAGCCCATGGCCAGGAACTTCCTGACCAACGATGACATGAATGATCGGTTCTTTACCCTGATTGCATTTATCCACGTTATCGGTCTGCCAATCTTTCTACTGTTCGGGATCTGGATTCATCTTCTGCGTATAAGCCGTTCAGTGATTAATCCACCACGTGGACTGGCTATTGGAACACTCGTTGCCCTGGTTGCGCTCTCACTGTACAAGCCTGCAGTGAGCCATGAACAGGCAAATCTTGATACTGTACCAACCGATATAAACCTGGACTGGTTCTATCTGAATATATATCCACTGGCTGATAATTGGCCAATGTGGGCGGTATGGTCTCTGGTGTGGGCAGTTAGTGCTCTGTTGATTATCCTTCCATGGTTCCCCAAGAAGAAGCAGCCACCAGTTGCCGAGATCTTCCCGGAGGAGTGCAATGGCTGTGGCCAGTGTGTGGATGACTGTCCATACAGTGCAATCACAATGGAGCCAAGAACTGATGATCTCCCTTATGATGAAGTTGCAGTAGTACACGATAGTTACTGTGCAAGTTGTGGTATCTGCGCTGGCTCTTGTCCATCATCAACTCCATTCAGAAAAATGGATCCACTGGTAACCGGCATCGATATGCCTCATGAGTCAGTCAATATGTTGCGTGAGGAGTGTAACTCCAAACTGGAAGAGCTGGATGGTGACACCAGTATTATTATCTTTGGTTGTGATCATGCAGCAGAGCTGGAGAGATACAAAGGTGGCGATACCGCAGTAGTTACCCTCCCGTGTACAGGAATGTTGCCAGCCTCATTCATTGATTATGCATTCAGGCGCGGCAATGTCGATGGTGTATTTATAACCGGTTGTCTGGAGAATAACTGTCACTATCGTCTAGGTAACCACTGGCTTGATGGGAGGATTCATAAGGACAGGAAGCCTGCGCTGCGCTCACGAGTTGATCGTAATCGTATCCGGATTTTCCGTGCCGAGAGCCCTGACCAGAAAAAACTTGATTCACAGATCAACGAGTTCCGTGATTATCTGCAGAGTTATAGCGGTGAGCAGGATGGTGAAGATGGCAGTGGAGAGGAGACTAAACAATGAACAAGGTTATGCAGATAATCGGTCAGGTTGTGCTCTATGGACTGTTTATGGCGGTAGTTGGATACCTCTCTACATCACCGTCATATAACCACATGGGTCCTGATACAGCACTGATCAAGATCAGTCTCGCTCACACCAGTGAACCAGCCGGGGAGTGTGTTAAACAGACCCCTGAGCAGCTCGCCAAACTTCCGCCAAACATGCGAATGCCTGTGGTATGTCCCAGAGAGCGTTCTCCAATTTTTATTGAACTGGAGCTTGATGGCGAGGTGGTTCACTCGGAGACCATCATGCCGTCAGGGCTACACCACGATGCTGCAGGCTATACCTATCAGAAGATAACAGTGCCGTCTGGTAAACACAGGCTTGGAGTGAAGATGCGTGATAGTGTAGACAGTGACGAGTTTGACTATATTGCTGAGAAGGATATTGAGATGGCTCCGGCAGAGATCGTAGTGGTGGATTTTGACGCAAAACATGGGAAGTTTATCTTTGAGTAATATTTATCTAAATTTACCGGAGGGGAGAGTATGGGGATACTGAGTAATTTTTTTGGTAAGAGACGTTGCCCAATGTATACGTACAAGGCAGTTGTCGATATATTCAAGAATGAGGACTACTGTGATACAGACTGCGAGGGTGGCTTCTACTCGGATATGACGATTCACTACTATGCAGATACTCTATGTAGTCTCGGAAGATTGATGAGAGTACGTGAGCCTGATCCTGGTAAGGTGACAATTTTTGAGATCAAGAATGGTAGAGAGATTGAGGTTCCCAAAACAAGCTATACCCAGGAGAATGGCAGCTGGCGCTCCAAGAACTCTCTGTGCGAAAGCAATAAGCGTTATGGGGTAAAGGTAAAATCCAATCAATAAAGTCTGGTAAATAGTCTCTGGTTAAGAGATTTGGACTCTATCGGCCAGACCATGGATAAGAGCCATTGTTCAGTAGCGCTCCATCTTCCGGCATCATGATATTCTCCATAATACTGAAAACAGTGACAGCAAGTATCAGGATAATCACAAAGAATATAACGCTTCTGTATGGAAGCACTTTTCCGTACATTGACTCCAGGTAACCTAGAATTCTGTCTGATACCAGATAGAGCACAACTGCTATTACTGTGTAGAGTACCATTTCCATACTTGCTATCTCCTATTGCAAAGCCATATATTAACGCCAACTAACCTCGTTTGGCACGAATTGATTTCCAGCATACCACCAGAAAAAGCACTCCGCCAACTACGGCCAGCAGTCCGCCAATGCGGGTAAAGCTGACACTCAGCGCACCGTAAAAATTATCTGCCCCTATAGAACCACCGACACTCTTTCGGGCTGCACCGTGGCCACCTGACAGCGCCAGTCCTGCAACATGCATAAGCTGCCCAACGGCATATATGTAAGGCTGTAGTGTGGCCATTTTTCCGCTTGGGGCGGTAAACCCAACTTTTGGCAACAAGATGTAAACCAGCCCCATGAAGGCGAGTGTTACCCCAACAATGGATCCATGATAATGGGCGGGAATAATGGTGTTGTATCCAGAGATCATAAATCCAATAATGCCGCCGGCGGCGAACAGGATGAATGATGCAACCAGGGAGGCGTGAAGAGGTCGCTGCTCAGCACTCTTTATACTGGTGCGGAACAGTCCAGCCAGCAGGAACAGCGATACAAGTATCGGCGCCACACTATTGCCATAACGCATCAGCCAGGTAAACCACCCACGGTACTCTGCAGAGAGCACCCCAAATGAGGCAAGAATCCAGGGCACAATAATCAGTGGGATAAAGCCGACAACCAGCATGGTTGCAGTGCTTCCTGGAGAGGGAAGAGTCTCCATCTTGAGCGCAGAACCCAATGCCAGCCAGGCAATTACCAGCAGGGTCGTATAGGTAAATTGCAGGATGTGTCCATCTGACCAGAACAGGATCTCATAATAGGTGACGGCCGCTCTATCTGGGTCTGGAGGGATGGATGTATAGGTATGGATAAATGTTATTGCCGCAATAACTGTTGCCAGCATGGCAAGCCATCCACCAAGCTGTATCAATCCCTTCCCACTATCTGGAAACAGCCTGGGGGGTCTCTTCATGATGGCTGGGGCCAGAAGGAGTATACCGACCGCAAAGAGACCAAGACCAAGATGAAAGATTGGATGGTCCAGTACCGGAATATAGTTGTTCATTATCGGAGTGGTTGCCCCCAGTAGTGGAGCAATTGATATGATCACCGTGCCAGCTACCGCCAGACGCAGCGACCATCTGGCAGCCATGGTTGGTGATGACAGCATGCTGGTCCACAACGCACCCCCGATAGCAAGAAACCAGACAAAGACAGAAAGGTCTACATGGACAACCAGTGCAGTACGAAACAGATCGGTCCATGATGCCGAATCAACTACCAATGTACGCAGCAACACCAGAAGTACAGCTGTCAGTCCGGGGACGATAAGTGAGGCCAACGCCAGATATATCCACCCTCTGATTAATGGCTGGACAGCTTCAGGGATGGTGGGTTGGTAATCGGGTTGTCTGTTCATTGTGGTAACTCTTCAGCACTTGCTCTACCGCAACAGTTTGTGATCCACTGCAGCAGGCAAGATTGTTGTTATTTGTTGCGGTTTTGCTCTTTAGTCTGTTTGTCTGGACGTTCCATTATTTTGAAGAGCCAGACAAATGCGGATATAACAACCCCAAGATTTAAAATGATGCCGATAATCCAGAACGTACTTAGCTCTCTCATCTCTTTTCTCTGTATTTGTGCCCGCAGTTAAAGATCCCCTAATTGTACATACCTTCACCTCTCGGACGATAGAATGTTTTGATCGCTCAACAGGTTGAAAAAATAGTATACTGCGGGCCACATATTCAGATCGCAACAAGCGATACCTGATCACCAAAAACTTGTCATTAGGAAATTTATCGGCTATGAAAAAAGTAATAGGCTTGATCCTGTTCCCACTATTTTTGATGGGATGCGAAGGGCTCACAGATGAGGATAGAAAGATCCGTGAGGAGAACTTTGTCAGAGTAACTGCAGATGGATCTGTGTACAGTGGTAGTGGAAATTATGCTGATGCCCCATGGGAGTGTGTATATGACAAATCAACAGGGCTTCACTGGGAGGTAAAGAGGCCTGAGCCAGGTGAGCTACGTTCTGCCGACAACACCTATACCTGGTATGACCCCGAGATGAGAGAGAATTTCATAGGTGTAGCCAATGGAGGCAGCTGTGCAGGGAGTGATTGTGATGCGATCTCTTATGTGGCAGAGGTTAACAAGGAGGGAATCTGTGGTCTGAATGATTGGCATCTGCCAGAGAATATAGAGATGGGTTCTATAGCATTTATCAGCAAGGACAGAAGTATTGACCCGAACTTTCGTAATTTCTTCCCTAATGGACATGCCGCTGATTATTGGACAGCTTCAACCTATGCGTTCCAGGGAGGAAGTGCATGGGCCTGGGATTTCAAGCTGGGCTATGATCATGTGGATTGGCAGAAAAACCCCAAACATATTCGCCTGGTTGCTGGAAAGGTAGATAACGAATATATTCAAGACAATAAAAATGAACTCTTTGGTGAGAGGCCAGAACGAAGAGAGCAGTAATAGATGAGGTTGAATATCCGTTATCTGGTTGTAATAACAGTTCTGCTGGTGGTGACCCTCAACTTTACCAGCTCGTATATCAGGCATGTAAAGTCCGGGCTGGAGTGTGTTGAACGGCCACTCTGTTATGGTGAGGTTGGAGTAACTGGTGAGGCCAAGGGTTTTGCCGGTATTGCCGAGGGTGAATACCATTTAGCAACCATGACACACCGCACCCTGGCTGGTGTTATTGCAATACTTGTGTTGCTGGTAAATATTGTATTGATTAGGGCTGGAGAGAGTGATGCCAGATTAAGGAAATATGCCGTGACCATGGGCGGTACTGTATTGTGGCTCGCAGGGCTGGGGATAACCGCAGGTGGATCACTTGGTCTCTGGGTGGTTATGGGTAACCTTTTGGGGGGAATGATTCTGTTGGGTTCTTCTGCCCTGTTGATGGCTGGAGTTTTTGGCTGGGAGCAGAGATTCTCATTGCAGAGGGTGGTTATGCTGGCCGGTGCCATGTTGCTACTGACCATGTTTATGCAGGGCGGGATGGTCTCTGCCAAATTTGCAGGCATGGCCTGTACAACCCTACCTGACTGCAATGGATATTGGTGGGCAGAAAATCCTTTAATTCAGATGCATATGATGCACAGATTCTCGGCAGCGGTTGCTATTCTCTATTTTGGGGTAATGTTGCTGCGTGCCCTCAGGAGAGGTGATTCAGGTCAGAGAAATTTTCTACTCATATTGCTACTGCTGCTATTTGTACAGATCAAGCTTGGTGGCCTCATGGTGGAGGAGCAGCTTCCACTGATTGTGACCTCAGTTCACTCTACACTTTCCCAATTGCTTATAGCTGCTCTGCTGATCTATTCTTCGGTTACTGGTGTGAGAACAGAGAAGGGGATAGAGAGCGGTGTATAGTTCTCTTTCAGCATATAACCACAATCGCCAGATCGGGATCTGGCTCCTTGCCGTCTGCCTGCTTATCTATGCGATGGTGGTGCTTGGCGGGATTACTCGTCTGACTGGCTCCGGCCTCTCAATGGTGGATTGGGATCCACTGATGGGGTGGATTCCGCCACTGACTCAGATGGAGTGGGAGCGTGTGTTTGACCTCTATCGTCAATCCCCCGAGTACCAGAAGATCAATATGGGGATGGACTTGGCAGGCTTCCAGTCAATCTTCCTGTTAGAGTATCTGCACAGGGTTCTGGGGCGTCTGATTGGCCTCGCCTTCCTGCTGCCATTCATCTACTTTTGGGTTACCGGCAAGATTCAGCGTTCGGCTATCCCACGATTTATTCTGATGTTCATCCTGGGTGGTCTTCAGGGTGTGTTGGGATGGTACATGGTCAAGAGTGGGTTGATTGATAACCCTCATGTTAGCCAGTATCGTCTGACTGCACATCTTGCGGCAGCATTCCTGATCTATGCATACCTGTTCTGGACCGCGCTTGGCTATCTGCTTCCTAATGCCAAATTCAGAATGGGCAGAAATCTCTCGGCTAAACTATATGGAACATCACGCTGGCTAACTATCCTGATTGTGATCACTATACTCTCGGGCGGGTTTGTTGCAGGTCTCAAGGCAGGGTATGGTTACAATACCTTTCCGGACATGAATGGAATGTATATCCCTGATGGTCTCTTCAGGGAGAGCCCGCTCTGGATCAACTTCTTTGAAAACAGAACCACAGTACAGTTTGACCACCGCATCCTGGCAATTACCGTATTGATAGCAACCATAACTGTCTGGTTCCGATATCGACAGGCAGAGCTCTCTAAATATGCCCGTAGCGGGATGAATGCACTGATGGTAATGGTGCTGATTCAGGTGGCTCTCGGAATCAGTACGCTTTTACTGGTTGTGCCAATTCATCTGGCATCAACCCATCAGGCAGGTGCTGTGGCACTCTTCACCATAACCCTGTTTGTCACCTATGCAGCTCGTCGTGGGATGAGATAGAGTTTCCGAGTACTAGTGGCTGGTACCCTCGGATTTGGTGATCTTGTTGAAGACATTATACTTGCCGACAGGTTTCTTCATGGGGATTCGTTTTATCTCCTCCAGGGTATCTCCGTCGTACACTATCAGAGCACCATCCTCCTCCCAGATACTGAGCAGGGCATAACGTCCATCACGGGTAAACTCGATATGGGCAGCGGTTTTCCCGGGGGCGGGACGTACTGTTTTGACAATCTCCAGTGACTGCTTGTCAATAATATGTACCAGGTCACGGTTGGGGCCGAAGAAGACATCAGCCCAGGCGTAACGGCTATTCTCATGGCTGCGCATAAAGAATCCAGGCCCCTTGGTCTTGATTTCCTCAATGGTTTTCCAGTTATTAACATCAATGATGGTAAGAGCACTTTTGCGCAGGTTTGGGGATGCCATTACAGTTTGATTACCACGCCTCCAGCTAATTCCTGATCCCAGATGGGGCATCCCCTCTAGTGAGATGTCTGCAATCTTTCTGCCCAGATCAAGATCAATTACCTGGCCCTGGCCTTTTCTGGATGATCCGATCAGATGTTTGTACTGTTGATCAAAGAAGAAGTCATCCAGAGTCTCTTGTAGCATGATTTTTCTGATGACGGGTTCTGGCTGAGCATCGGTAGGGAAGGGGATCTCCCATACCTCAGGCAGATCTTTGAGTGCAAGAATAAAGCTGTTACGTGGTGTGGCATCATAGACCGCACTGACCCGCGAGCTCTCTCCTCCAGACGCCACCTGAATCACACTCTTTAGAGATAGATCGTTGGCATTCAACAGAACCAGGTTATGTGGAAGGTAGTTGCCCACAGCAACTGTATTGCCATCACTGGAGACAGCAATATTACGGGTATTGATACCGGCTCTTATCTCGGCAACCATCTGCATGCTGTGGAGATCAAACAGGGTCACCCATCCATCACGTGAGGCAAAATAGACAAAACGTCCATCAGGTGAGTATTTGGCCCCTCCATGAAGCGCGAAGCGGGTCTTGAAACGGTGTATTGGTTCCAGTTTGTCGCCATCCAGAATAGTGGCATGGTGGTCTCCTGCCTCCACCACAAAAAAGAGATTTAGTGGGTCAGCATAGTGTTGAGGCTCTGTTGGTAGAGCGGTGAGAGGGGTGTAACTAATATAGCTCTTCTCTATCTCACTCTCGCCCCAGTCAGGAATATCCATTAGTGGAGTATAGATGTGCGAGACCAGTGCCTTGATCTGCTCACCACTTAACTTTTCGTCAAAAGGGGGCATCTGGGTGGACGGGCGTCCGTTGGTTACTGTCTCGATGGCAGCCTTCTTGCGCAGGCGTTTCAGGTTTTCCGGAAGCAGTGCAGGTCCTACCAGTCCAAGTCGATCGGCACCATGACAGGCAGCACAGTTCTGTTGATAGAGATCTTCATTAGCCAGGGTTGCTGACTGCTCTGCAGCCTGGAGGGGCGTTAGTATAAATAGTAGAGAGGCTATTAATGTTTTCATAAAACCCCAATCTCCTCATCAGTCAGATAACAACCGGGATCCTCTGCCCAGACATCACCACTGAGCTGCAGTGCACGTACTCTGGTGTTGCCGCCACATATTTTCAGATATGCGCACTCTCTGCAGCGCCCCTTCACATCTCGTGGTTGCTGTTTGAGACCAGCCATCAGAGGGTCACTGGTATCTTCCCAAATCTCGGAGAAAGGCCTCTCCCTGACGTTGCCAAGGTTATAGTCCCACCACATGGTGTCTGGATGTACATTTCCCAGATTATCGATATTCGAGATATTCACTCCAGACTGATTTCCTCCCCACTGCATCAGCTTCTCTTCAATATGATCAGCATGTTCAGGATAATTTTTTCTCGCCCAGTGCAGTAGATAGACGCCATCCGCATCATTGTTGCCAGTCACATACTCTCGTTTAATACCGTGCTGTACAGATTGCATGGCTGACTCAAACAGCAGATCCATAGCCCGTCTTGTGCTCTGGTGGTATGCATCATCCTCACGATTTTTGTTTCCCCGTCCTGCATAGTTGAGATGTGACAGATAAAACTTCTCGATATTTTTCATCTCCAGCATCTTCAGCATCTGGGGAAGTTCATTCTCATTGTCCTGGGTAAGGGTGAAGCGTAATCCAACCTTGATCTGATGTTGCATACATAGCCGTATTCCAGTCATTGCCTCCTCATAGGCTCCCTCTTTGCGACGAAACTGGTCATGGGTCTCACGCATCCCGTCGATACTGATTCCCACATAGTCATACCCAACAGCTGCAATCCGGTCTATGTTGTCATAGTCGATCAATGTTCCGTTGGTGGAGAGGCCGACGTAGAACCCCATCTCTTTGGCTCGGTGAGAGATCTCGAAGATATCCGGTCTCATCAGAGGTTCCCCTCCAGAGAGGATCAGCACCTTTACTCCATACTGTTTAAGATTATCCATCACCGTAAAAATCTCCTCAGTGGAGAGCTCTCCCTTGAAGTTGGTATCAGCAGAGATTGAGTAACAGTGTTTACAGGTTAGATTGCAGCGTCTGATCAGATTCCAGATCACAACTGGACCAGATGGAGCCCGAGTCGGTTGAATGGGTGTTGGAGTACGTAGCTCCTTCATGTATTGGCTGATTCTAAACATCCTGCACTCTCTACTCTTGGTTTTTATTATGTGCCTTGAGCAGGCGCAGCCCGGTTTTTTTCAGTACAGCATCACTGAAGAGAATGTCATGAGAGCGCACCGATTGCCCCATAATATCCTCAATCTGTTTAGCTTTTGACATTACCTCATTGCGGGTTTTTCCATGAACCATGGCAAACAGGTTATATGGCCATTCCGGCAGATGGCGAGGTCTCTGATAACAGTGGCTGACAAACTCAAGTTTTCCAATAGACTTGCCAAGAGTATCAATCTCCTCATCAGGTACATCCCATACTGTCATTCCATTGGACTTGTAACCAAGCTTGTAGTGGTTTGGGATTATACCGATTCTACGGATAATGCCACTCTCCAGCATGGCTCGCATTCTCTCCATTACATCCTCTGCAGAGAGTCCAAGCGACTCTGCCACCTCATGATAGGGGTGATTTACCAGGGGCAATCCAGACTGAGTGGCGGCAATTATTTTACGATCTATCTCATCCATATAAACTTCTCAGACGAAGAGTTTGAGCTCCAGAAAGTACTCTTTCTGCTTCGGCATATTGTAGACCTCGAGCCCGGTCTCCTGCGCTATCTCATCAAGTACCACGCTAATCTCCTCGCTACTCTCGGTTGATAGCACAAACCACATATTGAGGGGGGATGGTGAACGTCTGTAGTTATGGGCTACCTCATCATGGGCATTAACCAGTTCGGTTACACGTTCGAAATCATCCTCAGGCACCTTGATCGCAGCCAGAGTAACTGCCCCTCCAAGGGCCTCGGCATTATAGAGCGGCCCAAATCTTGAATAGATCTGATCGGTTTTCATAACCTCAAGCCGCCATAACAGCTCATCTTCCGTGATTCCGATTTTAAAGGCAATATCGCGGTATGGGGACTCAGTAACAGGAAACCCGCCCTGCAGGTTGTTTATGATTCTGCGATTAATAGTATCCAGAACAGGAGCATCTTCTCTCCTCATGATTATTCAGGCTTTAGCTCAGGAGCAACTGCAGTTGCCGCTCTGCTTGTGGATGAAAAGTAACGAGCACCTTGCTGTTTGAAGCGGCGACTACTGAATAGAATCTGGTGGTCAATATCCTTAACCGGAGATAGTGACAGCAGGGTATTTACCCTCTTCATTACACTCTCCCGGTCCTTGCCGTGAATCATGGTGTAGAGATTATATGGCCATACATCAGGATCAGTTTTTCGTTGATAACAGAGGGTAACAAAATCCAGCTTGGAGACCTTCTTCCCAAATTCGTCTACAAGAGTGGTCGGAAGGTTCCACACCACCATGGCATTTGCGTTGTATCCCAGGGGGCGGTGGTGGACGATAATTCCCATCCGCCGGATGATTCCGCCAAGCTGTAGCTGCTGAACCCTGTCAATGACCTCATGCTCACTCATCCCGATCATCTTGCCGATATCATCATACGGTCGTGGGGTGAGGGGTAATCCAGTCTGGATCGCAGCCAACAATCTCTTGTCCGCTTCTGTGATTTTCTTGATGGAGACATCCTTGTTGCTGATCATGAGAATGCCGCCGGGTGTACAGAGCCTGACTGTATGCTGAATGGATGTTTCCAGTCCAGCTTGAATCCCAGATCAATATGGAAGTCTTTTACCATGGGAAATGAGTGGACCTGGTATCCAGTCTCTCTCTCGATCCTCTGCAGAATCAGGTTTAGACTGTTTTCATCTTCAGCTGTTACCACAAACCAGATATTCATCTTGTTCTCTCGTTCATAGTTATGGTTAACCTGCGGTAGCTGGTTGATAAGCTCCACCACATCCTCGATTTTATCAGTGGGAATGCTCATTGCAGCCAATGTGCTGTAGCCAATGGTGTGGGGCTGAATTACCGCCCCTACCCGGCTGATCAATCCATCACCCTGGAGTCGTTTTATCTGTCCAAGTACCTCCTCCTCACTAGTGCCCAAGCGCTCAGCCAGATCTGCATAGGGGTGCGGGGAGAGGGGAAAGTGGTGCTGAAACTCATTCAGCAGGCGACGATCCTGTATTGATAATGGTTGGGACATATAGTGGACATTATCTACCTAACTGGAGGTGTCTGATTTGTTCTGGATCAATTTGTTAAGCAAAAATATCAGCAGATATTTCGGACGGTTTCTCTATTTACGAAAAAACCTTATAAAAAATATGTGTAACTACATGTTTTATATAATATCAGAACATAACTGTCATCTTATTTGATCTGTGTCAAATCAAAATTTAACTATACAGCGCTAAAAGATACCTGCTAAGAGTTATATGAGATTTTGGCTATTTGATGATGTGTCGGGTGGTCTGTTTCTCAAAAAGTACAATTTGTAATTGGATTTATAAAGTAATGAATATCTGTAGCGTAATCATACATGTCCGGCCAGAGAGAGCACCATCTGTAACTGCAGACATAGAGAAGCTACAGGGGGCAGAGGTTCATGGAGGTGCAGAGGATGGGAAATTGATCGTAACCGTTGAACATGATGATGATTCAGTAATGTCAGATACAGTCAATGGTTTTACCAGTATAGATGGTGTATTGAATGCCTCAATGATTTACCACCACTATGAAGAATTTGAAGTAGAGCAAGGAGTAGTCTAGATGAGTATGAATAGAAGAGATTTTATCAAGACCAATGCAATTGCTGCAGCAGCAGCAACTGCAGGGATCACCATTCCTGTCGTCACCCAGGCAAAGGATGGCATGGACAAGGACGGTATTCGCTGGGATAAGGCGGCATGTCGTTTTTGTGGTACAGGATGCAGTGTATTGATCGGAACCAAGGGCGGCAGGGTGGTTGCTACCCAGGGTGACCCGGATGCACCGGTTAACAAGGGGTTGAACTGTATTAAGGGATATTTCCTCTCCAAGATTATGTATGGAAAGGATCGTCTCACCAAGCCACTGCTTCGCAAGACCAATGGCCAATATGACAAGAATGGCGAATTTGAGGAGATCTCCTGGGATGAGGCCTTCAAGACCATGGCTGAGAAGTGGGTGACTGCCCGTAAGAAAGGACCAAAAGGGGTCGGTATGTTCGGCTCCGGTCAGTGGACCATATGGGAAGGTTATGCCGCCCAGAAGCTACTCAAGGCAGGTTTCCGCTCCAATAGTCTTGAGCCAAATGCCCGTCACTGTATGGCATCGGCTGTGGGATCATTTATGCGTACCTTCGGTATTGATGAGCCAATGGGTTGTTATGATGACCTTGAGCATGCAGATGCATTTGTACTCTGGGGTTCAAACATGTCTGAGATGCATCCAATTCTCTGGTCACGACTAACTGATACCCGTCTGAGCAAGAAGGATTCTGAGGTTCATGTGCTCTCTACCTTCAGACATCGTAGCTGTGACTTGGCTGATAATGAGCTTATCTTTATCCCCAATACTGACTTGGCAATTGCCAACTATATTGCCAACTATATCATTCAGACCAAGGCCTACAACCAGGCATTTATTGATAAGAATGTAAACTTCAAAAAGACCCCAACTGATATCGGTTATGGTCTGCGTGCATCACACCCTCTGGAGAAGGCAAAAACCGGAAAGGGCGGCAAGCTCTCTGGCATCACCTTTGAGGAGTATGCAAAGTCTGTTGAGCCATATACCCTGGAGCATGCTTCCAAGATCTCTGGCGTACCAAAAACCAGACTGAAGAAGTTGGCAAAACTCTACGCTGACCCCAACAAGAAGGTCACCTCATTCTGGACTATGGGAATGAATCAGCACACACGTGGTGTCTGGATGAACAGCCTGGTCTATAACATCCATCTGATGATGGGCAAGATCTCAGAGCCTGGCAACAGCCCATTTTCTCTGACCGGACAGCCATCAGCCTGTGGTACTGCACGTGAGGTTGGTACCTTTACCCACCGTCTGCCTGCTGATTATGTGGTCAAGAAGGATGCGCACTGTAAGTTTGCCGAGAAGATATGGAAGCTGCCGGCAGGTACCATCCCAAGAGCCAATGGCAAGACCGATGGTGCTGACCAGACTGACATCAGTGGCAAGCCAATGGGCAAGACCATGATCCATGCAGTTGCCATGCATCGTGCACTTAAAGATGGTGTGATGAACTGCTTCTGGGTTATGTGTAACAACAACCTGCAGGCTGCAGCAAACTTCAATGAGGAGTCTCTGCCTGGATGGCGTAATCCTGATAACTTCATTACTGTCTCTGATCCATATCCAACGATATCTGCGATGGGTGCAGACATGATTCTACCTACCTCAATGTGGGTGGAGAAAGAGGGTGCATACGGCAACTCCGAGCGTCGTACCCAGTTCTGGCGTCAGCAGACCAAGGGGCCTGGTGAGTCAAAATCAGATCTCTGGCAGGTTATGGAATTTGCCAAGTATGTGAAGACTGATGATGTTTGGGATGCGGATCTTCTGGCTGCAGCACCTGAGTACAAGGGTAAGACCCTATATGATGTGCTCTATGCCAATGGTCAGGTTGACAAGTTCCCTGCTCAGGAGGTCAAGGATCCAGAGGGTAATCTCTACGGTAATGATGAGATGGAGGACTTTGGGTACTATGTACAGAAAGGTCTTTTCGAAGAGTACCGTCGCTTCCAGTTTGAGGGTCCAAAGAAGGGTCATGAGATGGCACCATATGAGGACTACCATGCATCCCGTGGTATTCGCTGGCCGGTAATTGATGGCAAGGAGACGCTCTGGAGATATCGTGAAGGTTACGATGCTCTTGTACCCAAGGGTGCTGGTGTTAAATTCTATGGTAAGCCAGATGGCAAGGCCAATATCATTACTGCACCTTATGAGCCACCTGCGGAGAGTCCTGATAAAGAGTACGATCTCTGGCTATCCACCGGGCGTGTTCTTGAGCACTGGCACTCTGCTTCCATGACTCGCCGTGTACCTGAGCTCTACAAGGCTATGCCGGACGCAGTGATCTACATGCATCCAAAAGATGCCAAGAAGCGCAAGCTGCGTCGAGGCAAGTATGCCAAGGTAGTTAGTCGTCGTGGGGAGATTATGGCCAGGGTTGAGACCCGTGGTCGTAACAAACCACCACAGGGATTGATCTTTGTGCCATGGTTTGATGCCGGACGTCTGATTAATAAGGTAACACTGGATGCCACTGATCCACTCTCGAAAGAGACGGATTACAAAAAGTGCGCAGTTAAAGTGGTCAAGGCATAACAGGGAGAAGACAATGAAAAAATCAATTAAACTAATTGCTGGCGTTGCACTCTCCTGTTTTGTAGTGGGTGTTGCTGGTGCAGACGTAAGTTCACTTCGTGGTGGAAACGCTCTGGATGCAGGTGCGGAGAAGACCAAGAGGGCAAAGATAGAGAAGGTCTCTGGTGGTATTGCCCGAACCTGGGCAGAACAGCCTCCAATGATTCCTCATGATGTGGACAAATATCGGATCAGTATCAAGAACAATGGCTGCTTGAAATGCCATGGTGCTGCAACTTATGTGAAGGAGAAATCTCCCAAAGTTGGTGACAGCCATTTCTTGACCCGTGAGGATAAAGCTCTTGAAAAGGTCTCTAGTCGACGTTGGTTCTGTAGCCAGTGCCATGCGACACAGAAGAAGTTGACACCACTGGTTGCCAACACTTTTGAGACCGTTGATCGATCTGACTAGGATGTAGCAGGTAACAGCCGGTGGACCAGGATAGATATAATCCTGGTTCGCCGGTTTTTTTAGCAGACAAATTACCAATAGATAAGGAAAACCAGGCTATGAACAAGTCTTCAAAATTATTACTGACTGGGGGTGTGTTGGGCGTTATCTTCTGGGGCGGTTTCAATACTGCCATGGAGGCAACCAATACTGAGGCATTCTGTATATCCTGTCACGAGATGGAGGAGAATGTTTATCAGGAGTATCAGGATACTATCCACTACTCCAATCGTACTGGTGTTCGTGCTACCTGTCCGGACTGTCATGTTCCAAAAGAGTGGATACATATGGCGGCGTTCATGAGGATTTCGGCAATTCTGGGGAGGGCGTTCTGAAGGCCGTCGTCGAAAAGGAGATTGATGAGTTGATGCTGGTGGGTAGTCTGTTTGTGTTCGTCCATGGCTGGTGCTGTTTTGGTTTGAGCACCTTCAGTGTCCGGTCTTGGACGGACGCCAACAACCCCGGTTGTGGTGGGGGAGGTCGGCGCGCCGCCGCACTGGCAGCCGATTCCGCTACGCTCCATCGGCTGCCAGTGCGGCGAGCCTTTGCTGTGTAGCGGACTTTTACAGACGAATCTTTACACTACCAGTCCGCTTGACAGGATGGCCCAGCTGCCATCAGATCATGACAGTCATGGAAATGCCCCCAAGAGTCCTCGTTGTGGATAGCATGCCAATATGGGCGGTTATACGGCGTGCCGCCGTATATCATGCCAAAACGGGCCATTCTGGCGCGATGCGCGTCCAGTGGAAGAGCGCCAACAGGCTGAATACAAGGGAGTTGGGTTGATTTCCGAGAAAACAATGAAATCGAAAAAATGGAATGCTATACGGCGGCACGCCGTATAATCCAATGTTCGGCAACAACAACGAAAGGAGAAAGACAATGAGTTACGCAGGTTTTTGGAAGAGAGTAGCAGCAGCCATCATCGACGGAGTCATCACGACGATTGGTGGTTTCGTGATCGGCTTCGTGTTTGGCATGGTCATGGTGGTTGGTGGGACTGACGACCCCGCAGTTCTGGAAGGTATGGGGAATATACTTGGAATCATTCTTGGCTGGGTCTACTTTGCCGTGATGGAAAGCTCCCCCACCCAGGGAACCCTTGGGAAGATGGCTCTCGGCATTAAGGTGACTGATCTTGAAGGGAACAAGATCGGCTTTGGCAAAGCCACCGGAAGACACTTTGGCAAAATCATATCTGCCCTCATTTTGCTCATTGGCTTCATCATGGTCGCATTCACACAGAAGAAGCAAGGGCTTCACGACATGATGGCTGGCTGTCTCGTAGTAAACAAATGAAATGCCGAACAAGGCGCTGCACTGGACAGGGATTTCGCTGCGCTACATCCCCGCCAGTGAGCTTTAGCGGTAGCTGCTTTGCTCCATCACCTCTTTGTCTTTGATCATGAGTTGTGACATTTCAGCCATTCGGCCCTTGGGTGCTTCGTTGGTTGCGGGTCCATTCGATATGATCGCTTTCGGGCATCACCAGTTTCCAGGTCTTGCGACATACAGAGAGATTCTTGGTTCTTCGGATACGTCTTGCAGCTACCAAGCCAGTGGAGTCAACCGGGTGAGCCGGGTTCACGGGAGCTTCATTCACTCCTCGACTCCTTTTCTCTTCACGCCCGGTGACTCACTTTCACGGTAGCCCCTGAAACCATGTCCGCTCTACTTGCATACTTCGTCGCTCTTTTCGTGTGCCATATAGCGTACCTATTTGCGCAGATACCATTCGGCATACTGGCATTCGGCATACTGGCACCGATTGCGCGTCGTAGTCCCGGCGCCGCCAGCTATATCGGGACGCTCATGGGCTTTGGCGCAGCTTACGTCTCCGTGCCAGCATTGCTGTTGTTCTCATTGCCGTTCACCAAGACATGCCTTATCGCGCCTGCACTTGTTCGCCTCCTTTCTGATTTGTCGCGTTGGAGTCGATCGAGTGCCGCGTTTGCGGAGGCAGATCCAGCCACACAAAAGTAGTACGCAAGATCAAGGCATCCAATGAGCTCTACCACAAGATGATGGGGACTATAGATACTCCAGAGAAATTTGAAGAGAAACGGATGGAGTTGGCACAAAATGTCTGGAAAACAATGAAAGATACTGACTCAAGGGAGTGCAGAAACTGTCACGGCTTTGACTACATGGATTTTGATAAACAGGAAGAGCGTAGTGCAGACCGTCATGATGAGGCGATAGAGAACAGAGATCCGGATAATGAGGAGACTCATGGAGAGGGAGAGACCTGTATCGATTGTCACAAGGGAATCGCACATCGCCTGCCTGAGGGGTATGACCCTGCAGAGGATGACTCCTGAGGGGTCACAGGATGAAATACTATTGAAATATTTCAGTGAAAGAATAGCTGGTAAGGAGGGATGTAACAGGTAAGGAGTTTTAATGTGACAATGGGGAAACGTCTGGGCCGTAGAGAGTTTATGGTCGAAAGTGGAAGAGTGGTCGGTGGAGTTTCCCTGCTGGGGGCAATTATAAGCCTCTTTGGCAAACAGGCTGCATCAATGCCAGCTTATGCCATCAGGCCGCCAGGGGCAATTGCGGAAGAGAGCTTTCTTGGGGCCTGTACACGTTGTGGGATGTGTGTAAGTGATTGTCCTTACGATATTCTTCACCTTGCCGAACTTCAGGAGGGGGTTGCTCTTGGCACTCCATATTTTGTTGCACGTGAAATACCATGCGAGATGTGTGATGACATTCCCTGTGTCCGTAACTGTCCGACTGGAGCATTGGACAGGGATATGGAGGATATTGAAAAAGCAGAGATGGGGATAGCAGTTCTTGTTGACCGCGAGACATGCCTGAATATTCTGGGGCTGCGTTGTGATATCTGCTACCGGGTCTGTCCGGTTATGGATGAGGCCATTAGTCTGGAGCGGATCCCCAATCTTCGTACGGGCACCCATACTATTTTTGTTCCCACAGTTCACTCCGGCCGCTGTACTGGCTGCGGTCTCTGTGAGCATGCCTGCCCACTTCCTGTGGCAGCAATCAAAGTACTTCCTGAAACTATAGCTAAGGGGCAGATGGGAGAACACTATCGTCTGGGATGGAATGAAAAGGAGAAGGCAGGCAAGGCTCTGGTTACCCCAGATATTGAGCATAAATACAATCTCCCTGAGGGGTTCAGTTATGAGCTAATGGGCGAGGGTCTGATTGAGGTGCCGGACAGATGATCAAGGAGAGAGAGTAAAATGGCACGTAAGGAGATTGGCGCAGCAGCAATCGAAGAGAAGGGGTGGATCCGTTCCCACAAGTGGCTACTAATGAGGAGGATATCCCAGCTCTCCATTATAGGGCTGTTTCTGCTCGGTCCATTAGCCTCAATCTGGTTTTTGGGGAGGCTGGAAGAGGAGTTCTGGATCATCAAGGGCAACCTGGCATCCAGTGTAGTGCTGGATACAATTCCACTAACTGATCCCTTCATCTACCTGCAGACTCTGTTTGCAGGACAGGCCTTTGAGGCAACAGCCCTGGTTGGCGCTCTGATTGTGACAATCTTCTACCTGGTAGTGGGTGGACGAGTCTACTGCTCTTGGGTCTGTCCCATGAATATGGTGACCGATGCGGCGGGCTGGTTACGGCGCAGACTAGGGATAAAGAAAAAATGTGACTCCTCCCCCAATATTCGCTTCTGGATTCTTGGGATGGTGATGATCATAGCCATGTTCAGCGGTATTATGTTATGGGAACTGATAAATCCAGTCACTCTGTTGCAGCGAAGTATCTTCTATGGTTTTGGAATGGGTTGGATTATTGTGGTTACTCTCTTTTTCTACGATCTACTCTGGAGTCGTAATGGGTGGTGCGGTCACCTATGCCCTATGGGTGCTTTTTACAGTCTGTTGGGAAAATTCAGCCTGCTACGGGTACGTGCAGCAGAGCGCGCTGCCTGTGACGACTGTATGGACTGTTTTGCTGTCTGCCCGGAGCCTCAGGTTATAAGGCCGGCACTCAAGGGGGAGAGTGGAGAGAGCCCGGTCATTGATCACTCTCAGTGCACCAACTGTGGCCGCTGTATCGATATATGTGGACCAGATGTGTTTAGTTTTGGGAGTAGATTTAACAACAGACAGTATGATTTATAAGTAATATATTGCATTAATATCTTCTTAAAACATTATGTTCCTGCTGCCATTCTAAGGGATGTTGCAGTTATTAGTTGAATCTAGGCTAAAGCCCGATCTGCCCGGCACGGTTGGTAAAGAAGATGCCGCTGGGGCTCTCCATTGGCAGGCTCTTCAGTAGCTCAAATGTCTCTGTGTCATAGATCTCTACCAAGTTTTTGTCACGCACTGAAACCCATACCTCTTCACCTCTGGGGGTGAACTCCATATGCAGAACCCCTTTGCCTGGGTGCATCTGGTGGATTATATTCAGACTCTCTGCATCAATAATTTGCAGGGTGTCGTTGTGCGGGAATGCAAAATTTACCCAGATCTGACGGCCATCCGGACGGCTTATGGCAAATACGGGCTGGCTATGTACCTGAATTCGTCCGCTCTCTTGCCAGCTTCCGCTATCAACAACCAGTAGTTCGTGACGGCCCACAGCTGGCAGAAATGTTTTATCTCCAGCCTCTGCCCACCCCTCAAGATGAGGCATTTTGTATACCGGGAGTTTCTGTTCGCCACGTCCATAGTGGTCAAGAATACGTTTCACCCCATTTTCCGGGTGCCAGAGATCGAGCAGGGCGAGCCCATCCTCGCCAAACAGCCCGGCAATGTAGATTCGGCCATCAGGAGTAATCAATCCATCATATGGTTGTCGGCCGATATCGGTGAATTTTTTGATGGATGATGAGCCATCATCACTCATCTTGATAAGCCATATCTCGCCACTATCAAACAGACTGAATACAAAATGGTTTCCGGGGGCATCTACCAGACCAACCGTGCGAGACCTCTTCTGCTCTGAGAGTGCAGTTGCCTCGATATCTGCTACCAGCTCAAGGGTTTTGCTGTCAAAAATGCGTACACCACCAGGCTCATAGTTTGATACAGCAACCCATCTGCCGTCCTGAGAAATTGCCCCACCAATACTGTTGCCGCCCTGAATAATACGTTTTTCTATCTTTTTGCAGAGCAGGTCAATCTTGGTGAGGCCACCATCTCTACCGAAGATAAAGGCGTAGCGTGCATCGCGAGAGTAGACAGCGGAGGCGTGGGAGAGGTCACCAAGCTCCTCAACTCTTCCCAGTGATATACGTTCTGTGGTATCGACTATCTGCACAGAGCCACTGGCACGTTCGATTATTATGCCAAGGTCGCCGGTTCCTCTGGTCTCACAGGCGAGCAGTGAGGTATGAATAGTTCCCAGCAGGATAATTATTGGTATCAACAGGTTATTTCTCATACCAGGTGCCTTGCAGTAGATGTGTAGCAATATAGTGGATCTCATTGCCGGTTAAAATAGGGGCCCATGGAGGCATTGGAGTGCCGGGACGGCCATGAGATATGGTTATCTCCAGAAAATTCTCAGGGTATAGGTTGAGCCGGACCGGATCCAGACTTGGGCCCAATCCTCCCTTTAGGGTCAGGCCATGGCATGAGCCACAATCCTGTTTGACCATATGGGCAATCTCGGCCTTCCTCTTTTCAGTCAGGCCATTATCTGAGCTGTTATCTCCAGCCCCAATAGATACGGGAGAGATTGTGATGAGGAGTGGAATCAGCAGGAGAGATAGATATTTCATCCACAATACAGCCTGTTAGCCATGCAGGGAAGTGGTGGCAGATGGGTTCAACTCTTCATCAACCATCCCAAACCAGTCAAGCTCGTCACTGAGTTTTACAACCTTGCCTACAACAATCAGGGCAGGGGATTTTAACCCCTCTCTTTTGACCGCATCTTCAATGGTGTGGAGGGTTGCAATAGCCTTGCGTTGCTCCCTAGATGTGCCGTTCTCGATAACAGCGACAGGGGTGTCGGCAGAGAGTCCATGTCTGGTTAGATTGTCAGCAATCATGGATAGATTATGCAGCCCCATGTAGATCACAAGGGTTAATTCCGGGTTGGCCATTCCTCTCCAATCCAGCTCAACAGCCTCATCATTCTTGAAGTGCCCGGTAACGAATAGAACTCCCCTGGAGAGTGATCTATGAGTGACCGGGATCCCGGCATATGCTGAGGCGGCAATTCCAGAGGTGATTCCCGGGACGATCTCAAATCGGATCTTCTCTCTCTTGAGAACAAGAGCCTCCTCACTGCCACGACCGAAGATAAATGGATCACCTCCCTTGAGTCTAACAACACTACGCCCATTTTTGGCAAGATTAACCAGGGTCTGATTTATCTCATCCTGGGTCATTGAGTGTTTGCCACAACTCTTGCCTGCATATATGCGTGGCACCCCCTGGGGTATAAGATCAAGAATTTCCTGGCTTACCAGACGGTCATGAACTACTACCTCAGCCTGCTCAATACGTCGTAATGCCTTGATTGTAAGTAGGTCTGGGTCTCCAGGGCCGGCACCAATCAGGGAAACTACCGGTTCTCTATTAATACTCTTGTTCATATAGGCAAATGTAGTAGATAACAGAGTCTCCGTAATTGATTCATATCAATAACAATGCTCCATTATCTTCATAGAATGGATACCTGTAACCGCACTCGGAAGGGTTAATTTATATTAGTAATTTGTGGTTTGATCTAGATCAATGAACTGCAGGTGACTTTTGGTGGATCCTTAGTGGCGTGTGAAAAAACCTGACAACAGGAATGGGAATTATCTTTGTTCTCTACCTGCTGTTTTAACTTCTGTAAATTGTAAAGAGGGATATCCAAGATGATTGATGGTAAGAAGAGGAGTTTCAAGAGGGGTGCAACCCTGGGTCTGGCAATAGCCATTACTCTGGGATTATCAGGGTGTGGTGACTCTGGTGATTCAGGCGCATCAAAAACGGCAGCACCAGCACCGGCTCCAGCAGCAGCCCCAGCACCGGCTCCTGTCCCAGCAGCACCAGTCAAGGTGGCTGCGTCCGGGCCATCACTATCAGAGGCTGATTTTGAGCACTCCAAGAAGCTCTACTTCCAGCGCTGTGCAGGTTGTCACGGTGTACTGAGAAAAGGGGCGACAGGCAAGAGTCTGGAGCCAAAAGATACTCGTGAGCTAGGTCAGGAGCGTCTGGAGAAGATTCTGACTTACGGAACAGACGGTGGAATGAACAACTTTGATGATATCTTCAGCAAGGAAGAGATCTCAATGATGGCCACCTACATTCAGTTGGAGCCACCAATTCCACCAGAGATGTCACTGGCGATGATGAAGGAGCGTACCGAGGTATTTATTGATCCCAAGGACTATCCAACCAAGCCACTACATGGACGTAACTGGGAGAACTTCTTCGTAGTTATCGAGCGTGATGCTGGTAAGGCAGCAGTAATCGATGGTGATACCAAAGAGATTATCGACCATATTGACACTGGTTACGCAGTACACGTAATCAAGGCTACCGAGCACCATGAGACCGAGCATCCTGTTGGCGGTGTTGCCGGACGCTTCTGGTACACAATGGGTCGTGATGGCGTAATGAGCAAGATCGATCTGTGGCAGAACCCAGGAAGCATGCTGGTTGCCAAGACCCAGATTGCATATGATGCACGTGATGTTGCGATCTCTGGAGATGGTAAATATGTAATTGGTGGAGGCTACTGGCCACCACACTTCGTAATTGCCGATGCTGTTACCATGGAGCCACTGAAGGTAGTATCCACTCGTGGGGTAAATGTTGATGGTGAGTATGTAAATGAGTCACGTGTAGCTGCGGTCTACACCACTCCAAACGAGCCAACCTTCCTGGTTGCGGTCAAGGAGCTGGGGCAGATGTGGCAGGTTGACTACAGTGATATCGAGAATTTGGATATCACCAAAATCGACTCTGCGAAGTTCCTCCATGATGGATTCTTTGATCCAACCGGACGTTACTTCCAGATTGCGGCAAATGCATCCAACAAGATGGTTGTAGTAGATACCAAGACCCGCAAGCTTGAGGCGATGATTGATACCACTGGCAAGAAGCCACACCCTGGCCCTGGTGCAAACTGGGATGATCCAAAACATGGTCCTGTAGGTGCTACGGTCCATCTGGGAACAGGTATGGTAACTGTATGGGGTAATGATCCAGCCGGTACACCAAGCAAGGCCTGGAAGATCGTACGTGAGATTGAGACTGATGGAGCAGGTGCATTTATCCGTACCCATCCAAACTCCAAGTATGTATGGGCAGATCAGGTCAAGAACCCTGAGCCTGAGATACAGCAGTCTGTACAGGTTATCTCCAAGGAGACCGGCGAGATCGTCAAGACTATCCGGGTAACTGAAGAGCAGGGCAAGGCGGCACTCCATATTGAGTTTAACAAGGATGGAAGTGAGGCTTGGGTATCTGTCTGGAACCGTACAGATAACTCTAACCCAACTGGTGAGATCGTAGTCTACGATGCAGATACTCTTGAAGAGAAGGCTCGTATCAAGGGGCTGACCACACCAACCGGTAAGTTCAACGTTTATAGTAGAACTAACCACGTAACTTGATGAGAGAGGCCCCTTTAACCTGACTGGTGAAAGGGGCTTTTTACAAGAGGAGGTTTTTTGTTTTGTTTAGGAGAACTATAAAGATGAAGAAATTATCATTGACTGCATTAAGTCTTGCAGTAGGTGTTGCAATGGGAGGGGTTGGCACTACAGTAAGTGCTGGGCCATCACTATCAGAGGCTGATTTTGAGCACTCCAAGAAGCTCTACTTCCAGCGCTGTGCAGGTTGTCACGGTGTACTGAGAAAAGGGGCGACAGGCAAGAGTCTGGAGCCAAAAGATACTCGTGAGCTAGGTCAGGAGCGTCTGGAGAAGATTCTGACTTACGGAACAGACGGTGGAATGAACAACTTTGATGATATCTTCAGCAAGGAAGAGATCTCAATGATGGCCACCTACATTCAGTTGGAGCCACCAATTCCACCAGAGATGTCACTGGCGATGATGAAGGAGCGTACCGAGGTATTTATTGATCCCAAGGACTATCCAACCAAGCCACTACATGGACGTAACTGGGAGAACTTCTTCGTAGTTATCGAGCGTGATGCTGGTAAGGCAGCAGTAATCGATGGTGATACCAAAGAGATTATCGACCATATTGACACTGGTTACGCAGTACACGTAATCAAGGCTACCGAGCACCATGAGACCGAGCATCCTGTTGGCGGTGTTGCCGGACGCTTCTGGTACACAATGGGTCGTGATGGCGTAATGAGCAAGATCGATCTGTGGCAGAACCCAGGAAGCATGCTGGTTGCCAAGACCCAGATTGCATATGATGCACGTGATGTTGCGATCTCTGGAGATGGTAAATATGTAATTGGTGGAGGCTACTGGCCACCACACTTCGTAATTGCCGATGCTGTTACCATGGAGCCACTGAAGGTAGTATCCACTCGTGGGGTAAATGTTGATGGTGAGTATGTAAATGAGTCACGTGTAGCTGCGGTCTACACCACTCCAAACGAGCCAACCTTCCTGGTTGCGGTCAAGGAGCTGGGGCAGATGTGGCAGGTTGACTACAGTGATATCGAGAATTTGGATATCACCAAAATCGACTCTGCGAAGTTCCTCCATGATGGATTCTTTGATCCAACCGGACGTTACTTCCAGATTGCGGCAAATGCATCCAACAAGATGGTTGTAGTAGATACCAAGACCCGCAAGCTTGAGGCGATGATTGATACCACTGGCAAGAAGCCACACCCTGGCCCTGGTGCAAACTGGGATGATCCAAAACATGGTCCTGTAGGTGCTACGGTCCATCTGGGAACAGGTATGGTAACTGTATGGGGTAATGATCCAGCCGGTACACCAAGCAAGGCCTGGAAGATCGTACGTGAGATTGAGACTGATGGAGCAGGTGCATTTATCCGTACCCATCCAAACTCCAAGTATGTATGGGCAGATCAGGTCAAGAACCCTGAGCCTGAGATACAGCAGTCTGTACAGGTTATCTCCAAGGAGACCGGCGAGATCGTCAAGACTATCCGGGTAACTGAAGAGCAGGGCAAGGCGGCACTCCATATTGAGTTTAACAAGGATGGAAGTGAGGCTTGGGTATCTGTCTGGAACCGTACAGATAACTCTAACCCAACTGGTGAGATCGTAGTCTACGATGCAGATACTCTTGAAGAGAAGGCTCGTATCAAGGGGCTGACCACACCAACCGGTAAGTTCAACGTTTATAGTAGAACTAACCACGTAACCTAAGTAGAGTAGTGGCCGGCACCTGCATATCAGGTGCCGGTTTTTTTATATAATTTATTTGTACTGCCTGAGGAGCCTTTAATGCCGATTCCTGAAAGACCAAGTTTCAAAGAGAGAATAAAGGTGCTGTTTTCGCGTCGTTTGATCCTCAATACGACACTTGGAGGTGGTCTGGTGTTTGCCCTGTTTGGAATTATCTTTTGGGGTGGATTCAATACGGCAATGGAGGTAACAAATACCCTGGAGTTCTGTATCTCATGTCATGAGATGGAGGACAATGTATACAAGGAGTACCAAAAGACTATCCACTATGCGAATCGTACTGGAGTACGGGCAACCTGTTCGGATTGTCATGTGCCTGATCCATGGATACATAAGGTAGCCAGAAAGATTGAGGCCAGTAACGAGGTGTTACACAAGATGTTGGGGACTATTGATACCCCTGAAAAGTTTGATGCAAAACGTCTGCAGTTGGCAAAAAATGTATGGCGTTCGATGAAGAGTACTGACTCCAGAGAGTGTCGGAACTGTCACAATTTTGAGGCGATGAATGGAGACATGCAGAAGCCTCGTGCGATGAATCAACATACCAATGCGCTCAGGTCAGGACAGACCTGTATCGACTGCCATAAGGGTATTGCGCACAAAGGGGTTCATAAGCTGTTGAGTGATGAAGAGAAGGAGGCGATGGAGGCCCCTGATGAGTCACTGGCGAAACCTGAGGCAAAACTGTTCCAGCTGGCTGATCTGGATCCGGTAGCTGCGGCAGCAGCCAAGGCTGCAGCAGAGAAGGCAGCAGCAGAGGCAGCAGCAGAGGCAGCAGCCTCGGCCCAGGCAGGTAATTGGGAGACTATTGTGGGACGAGAGATTCACCTCATCTATCCTGGCCAGACATCCATAGAGTGGGTGCTGAATGGAACAGATCACGGTGGAGCAAATGCCTTTAAAAAGGGTGGAGATCGATGCGTTACCTGTCATGACAAAGAGGCCAAGATTATGGGCGACCGTATAGTTGGTGGCACGCATGAGAAGGCGATGGAGCCAACTCCGATTGCTGGCAAGCGGGGTGGAGTTCCTGTCATGGTGAAGGCCGCTCATGATGGCGATAATCTATACATGCAGTTTACCTGGCATGATGTTGACCACCATACAGCGGGGCATAAGTCGGTTGTTGAGGCTGAGCGGATGGATCCCGAGAACCCTGTCAAGCTGGCGATAATGTTTGCGACCGATCAAGTAGAGTTTGCAGACCGTTCAGGATGTTGGGGAACTTGTCACCATGATGCCAATGGCATGCCCCATCAGCCAGAGGGTACAGATGTAACCAAGTACACCAAGGAGTCACGCACCAAGATTGAGGTCAAGGGGCGTCGTGGCAAGAAGCGTGGTGGCTGGGACAAGTTGAGAAAGCCTGAAGAGATTAAGGCTGCACTTGATCAGAAAAAGATCATGGATCTTGTGCGCTACAAGGCTGGCAGCAACCAGGCAGAAGATGGAATGATCCTGGCCAGCCGTGATATGAGTGGTAACAGTGATGACCTTGAGTTTGAGGGCAAGAGAGATGACCAGGGAAACTGGGTGGTAGAGATGAAGCGTAAGCTGAATTCCGGTGATGCAGATGATCTGTCACTGGCGCTGGACCAAGTCTATAATTTTGGTTTTGCTATCCATGATGACTACACCAATGGACGCTTCCACCATGTCTCATTTGGTTACAAGCTTGGGTTTGATGACCCAAAAGCGGAGATCAATGCTGTAAAATGGTGAGATGATAATTATTAATTACAGGCCTCTCATGCTTCTGCTGGGAGGCCTTTTTTTTGTTTCAGGATGTTCAAATGATCTGCCTGTGCCAAAGGTGGTTGAGATTGAGATCATTAATTATGGATACCAACCACAAACTGTGACCATTAATCCCGGTGATACAGTACGCTGGATTAACCGTGAGAAGAGACAGTACCACTCGGTAAAACTTGATGGTGATGGTGGCGGTGGTTCGGTTAATTCAGAGTATCTCTTTCCTGGGGAGAGCTGGGAGCATACCTTCAGTCAAGAAGGGGTGTACAACTATATGTGTGGCCCACATTCGGAAATGGTTGGAGCTGTGAAGGTGAAATCACTCATCTAGGGTTTCTCGCATCTTCTCGGCATTGAGGATGTGGACCTCGTAGCCATGAACCTCAATCATCTTGTTCTTTTTCAGTTTCCCAAGAATGCGAGAGAAGGTCTCTCTCTGAATCGAGAGTCTGGAGGCAATTACACTTTTCTGGGTCGGTAACTGAAAGGTGCCTTCATTGTCCTCGGCAGGAATGAAGGTGAGCAGATAGCTTATCAATCTGTGGGTGGCATTATGCAGGCATAGGCCATCTATCTCCTGTACATAACTCTGTAGTCGCATACTAAGGTCAGACATGATCGAGAAGGTAGTGTCCGGATCTGAGCGCAAGATATTTTTGTATATCTTACTGTTGAAAACAAAGATCTCTCCACTCTCCAGGAACTGGCTGTTGACAGGGTAGGTGCCACCATCCATAAACATCATCGCCTCAGCAAAGGATTGGCCAGCCTGGAGAATATTTACCGTCTTCTCACCGCCGTCGAGGGCTAGTAGATAAAGTCGAATGGTGCCGGTTCTTACGATAAAGAAATGGGTTGCTGCTTCATCTTTAAGGAACAGGGTCTCATTTGGTTTTTTTCTGATTAGTTCGGATGTCTCCAACATCTCTTGCATGGACTCTTTGGTGAGAGAGGCAAAAAGCGGAGAGCGGCGAAGTTCACGCTCAAAAACAGTGGATAGAGACATAGGTTATTTGGTAATTGTGTTTTATAATTTTCGCTATAGTGTATAGGTATTATCTGGGCTTGTTAAGGTTTTGATGTAAATCAAATCACAAAAAATGGTATCTTAGGTACACTATGGTTAGTTCTGTTTAACCCCTGAGAGGAATGAGTTTTATGAAGAAAAGTTACTCTATGTTTGCGCTATTTTCATTAATCATTATAGCGCTGGTAGTTGTCTTTCTGGGGTTCGTGGTATTTGGCCCGGGTAATCCGGTTCCATGGGTAATATTGGTTATTCTGGCATTGATCCCATACTTTCATGAACGCAGTGTGCGCAAGGAGTATATAGAGTGGAGTAGCCAGTACGAGGTTGGTGTCAAATTAATTGACCATGACCACCAGAAGTTGGTTGGGCTGTTAAACCAGGTTGTCAGTGCCTCTCACTATAATATGGGGAAGGGGTATGTGAAGGGTGTCATTGAGGAGCTGATCGAATATACCAAATACCACTTCGAGCGCGAGGAGGGGTTGATGCGGGATAACAACTGGACTGATATTGATGCCCATATGAAACAGCACAGGGATATGGTGGATAAAGTGGAGGCCTTTAGTAGTAAATATACAGGGGATCTGGATGGTCAGGAGGAGCTCAGTACAGAGATTCACCACTTCCTGAAGGATTGGTTGCTTGACCATATTGTACGTACCGATAAAGAGCTTGGTCAATTCCTGATATCCAGTGGAGTGAAGTAGAGTTAGATGAGATATCCAGGCAGGCTATTTGGGGTTGGTGCACTACTCCTCTCCTTTGCGATCTATGCTGATGCACCGCTGGATAATGAGCTTACTCTTGCAATGGCAGCCACCCCAAACGTGGAGTCGGGCAGAGAGGTTTTTAGACTCTGTGTTGTCTGTCACCAGATTAACTCATGGGGAACTATTGATGGCAGCTATCCACAACTGGCGGGACAGCATAGCAGTGTAATCATCAAGCAGATTGCCGATATCAGGGCAGGCAATCGGGATAATCCATCCATGCTGATAATAGCCCAGGAGAAGGTGATGGGTGGCCCCCAGGCAATTGCAGATGTAACTGCCTATATCCAGACGTTACCTATGACCCCGACCCCTGGCGTTGGCCCGGGACACAAACTGGGTAAGGCAGAACGTACATATTTCAGAAAATGTGCCGAGTGTCATGGTGGTGATGGTGGTGGAGATTCGGGTAGATATTTCCCCCGCCTTCAAGGGCAGCACTATGCCTATCTGTTGAGACAGTTACAGTGGATCCGTGATGACAAGAGACGCAATGCCAATAGCGAGATGATGCGCAGGGTTAGCAAGATGAAGGATGCCGAGCTTTCAATCCTGGCGGACTATATCTCCAGAATCAGGCCGCCTGCAGAGGATATGGCACCAGAGGGTTGGAAGAACCCGGATTTTTAATCTGCTATCGGGGGCGACAGGTTGATCTGACGTTGAAAACTTCTTTACTGTTGTCGGCAGCTTTTTCAGGCATGGCTATGGTTATCAAAAAATCACCATCTGCTGTTGTCTCCGTCTTGGTAGTAAACCCAAGCTCATTAAGATGGCCGTAGAGTGGGTGTGGCTCAACAGAGATATGGAGCTGGAATGAGTCACCTGGCTGCAGTGTCATTGCCATTGATGTAGCCTGCTTGAAAGGTTCGGGACACTTTAGTCCGCGCACATCAATAACGGCTATAGGTTGATTGCTTCTCATTGAGTGGCATTATCCTACGGTTTCTCCTCTATAGTAAATAGCTATTAATAATTGCGATTACTGTCGCAAGGATCAGTCGTAAGGATCAATACTTGGGAATCTCTAAAAAAGTTTAATAGGATGGGGGTTTGGGGGATTTGACAAAATCTCTCTGATCCGGGCAGCCATATCATTGGCTGATATGCCATGAGCCAGTTTTGTTATGAATTCACCATTGGGAGCCATCAGAAAGACCCCTGAGGAGTGGTCCATAATGTATTGCTCAGGATCTCTCGATTCGTCCACAACCTTCTCATACTTCACATTATATATCCGGGCGACTCGGTCAGTCATGGCCTGAGTGCCGGTTAGTCCTGTCAGGGCAGGGTGAAAATAGTTAACATAGGTGCTTAGTACATCAGGGGTGTCTCTGGCAGGATCAACCGTAATAAAGTATGGCTGAATCTGCTCTGCATCATCCCCTATCCTGTTTAGTGCTGAAGAGATGGTGAGTAGTGAGGTTGGGCAGACATCGGGGCAGAAGGTGTATCCAAAGTAGACCAGGTGAAATTTCCCCAACATATCCTGATCAGTAAAGAGTTTGCCGTGATGATCACGTAGCATGAATTTGCCGCCAATATAGCTGGACGGTGTAGTGTCTTGGGCGCTGTTTTTAGCCACCTCTTTTGCAGACTCCTCTACAATTGAGTCATCCACATACTTGAGGCACTGTTTGATGGTGACTGTATTATGCTCCATCAACTTGAAGTAGTGGTCTTCTCCAGCCTCTATCCTTGATCCAAAACTGTCCAGTAGACCAATATTTAGAGTGGTTCCATCGGTAAGCAGAGATAGTGCATCTGGATCAATCTGTTGTTCAGTCAACAGACAGCTGTAGTCACCGCTCTTGAGCCGGGCTCTGTTTTGCAGAAATGAGAGCCCTCTGACTGGTGTCATTGGGGACTCTGCAACTACCCCTCGAATTTTTAGTGCATATGCCTGTTCAAAGTACTGCAAGGTATCATAGTAGGCCATTCCAATGCCGCTCTTCAATCCACGGTATCCATACTCCAGACGACGATCCAGTTCAGCCAGTCTTCTCAATAGATTGCGACGGTTGTTTTCATATAGTGACTTACGTTCTGGATCAAGCTTTGTCAGCGCCCTGGCAAGTTCATCGGTAATGATGAGAATATTGCGGCTATCAAGCCAGATGAATGGATCACGCCTCTCCTTGTTCCAGCGTGATGTAAGGACCTTGATCTCCTCATTGTCGAGCAGGGTAAAGAGGGTGGTGTTTGGGCCAAGCAGCTCTAGCTGATTAACCATAAACTGCTCCAGCTCGGGCCCTATCCATACAACCATATCTGCATCTCTGAGAGCATGTTGTTTGGATTTTGAGAGAGTTGCCGTGTATGGCGACTGCTGGTTGTCTACAAGTAGCTCGGGTGGGCGTGTATCTGCCAGTAGACCAGAGAGAATTGAGTGGATTGGTTTTATGGTAGTGACAACCTTGAGCGGCTCACCACTCCAGGTAGCTGAAGAGAAGATCAGTAGTGCAAAGATGGAGAGCAGTCTCAAAACAGCTTCTCCTGATGGTTCAGAAATCCTGTTTCCAGCTGCTCAATACTGCTATCAACCTGCTGACTGAGCTCTTTTTCACTGGGACATTGGGTTCCTGATTTTATAATGGCGAGAAAGGATTTGTTGGTTGCCTCGTCAAAAGCTATCCCGATAACCCTGATCTTGGGGACCGTTGCAACCATGGACCGCTTCATTCTACGGGTCTCATCGATGTATCCACAATTAAGAGCAATACCGTTAAGCTCACCCAGCTGCTTCACTCTCTCAAGTTGTTGGTCACTGACGGCATAAGCTGGTGCAGTCAGCAGTGCAAGACAAGGTATAAGGTATCTTTTTTTCATGGGGGTGAACTATCGGTTGTTGAGGAGTTGTTACTTGCAGACAATCTTACCAAATGCGAGACTGATATCGTGTTGATCAAGATCAAAAGTAGATATTCATGAGCTCCCCATGGCTACAGGCTGTACGCCCCAAAACCCTCTCAATGGCGGTAATTCCCGTTCTTCTGGGGGCTGTGGTAGCCCATACAGAGAGCGCTCTATTTAAACCGCTACTACTCTCCCTTGTCCTTCTGGCTGCTCTTCTTATCCAGATTGGAACAAATCTATACAATGATGTTGGGGATGCAGAGCGTGGGGCAGATGGGCCAGACCGTCTGGGTCCAAAGCGGATGGTAGCGGCAGGGGTGTTGAGTGCGGGCAGTGTTCGAAAGGCTGCGATTCTCTCTTTTTTTGGTGCTTTTGTAATAGGTGTGGCCCTGGTTGTGGTTGGTGGGTTGCCAATCATCTTTATCGGGTTGTCATCAATTGCCGCAGGGATCGCCTATACCGGAGGCAGACTTCCCATTGCCTACACATTTATGGGGGAGCTGTTTGTCTTTCTCTTCTTTGGGGTTGTTGCAGTTATGGGTACTACCTATCTCATCACTCTGCAGTGGAGCTCTACAGCACTGTTGGTTGGGTCCGTCATAGGGTTGTTGGCGGCGGCAGTTCTGGTTGTAAATAACTATCGGGATATTGATACTGACCGTGCGGTGGGGAAGAATACCCTGGCAGTCACTCTTGGAGCAGCGCTCACCAGGGTTCTCTATCTCACGCTTTTATTGACCCCATTTCTGGTGTTGCTGGTGCTCTCTGAACAACTTCAGAAGCCGCTACTGATCTGGGTTATGATGCCGGCACTGCCGGTTTCACTCTATCTGGGGAGAAAGATATATCTTCTCCCTCACGGTCGAGGGTTAAACCAGCTGTTGGCGCAGACGGCTCAGCTGCAGCTTCTGTTCGGGATATTGATGATGTTTGGACTTTACCTATGAAAATAAAAAATATAGCCATTGTAGCCGCTCTTTTACTCTCACCCCTCTCTCTTGCCGACACCCACAGTCAGGAGCATGAGGCATCAGTTCTGCTCCCCCCAACATCCATTGCCCAGTGGTACAAGCCACAAAACAAGCGACAGGTATGGCTTCATACCATGTTCCGTCTACGCCGCGCTATGCTGGCAATCCAGGAGTATACGGCTCTGCAGGATGAGAAGCTGCTGGACAAGTGGGGCTCACAATTTATCAAGGACTACAGAAGTATCACCGAGATGGTTCCAGAGTGGGGTGACGAGATTGAGCCAGGGTGGATTAATCGACTTGAGCAGGTGATCAGAGATAGAGATTGGGAGGCTATGGGTGGGGCACTCAGAAAGGTGGGGATGACCTGTAGCTCATGCCATGATGACTATCGTGCAGTTACTGCGGCACTATACAGAACCCCGGATTTTGAGAAGGTGATGGTTGAGGATAGTGAGACCATGGAGGATCTATCTTATAAAGAGACAATGAATAACCTTACAACTTCCATGAACCGTTTCAAGATAGCGGTTGAGGATGGTCGCAAAACTGCTGCAACGGAGTATCTTGAGATGTTCTCAATCAGGGTAATTGATCTGGGTGAGAGCTGTAGCGGATGCCACCGTGATGAACAACCTCGTGAACGCATTCTTGGTGAGGAGACAGAGTTCCTGCTGGAGGAGCTATCGGTTCTGCTGGCCGAAAATCCCGAAGGGGTTGGGAGAAAACTGGGTGAGGTGGGGGTTGCTGTCTGTGCTCGCTGTCACGGTGTTCATCGTACCCTCGCAGATCTGAGAAGAGTGGTTGAGCCATGAGTGACAAGGGAGAGCAGCTTTCGCAGACCTTCGGTTACTCCAGGGTTGATGAGCAGGAGCGTGAAAAGAAGATACGTGCCGTTTTTCAGGCGGTCGCCCCCCGTTATGATCTGATGAACGATATGATGAGCTTTGGTATCCACCGCCTCTGGAAGCGTCGTTTGGTAAAGATGGTCAACCCACAGAGCGCTGAGCTGATAGTCGATCTGGCTGGTGGTACCGGCGACATTGCCGAGAAGATGGCGGCAGAGGGGCGTACGGTTGTTGTAATAGACCCCAGTGAGGCGATGATGGCAGAGGGGAAGAGGCGAGGTATCAGGGGAGTCGAGTTCCGGGTGGGAACAGGGGAGTCCATACCCCTGCCTGACAGCTCGGTTGATCGTCTTACCATCTCCTTTGGTATCCGCAATATGACAAATATGGGGCAAGCTCTGAGTGAGATCAATCGTGTGTTAAAGCCTGGTGGAAAAATGTACTGCCTTGAGTTCTCCAGACCCCACTGGTTGATCAAGCCTTTTTATGATCTCCACTCCTTTTATCTGATCCCACGTCTGGGAGCATGGGTGGCCAAGGCGCCAATCGCCTACAATTATCTGGTGGAGTCAATTCGCCGCTTCCCCGATCAGGAGGAGATGAAGAGGATGATGGAGCAGGCAGGATTCACCAATGTCAGTTACAGAAACCTCACCTTTGGAATTGCCGCCATTCATACTGGTGAGAAATGAGTGTTGATGAAGTAGATATCACCCTGGAGACCAGTGGCACCGAGGGTGTTGCAAAACAAGTCAGCTTCTCTGTAGAGAGATTGCGAGCCAGTGCCCGCATGGGGCGAGCGTTGGAGGATCTTCAGTCTGGTGACTGCTGGCTTAACTGTCTGCCACTGAACCATGTTGGTGGTCTCTCTATCAAGTATCGCTGTGAAGAGGCAGGAGCCGCCATGCTGCTTCATGAGGGCTTTGACCCGGAAAAAATTTATGGTGATCTAAAGCGGCACTTTGTTACTCATATTTCACTGGTTCCGGTAATGCTCTCGAAATTGCTGGACTATTTTGGAGATAAGCCCGCCCCTACATATCTAAAGACGGTACTGATCGGTGGAGACCATCTGCCAAAGTCACTGGCCCAGCGTGCTGTAGAGAGGGGGTGGCCCATTGTGGTCTCCTATGGGCTGACAGAGACTGCATCAAGGATCACCATGTTGCGACTCTCTGGTGAAAATATTGCGGCATGGGATGATAGTGATGTAGGTCCTCCTCTGCCTGGAGTCTCTGTAACCATAGGGGGGCAGGGTGAGATCAGGATAAGGAGTGATCAGCTGCTGGGTGATCATGAGGTTGTAACCGCTGACCATGGGGCAGTTGATGACAGCGGTCACCTTCATGTTTATGGAAGGCTGGACTGTCGGATTATCTCGGGAGGCGTGACTATTGATCCTGTAACCATAGAGCAGCTGATGATCTCTGCACCAGGGGTAAAAGATGTGGGTGTAGGCTCTGTTCCTGACAAGGAGTGGGGTGAGCGTATTGTTGCAGTTATAGCTGGTGATATGAATCAGGACATTGTGGCTGGCTGGATGAGAGAGAATATTCCATCTGGTCTGCGCCCACGAGAACTGCTGTTGGTCTCCGAGTTAAGACGCAATCGTCTGGGCAAGCTGGATCGAGAGTGGTTAAAAAATCAGGCAGAGAGTGCGTTTAGCATACCCTGAATCTTTAGTCCGATCTCTGCTATCTCGTCTTCAGCAACTGACCCCTTAACAATGCCGGCACCGGCGTAGAGAATAGCTTTTTCATCTTCAACCATTGCGCAGCGTAGTAGCACATGGATCTCTCCATCTCCATCAGGATCAATCCAGCCGGCACCACCACAATACCCGCCACGGTAGCTGTTGTTGTGTTCAGTTAGCCACTGGAGAGCCGCTGTTCTTGGGGTTCCACAGATTGCAGGGCTCTGGTGAAGGGCCTCAATCAGCTCAAATATGGAGGTACTGTCTCTTCCGTCTTCTGTTTTCAGCCTCCCCTTGATCGCGGTCAGTAGATGTTGAATATTCTCAAGCTTGTGAATGGTTGGCGTGGCTGGTATATCTACGGTCTCACAGAGTGGTAGCAGTGCACTGCCGACAGCATCAACCACCAGCTGGTGTTCATGACGTAGCTTGGGATTCTTGAGCAGGAGCTGTTCCTGCATACTCTCCTCTTCTTCACTGCTGCCCCGGGGAAGGGTGCCTGCCAGGGCGTCAGACTCCACGTCGGCTCCTCGCTTGGAGAAGAGGCGTTCAGGAGGTGCGGCAATAAAATGTCTCCCTTCTATGGAGAACGAGAACTGCGCGGTTGATGGGCTGCTCCGTTCCAGTTTTTTCAGGGTTCGCTCTGTGCCTATCGGATTGGAGAAGTGAAACCGTTGCTGCTCTCCTATTACCAGCTTCTCGATTGTGTTGGAGTAAATGGTCTCAATAGCATCCCTGAAAATCTGATCTGCCGAATCAAGGCTGTTGTCCGGAGTAATGGTTGATGGGGCGCCTGGAGGAGGGTGGTTATCTAGAATTTCTCTCAGCTGGTTGATATCCTCCTGCCAGTTTTCCAGGATCTCTTCCTCTGCTATCCCCTCTCTCTGGTGTGAAAAAATGACACTCTGTCTCCCGCTCTGGTTGATGAGCTGAACGCGTGGCAGCATAAGTAGGGTGTTGGGGAACCCGTGCCACTCATTCTGCATTGGATCATCCTCATGGAATGCGTAATGAAACAGAGTTCTTGGTGAGGCTCCGGTCTCTTCCGGGTCAAAAACAGCCCATGAGTTTGTGAGTTGCAGAAACTGTTCCCTGGCCTCGGTAAAGCGTTCTCTCCCTCTCAGCTCTCTCTGCCATCCGCTCTGCAGTGCGAGCAGCCTTACCCCTTCACGTGGGCTCCTCCAGTAGATACCATTTTTTAGGGGTGGTGGGGCAGTGAATGGGCGCTCATTGAATGGCAGAATGATGCTGATAACCTGATCAATTTGGCTGTCACTGTTATTATAAACTAGATTAAGTTCATGTTTTAACTTATTGATCATTGGGTGTTGTCTAAGTAAAAACCTGGACTAGGTTCTTCGCTTGTGCTTTGTGAAGTCTGGCGGACGTTTTTCATTAAAGGCATTACGGCCTTCCTGTCCTTCGTCTGACATGTAAAAGAGGGCAGTGGCGTTACCTGCCAGCTCCTGAATTCCGGCAAGCCCATCGGTATCTGCATTAAATCCAGCCTTGAGAAGACGTAGTGCTGTTGGACTGTGCTGCAACATCTCCTGGCACCAACGGATGCTCTCCTCCTCCAGCTTGTCAGCGGGGACAACACGGTTGACTAGCCCCATATCCAGTGCCTCCCCGGCACTGTATTGACGACAGAGAAACCAGATCTCTTTTGCCTTTTTCATCCCTACGGTGCGTGCCAACAGACCCGCTCCAAGACCTGCATCAAAACTTCCGACCTTGGGGCCGGTCTGTCCAAAGATGGCACTGTCGGATGCGATGGAGAGATCACAGATCAGATGGAGGACATGGCCACCACCTATGGCGTATCCATTTACCATCGCCACTACCGGCTTTGGCAAGGTACGTATCTGACGCTGCAGGTCGAGTACATTGAGATGCTCTCCACCACTCTCATCCTTGTAGCCGCTAGCGCCACGAATCTTCTGGTCACCACCTGAGCAGAATGCCTTCTCTCCTGCACCGGTCAGGATAATGGCTCCTATCTCACTGTCCATATGTGCGCGGTGAAATGCATCTATCATCTCCTCTACAGTCTCCGGGCGGAAGGCGTTATGTACCTGGGGACGGTTGATGGTGATTTTGGCAATCCCCTCTGCACTATCGTAGAGGATATCCCGGTAGTTGGAATCGATATCTCTTATCCACTCAATCAATGTAGTGACTCCCAGTATTGGTGATGGTTACGGTTGCTGATATTGCGATCAATGGTCAATTCTATCAGTTTGGGATGGGGCTGTTGGAGCACCTCATCCAGGTATAGTGCCAGGCCATCTCTATCTGTTACCTCTCTGTAGGGGATATCATAGAGGGCGGCAACTCTCTTGAACTCTACCGTAGTTGGGGTTAGCCAAAGTGACTCAAATTCAGGTAGCTGGGCTGGGGGAAGATGGCTGAAGATGTTGCCGCCACCATTATTGATCACAATAATTGTCAGATCCATCTCCAGCTCTTTTGCCAGATAGAGGGCGTTCAGATTGTGAAAGAGGGTAAGGTCACCTAGTAGTGCAACAACAGGGGTGTCGGGGTCTGTAACTGCACGAATGCCACAGACGGTGGCAAGGTTGCCATCAATCCCGCTGGCCCCGCGATTTGCAAACAGTTTTAGAGGCTCCTCTCTTTGAGTCATCCAACCATCGATATCTCTGATCACCATGGAGTTTCCACTAAACAGAATGGTGCCGCCAGGCAGTTGTCGGTTTAGCGTCCTGATTACCTGATCTTCACTCAGGTCGTCAGGGTTGCTTCTCCATTCTGCCGCTAACCGCTCCTTCTCTTTTAGTGTATGAAGATGGCTATTACCAGCCTGTGGCTGTGGGCGTCCAGAGGGACACCCGCAAGGCGAAGCGGGGAGATTGTCTGTAGGGTTGGGGTCTGCATACTGTAGTAACTGTTGGCAGAAGGTTGCAGGGGAGGTAGAGATTTTTGTATTGGATAGTGATAGTGGATCGCTCCAGACAGTTTTGTGGTGCACGGTGATGTAGCGTTTTGGCAGGCTCTCTTGTAGCAGAGTAGCTACCGCTTTCGATAGCGGAAAACGACCAAACTGGATAACCCACTCTGGACGACATAACCTGCGGTTCTTCTCATTACGGAGGATTCCGTCGTAGTGGGTAAAGAACAGTTGATTGTCGTCATCTCCCCAGCGCAGGTTGGAGAGTGGGTCTGCAAAAACTGGAGCCCCAAGACTCTCGGCAAGCTGGTTCAGTACTGTATTGAAGCCCTTGGGATAATGTGACTCTCCACACAAGATAACCCCTGGTTTGCCACTGACCTCCTGGCATATCTCCTGGTAGTCAATAACAGGGATGGTGTTATCAGCATGGTCCCTGGCGGCATATTGCAGGCCACTATTGTGCCACTTGATCTGCTTGCTGTTGCGGGCAAGAAGTGGTTCTCTAAACGGGATATTCAGGTGGACGGGCCCCGGTGCCGGATTCTCCATTGACTCAATCATCTGTGGAACCAGCTCTGTCAGCTGAGTAACTGGATCATCTATCTCATCCGGGGGAGGGGTGGTGTATCTGGCACTAACCTGTTCCCCAAAGATATTGTTCTGGGCAATGGTCTGGTTGGCCCCACAGTTGTGAAGTTCTGGTGGGCGATCTGCAGAGAGTAGCAGAAGAGGGGTGGATGAGTGGTATGCCTCAATAACGGCAGGGAGCCAGTTTGCAACCGCAGTTCCAGAGGTGCAGATCAGAGCTGTTGGGACTTCTCTCTTTTTGCTCTGTCCAAGTGCCATGAAGGCTGCATCACGTTCATCTACGATGACCCAATATTTTGTATCGGGGTGACGAGCTACAGCAAGAGCCAGAGGAGTTGATCTGGAACCGGGTGAGATAACAAAGTGGGTTATGCCGCCATCCACCAGAGCCTGTATCAGGGTGGCAGACCACTGCAGGTTTATAGCACCTATATCACTCATATCTCTGCAAAATATCTCTGAGAGCATCAGGGAGGGGTATCTTCTCTCCACTATCAATAGAGGTGGTTACATGGGTAGTTGTAACTGTGGCCTTGAGTTGTGGCTTGCCGCCATCATCAAAACCATGCGTCAGGGTTTTCAGGGTAAATGAGTGGTTGCCAATGGCTGTCACCTGAATAGTAAGGGTAAGGGTTTCACCAAGTTTTATCGGTTGGTGATAATCCGCATCGGCATGGACCAGAGGGATGGCCTCTCCTCTCTGTTGAATAATGTTGTGAAGAGGCAGGTTGTTGCTGAATAGCATCTCCTCATAGGCATTGTGGGTCAGCCTGAAGAGCTCTCCATAGAAGAGCAGGCCGGCGCCATCAATCTCGTGAAGTTGAACTCTATGGGGGTAGGAGAAAAAATTATTCATGGCAGGGTCAGTATCCCGTTTTTTATCGGTAGAGCCAACATAAGATCTTCTGCTAGCAGTGATGAGGTTGCAAGCCCGTGAGCATGTCTCTGTTCCGGGTCAACAGCTCCAGCACAGTATGCTGCCGAGATTATGCCCACGCTACTCTCCAGTGCTGAGGTGATGATGACATCAACCCCTCTCTCTTTAAACTGAGTGGCAATCTTGAAAGTTGTATATGGTCCTCCCATCAGAGCAGGCTTAAGGACAACACGCTGGAGCTGTTCATTTTTTAGTAATGTCTCAACCCCAAAGTCAGACACTGATTCATCCAGTGCCAGCGGGAAGGGTGTCTCTCTCTGTAGTTTATTAATAGTCTCAAGGGTGGGGTTTTTAAGTGGCTCTTCCAGAGACTCTATATTTATGGGCATGGGTAGCGCTTGAATGGCAGAGATAAATTGAGATGCTTCCGTTATGCTCCATGCCTGGTTTGCATCAAGCCTTATTTCAGTGTGCTGTGGCAGTGTTGCAGCTAAGCTGTACAGTTGTGCAACCTCTTCATCAATAGATGACAGGCCAACCTTTACCTTTATAACTGATTCACCATCAACTGGTTCTGTTGCTTTGGCAAGAGTACCGGCAGGGTGGTTGACCCTGATTTTATTGGTGGCATTGGGGGATATCCAGCTGCCTGGGGTCAGGCCGCATCTTTTCGCCAGTATTGTAATCAGGGCAGACTCTACCCCACAACAGGCTGCAGGAGAGGTGTTGCGTAGATCTGGAAGTCTGGCCAGCAGGTCATCGACAGAGATGTTGTCTGCCTCTTCCTTTAATAGCTCCAGAGTTTTGCGGCACTGTTCCAGTGATTCGCTACCCATCTCTGGTAGAGGTGCCGCATCTCCCAGCCCTGCTACGCTATCCTGCTCACTTATCTCTACAAGAAAACCTGCACGATTGTTGATGGTTCCATGGCTAGTTACCCATGGATGCCTGAGTGGCAAGTGATAGGGGAGGATGAAGAGTGAATTAATCATCATCCAGGATGGATAGATAGGCCAGCAGGTTGTGAATATCTTCCTCGCTATACTCGTTGAAGAGGGATTCATTTGTCTCCTCATTGTCATGAACCCTGTTGCCATCCCTGTAGGCGAAGATCTGTTTCAATAGATATGCACTATATTGTCCAGTTAGTAGAGGAATACTCTTTTTAGGTTTCCCCTCCCCATGACGGCCATGACAGCTTGCACACTCTTGGTTGTAGAGCTTTTCTCCTGCATTCACATCACCTTCGAGCCTGGGTATGGTGAGTAGCTTCTTACTTAGTAGCAGACGTTCATAGGCATCAAAGTTCTCTTCATCTATTGGCGGAAGTTTTGAATAGAGTTGTATGGTCGGGAGGTATGCAGATACATCCAGCAGATCCTCCTCCGGCAGCTCTCGCTCCTTGGTGTATGGAATCATGGGGTGGTTGAGACGTTCACGACTTTTGAAACGACGTAGCTCCTCTGCAATGTATTTTTCCGGCAGTCCTGCTAGACGGGGATACTCTCCCTCCTTGCCCCCTTCGGCATATTCACCATGACAGCCTGCACATACCTCGTTGATCTCCTCACCAATCTCAAGATTTGCAGCAGATGAGATACCTGATACAACCACAATGGCCATTGCTCTGAATGTCTGTTTGATTCCTTCCATGGCAGGTATTCAGGATGGTAGAGTTGCTAAAGTTGATCACCACGGCGGAACAGCATATATCCGACAGAGGCAGCGACTGTACCTAGTACAAGAGGGTATGCCATAGCCCATACCAGATACCAGAACTCGCCAAAATGGTCGAGAATGAGATAGGCTGAGGGGCCGAGCAGAACAAGCTGAGGATCAAACAGCAGCATCGATGCGGTACGAAAAACCTGTAGTGGGTTGCTCAGTGCGATGGCAACAATAGTATCCGAGGGGATCTGTTGCTGAATCATTATGCCAAGCAGAATAAGATCCAGAAACAGTAGCAGGAAGAGCCAGATCATGAAGGCGCTACCCTGAGCCACATCTGGTGACCTGGCAATGGTGGAGATTAGCATCCCAATACCAAGGAAGCACCACGATAGAGAGAAGAGCATGGCTGTGTAGAAGAGGAAGATGGACCATGGAATCTCCATATCCTGAATAACTCCCCATGCAATTGCCCCTGCCATGGCAAGGAAAACAGGAAGGAAGACTACGGTAAAGCGACCAAACATCTTTCCCCAGAACCATGAGGAGAGAGATATGGGTAGTGAGAGCAGGTACTCAAAGATTCCTGCATCACGATCACCGGCGACAGAGCGTACTGTGGTTATCAGAATAAATATCGGGAGAATAGCCATTGATAGCTGAATGTATGTAATCAGGAGGCGGGAGAGTCCGACAAACCCCATTATTCTGGATTCAGTCAATCCAAAGGCAAATAGCAGGGCAATAATTCCCCCAAAGACAATTGAATATATAAGGAACCACTTGCTACGCAGTGACTCGGAGATATCTGCCTTTGCTGTCATCAAGGTGTGCTTCATGGTTTGCTACCATCCTGTGGCTGTTTGGGGCGATTGGCCTCTTCGGCACGGTGGGCAAGACGAGCCTTTAGTGAGGCATAGTAGCTCTCCTCCTGACTGAAGACAGAACTTCTCATCTCCAGGAAGCCGACTGAATCCTGAGTGGCTTTGGGTTGCGCACTAAAGCCATAATTCATCGGGGTATGGGTAACTTTTACATATTGTGCCTCTCTGGCGTTTAGCCACCCTCCATCTTGATAGTTGTTTACCCATATCTCGGTTTTTGGGTCATCTCTCCATGGCTGCTCTTCGAGCCAGAGTAGAGCACAGCCTATATCATCAAAAGTATATGGCTTATGGTGTTTGCCACCACGAATCTGGGCAGAGTGGTTGCGATCACTAAGTGCCATCATGCAACGATCACAATTGTCGCGATCCCAGGTGACATCAACCGGGCCTGTTGCGGGATCACCGCTACAACCAGCAAGAGAGAGCAATAGGGCCAGAGATGCCATCTTCAGTGAGTTTATGGTTGCCCATCTCACTGTCTGCTCTCCTCGATATTGACTGTTGCCAGCAAGGCGGCATAGCGTGAAAGTACTCCCAGAAAACGGAGGCGATCTGGTCCTGGAATAGTTCCAGTCCACTCTGTTTCAGAGTCCTGGTTGCTGAATCCCCATGAGCTGATGGCGGCAGAAAATGCTGGTTCGATACGAGTGGTCTTGATGGTGCAGTTGAGCAGGCTGGATAGCTCAACACTATCATCAACTCGATCATCCAGAATTACCTTGCCTCGATCCAGCTCAATCACCCGGTTTACCAGTGATGCAACCTCATCAAGTCGATGGCTGGAGATCAGCATTGCGGTCTCTTTTCTCTTCTTCTCAAGCATGGAGAAGAGGATATGTCTGGCCTCAGGATCAAGGTTGGCAGCCGGCTCATCCATTATGAGTAGATTGGTAGGGCGCCCAAGCGCTATGGCAATCAGCAGTTTCTGTTTCTGCCCGCCAGAGAGTTTTACAAATGGCCTTTTTTTGATGGTATCCAGTCCGAGCCCCAACTGTTCAGCTACTGATGCCATCTCTTCTGTGGAGCACCCACAGACACTGGCAGAGAAATCGAGAAGTTGTTGAACCGGCATCTTTAGTGGTGGAGGGAGTTGGGGTACAAATCCTATCCGTGAGAGAACCTCTTTTCTCTCCTTGCGAGGGCTCTTGCCATCAAGGGTGATCTCTCCATCGCAGCTGTATTCACCGAGCAGACAGCGGATCAGAGTTGTCTTGCCGGCACCATTGGAGCCGATAAGGGCAACCCTGTCACCAGTCTTGATCTCCAGATCAAGCTCCTGCAGAACTGTGGTGCGTCTGAAGCTCTTTGATACCCCCTGCAAGATGATCATTTTTTCTTGCTCAGCCCTTTGAAGTGGTAGCTTAGAGAGTCTGTTGGACAGACATCTACACACATGCCGCACCTGGTGCAGTCGGGACCTATGCCCACATTCACATCTGGTGCACGTCCCTTGATTGTCCACTCCAGCACATGTGGAACCAGACAGACCTTGCGGCAGTCTCCTTCATGGTGGCAGGCGTCAACATTGTAGTTGATCTTCAATGGGGAGAAGATACCAACAAAGCCATAGGTAAGGCCGATAGGGCAGGCATAGCGACACCAGGCTCTGCGCGAGTAGAGGATCTCTACAGTAAGCAGAAACAGTACCCAGAGCAGCGCAACTGTAGGGCCATAAATCAGTGCTCGACTCAGAATTCCCGTGGGGGAGATCGCCTCAAAAATCGTGTAACCGGTACCAAGTGCCAGGGCAATAAAGATGATATATAGGTAGAGGCGTGCCTTACGGTTAAAGAGATGGTTTTTGATTATCTTCTTTTCAACCAGTTTAATATGGATCATCTCGGCAAATTCCGAGAGCAGATGGTATGGGCAGACCCAGGAGCAGAAGGTGCGTCCGCCCAATAATAGCCAGAGGATAAGGATAGTGACAGTTCCAATAAGCAGGTTGATTACAACTGTCTTGAAGGCGAGCATCACCTGCAGAGCTGAGTTTAGGTCAGCCATATGGAATCCAAGAAAACGGGATGCAGTTAGTGCGCCCTCCAATACCTGGATATCCAGCGTATAGGAGACGACAAAAAGGAGGTTAATCAGGATTAGAGTGGTCCAGCGTCTTTTGCGCCACTTTTTGTTGTGAGTTTCACGATATATCTGGTGCTCTTCACGTGCCTTTACCTTATCTATATCGCCATTTTTTCTCTTGCGCTCATGGAGCTCTTGCGCCGCGGCAGAAATTTTTTCAGGAGGAGTTTTGGCGGGGCTTTTCCCCATCATTATGTTGACGCAATACTTGCCGATCTTCATGCGACATCCTCCCACACTTTTCTCTCATCTATGACAATTGATGGAGCAGCAGTTGGGCAGACCATCTCGCAGACTCCGCATCCTACACATCCCTCCAGCACGGTAGGGCGGTAACGCAGGCCACCATCTGGCTTCTTCTCTACGGAAAGCATGATTGCCCGGTGTGGAGGACACTGATTCTTGTCTCCGGACGGTGGTTTACCTGCATCACACTGGTTGGCCCGTATCTCTATTGGACAGAGGCGAACGCAAAGATCACAGAGTGGCAGATCAAAATGTTGTTCATTAAGTTGTTGTGGCTCCCAGCGGTCAATCTCGTCAAAGCGAAGCTTGCCGTTGTACTCGGGCCCACGGGTAATCCCCCTGAACCCCTCTTTTTTCATCGCAAGACATTCATCTGGCAGTTCAAGGCGCGCGATCCCCATCCTGGTTTCATGGGAGTAGTTGATCTCATGGGTCAGTGCACCGGTTGGGCATGCCAGAACACACTGCAAGCCATCACAGGAGAAGTCACAAGCCTGGTCACGGGCATCAATATAGGCTGCCCCCTGACCCTGGCCATCAAAAATATCTGCCAACTCAATGGCCTCTACCGGACATACCTGAACACACTGCCCGCACTTGATGCAGGAGGCCAGGTACTCCTTCTCATCGAGGGCGCCGGGGGGGCGTAATCTAGGGGCAGTATTGCTTACTGTGGGTAGCAGGGTAAGTAATGAGAATCCTGTAACCCCAACAACCATGGCTGAGGTTCTCATGAACTCTCGACGCTCCCTCTCTTTTCTTGATAGACGCTTAGGTCTCTTCTCTGATTCGCTCATTGCAGGCTATTCTCAAGTAGTCTTAGTGATGATGACCAATCCTTTTTGGCCTGTTTTTCATCTTCAATTGTAGCTTCCTCTATTAAATCGTTCAGCTCTGCTGTTGTCTCGGCAACACGATTTTCACTGTTTAGTATACGGCTATCCAGGGATGCCAATAGTGGTTTTTCATCCCTCAACAGTAGTGTTGGTTCAGAGAATGGGGCAAGCTGCTCAAGAAAATCAAGTGATGCAAGAAGTGGTGTTCCCATAAAGAAGCGGGCATCAGGGCGGTCCATCCAGAGTCGATCAGCATAGGCGTAGAGCTCGTAGGGCGTATCTCCAGTGCCGTCACTATTCTGATCAAATCCCTCATAGTCATCCCAGTGATTTCCTTCCCACACATTTTTGGTGGCACCGCCGTTTCCATCGACAGCCACCTGCGTGATGTTGTCCTTGAAGCTATTATTGCGCGCAACATTTCCCCACCACGGGGTATGGAAGAGCATACCGATGCCATTAAAGGCAATCAGGTTGTCCTCCATCAGGTTGATGGTATCTGGTTGGTATGGGGATACATCACTATAGATGCCGGTGGCACAGTATAGAATCTTGTTGCCGGTGATTTTAACGTCACTGGTCTCCTTGAGCCCTATCCCCATCCCTGTTGTCCCCTGAGAGTGGGCTATATAGTTGTTTTTGATTACTGCACTATCACTGTACATCAGGAATATACCTACAGAGTTGTCTGTATACTCATTCTCCTCAATCAGATTTCCCTGTGAGTACATAAAGTGGAGAGCATAGCGTCCACCGGATGATCTGTTGCGAGCAATGGTGTTGTCTTTCGAGTACCAGACAACCATATCTCGAGAGTTGGTAATAATGTTATCGGTGACCTGGTTATCAAAGCTATACCAGAGTCGGACCGAGTCCCCCTGAAGACCAAGAGCCCGATCACTTTTAGAGCTGATTTTGTTGCGACGAATAATGTTGTTCTTTGATTGGCTCAGGTCGATCCCGAACAGACACTCTTCTATGGAGTTGTCCTTCACTACATTAAAGTCTCCCTTAACCTGAACCCCGGAATCTACATCATTATGAGAACCGCCAGAATTGATTAGGCGGAGATTCTGTAGAGTTGCTCCATCAGTATCCAGGTAAATTACACTTCCTTTTCCACCTGCATCAATGGTAACCCCATTCTTTCCATCAATGGTGATAGGGGTCTCAATGGTGACGGGACCAGCATATATTCCTGCTGGTGGTGTCAACAGACCACCCTTTGGGGTGGCATCTACAAGATCCTGAAAGGAGGGAAGATCTGTAGCCTTAGACTGAGGCATGATCACAGAAAGAGTTACAGTTAATGCTGTTAACAGTAACCAGCGTGTAGTGAGATGAGGTCGGTTCCAGCTCTCCACCATCACTTGTTTCACGTTTACGGACTTCGACTAAATCGATCGGTTTTAATTGTGCGATGATTTCAGGCGAATCAGTGCAACTGCAGCCAGAACTACAGAGTTGAGCATGATTAGTCCAAAACCATAATTTGGGTATGAGTAGGTGGCAAACTGGGCAACCTTGCCAACCCCAAATACGGTTGGCATAAATGGTTTTACAGTAAATGCACCCATCTCACTCAGATTGTGACCAAACCACCAGAGCCATCCGGCGTAATCCATAATAAAGAATATTGGCAGTGCCATGGGAACAAGAATCAGTATCCAGGTAAAGATTTTCTCCATCTTCCAGAGGCCAATTATAATCAGTGCCATGGCAGCCAGCAGTCCGCCAAAGACAATATTGGTAATGGTCATAATTAGCTCGGTACGCTCAATATCAGTCATTCCTACCTTGTCTGCCATAATCCCGCAACGAGACATAAATTCACTCTGTTGCTGTTCGGTAGTCATGGATGAGTCACTCTGAATCATCTTGTACATTTCATGGAAGGTGGACATGACGGCAGGGGTCGCACCAGCGTTGACCAGGAGATCATTCAGATCTTCAAAAGGACGCTCCTGAGTTGCATATAGGTCAACATAGGTCATCTTTTCTGCATAACTGTCACAATCCACCCCAATGGTTGGGAAGTAGCGTGCCAGGGCCTCTTCATAACTCGCCTCGATAGCCTGGGTTCCGCTCCAGCTCTCTATCTCTTCAGGATTTAGTTGCATGGTGCTCATCAAGTCGTCACGATAGGGAGAAGACTGCATATTCAATCCACCTTCGGTGTAAAGGGTGGTGTATGCCCAGCCAGCTATTACAATGGAACCAGCCCCCATCAGCATGATACGTTGTCGATTATTGGGTATGGCAAAGGCGATAATCATCAGCCCAAGCAAAACAAATACAAATGGAGATACCGCACGCTCTACCGGGGCACCGGCAGCAATTGGATACATTCCCACATAGTGGTTGATGGCGTCCATCTCATGTTTGCAGTTGAGAGCCTCCTCCTCAAATTTCTCTTCGGTCTCGACTTTCTCGCAACCATTAAAGACACCATTGACGTGGAAGTGGATGCGAATCCCCTGAGGGAATGCAGCTTCTGGATACTGCGGCGCCTTTAGTGATACCCACCAAACCGGGCTATAGAAGATGGAGATCAGCAGACCGATGGCAACCATGGAGAGGGTGCCGATAATAAAGTGCTGTTTTGTGCTGGTAGTGCTCATGTTGTAAAAACCCTTATATCTTTTGTTGTCTGGTTTTATTGCCCTGTCTTGTTCTATACGTCGTTACTCACTCCTCCATGAGAAAATCTGGATTCACCCTCCTGTAGGGGAGGGTGAATCAAACATTAGTCGTAGTCGGGGTTGATCCAGCCAACAGCCCCCAGATCCTCTGCAGGTACAGGGATACGGGATGTATAGTCTATAACCGCCTTCATATCTGCATCACTGAATTCGGCAATCTGCTTGACCATGTCAGGGTTGGCATTACGGCGCTTGCCATCACGAATCCACTCGAACTGACGCAACATATAGGCATAGTGCTGCCCATGGATCTTGGGATAGAACTTCTCCTGGTTGCCCTCACCATTGTCACCATGACACTGTGTGCAGTTTTTCTTGTAGAGCTCTTCGCCTCGGGCAAGATCTGTTCCGTCACCCTTGCCATTGTCCGGGTTCATTGGCAGTTTGGCGATGTAGTCGGTTACATCTGCAATTGCCTGCTCGTCACCAATCGACTCAGGAAGGGCAAAAGGGTACATTGTTGGGTTATCACGATTCAGGGCACGAATATCTGCCAACTGTTTGATCAGTACATTTTTGTGCTGTCCTGCCAGTTGGGGGAATGTTCCGTTCTGCATCCCCCACCCCTCCAGAAGGTGACATGCAGAGCAGACCTCGTATACCTCGATTCCATTCTCACGGTCAGGAGTAAGTGTCATTGCAACACTCTGCTCACCTTCACCGGTATTCCAGTCCTTTACATCGGTAACCTGTCCACCGGCTGATACCGAGGCGTTAACTCCTATTCCAATAAATGCGACCCCAGCCACAATTGCCGTAATTTTCTTCATCAATATCTCTCCACTATGTTCTGTTTATTCAGGCGTTCTATAGATTATGTGATAGAGCCATTTTTTGCTTTGATCTGTGTCAATGCTCTCTTTTTACTTCAGGGTTGATAGCCACTCGGCAATCTCTGCCATCTCTGTCTCATTAACCAGCCCCATTACACCTTGCATGGCGGCAGCACCGCCGTTATTACGAACTCCGGACTTGATATCCTTCATCTGATTAAGAGCATACTCTTTGCTCTGGCCAGCCAGTTTTGGGTATGTAGGAAGTACAGGGGTCTGTGCATCCTTTCCATGACATGCCCAGCATGTCTTGCTCTCATAGAGTGCTGCACCATCTGCCGATGCTGTTGTAGCCATTGTAGATAACATGGCTATTGATGTTGCTACCAGGAGAGTTTTACTAATATTCATTATCTATTCCTCTGTTCAATTATTGTCAAACTGCATTAGATCCTATTCAAACTTTATTTCCAAACTATTTCAGAACAGTTTTTCAAGGAATTTTTATTAAAAAAGGGGAGAGCAATAAATGCTCTCCCCTTAAGGACTAACAGTGTGTTAGTTGCGCATTATTTAGCTTGCACAACCGCACCGTGTTGTTCCAGGTAGGTTTTGGCGCGCAGACCAATGTCCGCAGCCTTCACCTGGTACTGCCACCACTGACCAGCCTGCAGAGTTGCATTCTGGAAGTCGTTGGCAGCTGCAGATTCCTCTGCCTTTTTCTGCCATGCTGCAGCAAAGCCCAACTGATCAACGGCATCCTCAACCAGTGCAGTTACTGGTGCGAAGTCCTTGAAGTTGGTGCTGGTGATATAACCTACAACACTGTCGATAATGGCTTGCGTATCCAGATTGGTCTGGTACTGCTTGTCATAGTCTGCCTTGTTATAGGTTGTACCATCAACAATCTCACCCTCTACAGCCTTGTAGCCTTTGGGTTTGACCAGCAGATAGCCTTCCATCTCAAGGTGGAGTGCTGAACAGAACTCAGTACAGTAGTAGGGGAATACGCCCTCTGTGTCTGCCATGAATGTTGCAGATACAGTCTTTCCTGGTTCCAGTGAGAGGTTTACATTGGTGCCGTTGATTGCGAAACCGTGGGTCTCATCCTCAGCACGCTCCAGGTTGGTAAGGTGAATAATTACCTTGTCACCAACCTCGGCCTCAATGGTCTCTGGAGTGATATGTGAACGGATCACAGTACCAAATACCTCAACAGTACAGTTGTCACCATCACAGGTGCGAGATGTCTTCTCACGACCAGCACGGGTCTTGTAAGGAGAGCGCTTGTCGGAGCGGCTATCCCAACCAGACTTGTAGCGGATAGCTGGCTTAAGCTTGTCTGCCTTAATCGCAACCGCGTAGTGCGGTTCGCCCAGTGGTATAGGCATATCATAGAGCAGCTCCATCTTGTCGCCACTGATATCGATCAGCTGGTGGTTCTGTGGATGGAGTGGGCCGACAGGATTGAATCGGTCAATCGCCAGCTTGTCCAGTGCTACCAGATACTTGCCGTCTGGAGATGCAGAGTCACCCTCCATAGTCATCAGATGGCCAATATTGTAGTGAATGGAGAGCTTGTCCAGAATCTCACCAGTACAGTAGTTCCACTTGGTGACCTGAGAGTCTACGTAGATAGAGGTGTAGACAGTACAGTCTTTGGAGTCATACTGCGTATGCAGTGGCCCAAGACCAACCTGTACCTGTCTTTCCAAAGCATCTTCCAGAGAGACAATGGGGATACCATAGTCATCACGAGCCTCATATTTACCGGCACTGTGTGCAGCCATCATCTTCGCGAAGCTGTATACATATGCGTGGCTATCCAGCTTGCCGGATACGATCATGAACTTGCCGTCAGGAGAGACGTCAACACCATGAGGACTCTTTGGTTCAGGAACCAGGAATAGAGCATTGTTCTCAACCATGGTCTCCATGGAGAGCACATCCATGCCATTCACTGATTTACCCTTGCCGGCCTTGTAGAGCTCTACTGCCTTCTTCCAGTTAACTGCATGGAGGAAGTCAGTATCCTTCTGCGAACAGCCTGCCTCATAAGGAGGACGCCCCTTCTCGATACCGCCTACGTAGCGCTCGGAACAGAATGAGTTGGTGAAGGACCAGCCATCACTACCAAACTTGCCGAAGTCGGAGAGGTCCTGACTGTATGGAGGCATCTCAACTGTAAATGATTGAGATGGATCAAGGCGACCTATCTCACGGTTGAATTTCCAGTAGGTAACACCGCCACGATAGCGGTCATTGAACTGCTCCAGAGGTACATACTCATCCTCAAATGGTGCAGGGTACTGGGCTGCCTCAATTACATAGTCAGTATTTGGAGTTACAAATGCACCACCATGCTCATTATTAAAGTGTGGGTTGACTACAATCTGTTTGGTTTCGAAATCATGTAGATCAACTACCGCCAGACGAGGGTTGTTCTTGTCATTAATGAATAGATACTGTCCATCATACTCAGCGTTGGTTTCGGAGATCGCTGGATGGTGGGTATCACCAAAGTTGATATCCTTACCGTTGATTCTTCCTTGAGCCAGGACTGCCTTGGACTCATCATCAAAGCCGTAACCCTGCCACGGCTCTGGGGTGAATACCGCAACGTATTTGAGAATACGCATTGAGGGAATTCCGTAGACAATTAACTGACCACTTTGACCACCAGAACTGAAGGCGAGATACTCATCACGACCTCCAGAAGGGGTGTAGGTTTTTGCTGCCGCCAATAGATCCTTTTGTGTAAGGCCACGGGCCTCCATCACATCGTCCAGCGCGGATGACCACGCTGCACTTCCGGTTCCGAGCGACATTCCGATGGCCATTGCCATTGTGAGTGTCTTTTTAAACATAAGTTGTTGACTCCTGATTGTTTTTTTATCGCCTCGATCTCCTGGGAGAGAAATCTGGGCGCATGATTTCAAAACTAAGTTGAACTTAGTACCCGTGAGAGTAATACATTAGAGCACCAACTCACTTTGACCTAGATCAATTTGGTTGTTTAATATAGCCTGAACACAGCATTACACCATTCTGTTACGGAGTGTTTATGTTGCAGGATTCAACCGTTCAGTTATAGTTGGTCGCTACAGCTTTAAAAACCACCGACGGAGAGAACAATAATGAAAAAAGTGATTGGAGCAATTTTGTTGGCAGGCAGCTTTGGTGCCTATGCTGATACCCAGTTGAGTTGTGATCTGGACGAGATTGATAGCTATTCAGGCGAGGTGACTCATAATGCTGATGTCAAGGTCTCGGTACCTGACAACCATTTCCGTGACAAGCGTGTCAGTGAACATGATGAGGATTATGTCATTTATGAGGAGTGGGTAATCAACCCGCAGGCCTCGATCTACCGTCTCAGAGGCAAACTGGATGGTGAATTGGTCACTCTGGAGAAAAGCATGATTGAGGCAGGTACAGGGATTGTGCGCGGAGAGATTCGCCACAAGGAGCTGGGTAGTCGTCCAAGAAAGAACACTACCTATGAGGGACGTTGTTATCTGGATGAGTAGTGTTTAGGAAATATATTGACCCAAAAAAGCCGTTACGTGTAACGGCTTTTTTTATGTGTCTGGTTGTTATTACTGGGTTTTTATAACAATGGAAGAGGCTGCACGGTTGGCCTTTTCCCGTGCCTGGTCTGTGGATTTGTCACGTGATAGCACAACCCCCATTCTGCGTCGCCCACTTACCTCAGGCTTGCCAAACAGTCTGAGTTGAGTGTCAGATTCAGCCATGGAAGATTCAATGCACTGGTAGCAGATCTCGTCTGATTCACCCTCTACAAGCAGGACGCTTGATGCAGATGGTCCATGTTGATGAATGTTCGGTATGGGAAGCCCAAGGATCGCACGGGCATGGAGAGCAAACTCGGAGAGGTCTTGTGAGATAAGGGTAACCAGACCGGTATCGTGGGGGCGGGGAGAGACCTCACTGAATATTACCTGGCCCCCCTTTATGAATAGCTCAACCCCAAACAGGCCACGTCCACCCAGTGCATCAGTAACCTTTTTTGCCATCTCTTCGGCAGCTGCCAGGGCATCAGGGGTCATTTGTTGTGGCTGCCATGACTCTCTATAATCTCCATCTTCCTGGCGGTGACCTATTGGTTGGCAATATGAGGTGCCATCATTGTGACGAATAGTCAGCATGGTTATCTCGTAATCAAAATCGACAAATCCCTCAATTATGATTCGCCCAGCACCAGTACGACCTCCCTCTTGAGAGTAGTTCCAGGATGACTCTATATCATCCTCACACCTAACTGTGCTCTGCCCCTTGCCGGATGATGACATGATTGGTTTGACAACGCAGGGTATTCCGATATCTCTGATTGCCTCCAGATACTCCTCTCTGCTCTCTGCAAAACGGTATGGGGATGTCTCTATTCCTAGCTCTTCGGCGGCTAGACGACGAATTCCCTCCCGGTTCATGGTCAGTTGTGCGGCCCGGGCAGTTGGTATTACGGTAAAGCCCTCATGTTCAAGCTCAACCAGGGTATCAGTTGCTATTGCCTCGATCTCGGGGACAATAAGATCTGGTTTCTCCTGCTCAACAACCTCTCGTAGAGCTGAGCCATCTAGCATGGAGATAACATGGGAGCGGTGGGCGACCTGCATTGCCGGTGCGTTTGGATAGCGGTCAACAGCGATAACCTCAACCCCAAGGCGTTGCAGCTCTATGGCTACCTCCTTGCCAAGTTCGCCACTTCCACAAAGCAGGACACGGGTTGATGTAGATGAGAGCGGGGTTCCAATAGTAGTCATGATTGCAATAATACCATCTACCCAAACCTCGGTTCAGAGGATAGAATGCTCCGCATTCAATTTTTATGGAGAAGAGATATGTTTAGAACGGTAGCAGCATCAATTTTGGTTCTGGCAATGGCTGGGTGTTCCGACAGTGGTAATGCTGTAGAAGAGATTGCAGTCTCCCCAGGGTTTGAGATGACGACGCTAAAGGATGGTAGCGGAGCAGGCGCCAAGCCTGGTGATATTGTCTCTGTTCACTATACAGGAACCCTGACTGACGGCACCAAATTTGACTCCAGTCATGATCGTAACGAGCCTTTCAGCTTTACTCTGGGTGCTGGAAATGTGATCAAAGGGTGGGATCATGGTGTCAAGGGGATGAAGCGCGGAGAGCAGCGCAAGCTGGTGATTCCGCCAGAGATGGGGTATGGCAGCCGTTCAATGGGGCCAATTCCTGCGAGTTCTACCCTGCTGTTTGATGTGGAGCTGATAGATATCCTGAGCTATACAGATATCAACAATGAAGAGTTACAGACGTTGTTGAAAGAGGACGATATTGTGCTGGTAGATATCCGCCGACCAGAGGAGTGGAAAAAGACAGGTATTGTCGAGGAGTCAGAAATGATTACAGCCTTTACCAAACGCGGCAGTCTCCATCCTGAGTTTAACGAGAAATTCCTGAAACGCTTCAAGGCAGATGATCGAGTCATCATTATCTGCCGTACCGGAAACAGGACAGCTCGTCTGGCTCAGGCTTTGGTAGGGGAGATGGGTTGGAAGAATGTATATAATGTAAAGAGAGGTATTACTGACTGGATCAAGAAGGGGTATCCAGTAGTAAAACCATAGAGTGTTATAGCCTGTAGAAACAATAATTAAGGAGAGTAATTATGAAGAGAACAATTTCAGCAACACTGGTTGCAGGCATGCTTACTATGCCGTTGGCCGCATCAGCAGACAGAACCGATCAGTATGTAAATGAGAGTCGTGCTGCCGTTAAGTCACTATTCAAGACTCTGAAGGGTAATCTTGTCGGAGCGATGAAAGCTGGTGGACCAATCAAGGCTATTGAGGCCTGTAACCTCAGTGCCCAGCCATTGACTGTGGCGGAGGCAGGGCGCCTCGGTTACGATATTGGCAGAACCAGTCTGCGTCTGCGTAACCCTGTTAATGAGGCGGATGCGTGGGAGATCAAGGTGCTGCAGCAATTTGAGGCTCGCAAGTCTGCTGGTGAAGACCTCAAGAAGATGGATTACTACGAGGTTGTTGATAGTGGTGGTGGCAAGACATTCCGTTACATGAAGGCTATTCCCGCGGGTAAGCCATGCATGGTATGTCATGGCGATATGGTTGCACCGAAGGTTCTGGAGAAGATTCGTAGCCACTATCCACTTGATCAGGCAACCGGCTTTAAACCAGGAGACCTGAGAGGGGCGTTTACTATCTCAAGAAAGATGTAATTCAGGAGAGAGAAAAACAGTGTATTTTTTGGTCTGAGCGTATAAAATGCGCCACACTTTTGCGAGCGTGGTGGAATTGGTAGACACGCCAGATTTAGGTTCTGGTGCCGCAAGGTGTGAGAGTTCGAGTCTCTCCGCTCGCACCATATATAAAAAAGGGGCAACCACTGTTGGTTGCCCCTTTTTATTTCTACCGGCTGTGAGCCTGTCAGGTTGTAGTTACTCTGTTGTAGCGTCACCTGTTGTTGCTGTCTCGGCAGAACTATCAGCCTCCTCACCCTTCGGCCTTCTTGGGTAGCGATCAGTCAGATCCGCTGCAGGTGGTTGCTGAGGAGCACTCCAGCCCTGTTGCGGACCATACCCATAAGGTTGTTGCTGACCCCATCCTCTGTTGCCTCCCCAGGGCATGCCGCCCCAGCCTCCATTGTTTCCACCACCCCAGGGCATTCCACCCCAGCCGCCACGGTCACCGCCTCCCCAAGGCATGCCACCACCACGGCCACCCCACGGGCTGCCCCCGCCCCAGCCAGGCTGTGATCCCCAGGGGGTCTGCCATCCGCTTGGACCCCACTGCTTCATATCTTGCCCCCAATACTCTTTTTTCCATTCGCGAGCCTCAGGCGGGCCATCCCACTTGTCCCATCCGCCCCATTTGTCCATCTTCCAGTCCTCGGGATCGACAAAGGCATTTGCGCTGGTGGTAAAACTGGCAACTGCTGCAAGCAGAAGTGCGGTTGTGAGTTTGTTGGTTTTTTTCATGGCAGGCTCCTCAGTTTATTGTTCTGTTATTTGACAGAAGCTACCACCATGCGGGGTTTAATACAAATTTGGTACCGAGGGGGGGACTTGAACCCCCAAGACATTGCTGCCGGCGGATTTTGAATCCGCTGCGTCTACCAATTCCGCCACCTCGGCATTGAGGGTGCGGATTATAGGCGCAGTGTGTTGATGATACAACGGGATTATTGACAATGAATGGTTGCACTGTACAATGCCCATTCGACTTTACAGGCGCGTAACTCAGTTGGTTAGAGTGTCACCTTGACATGGTGGAAGTCGGTGGTTCGAATCCACTCGCGCCTACCAAATTTTTTAAGATTTTTTATTATTAACATGCGGCCTTTGGTGTGGGTCGCCACTGGAGATTGATAATGCCTTTGATTACCCTGCCCGACGGCTCCCAACGTAGTTTTGACCAAGCAGTTACTGTTTTTGATGTTGCCTCTGATATTGGCCCGGGCCTTGCAAAAGCCGCCCTGGCCGGAAAGATTGGGGATCAATTGGTCGATACCTCTTATCTTATTGAAGAGGATGTCTCTCTCTCCCTGATTACCAGTAGAGATGAGGAGGGGGTGGAGATTATTCGTCACTCCACAGCACATCTTCTGGCGCAGGCAGTTAAAGAGATTTTTCCAGAGACCCAGATCACTATTGGTCCAGTGGTAGAGAACGGCTTCTACTACGATTTTGCTCGTGATGAGAAGTTTACCCCGGATGATTTCAAGATCATCGAGAAGAAGATGGCTGAGCTGGCGAAGCAGAATATAAAGATAGAGCGTTCCGAGATGGGGCGTGATGAGGCGGTAGCTTTTTTTGAGGAGCAGGGGGAGGCCTACAAGGCTGAGATCATTCGGGATATCCCGGCTGATCAGACCCTCTCGCTCTACCGTCAGGGGGATTTTATCGACCTCTGTCGTGGTCCCCATGCCCCCTCTACTGGACATCTCAAGGGCGGCTTCAAGTTGATGAAGCTGGCCGGCGCCTACTGGCGTGGTGACTCCAGCAATGAGATGTTGCAGCGCATCTACGGTACCGCCTTTCCAGACAAGAAGCAGCTCAAGCAGTATCTGCATCGGCTGGAGGAGGCAGAGAAGCGTGATCACCGCAAGATTGGCAAGAAGCTCGATCTATTCCATAGCCAGGAGGAGGCGCCAGGGATGGTCTTCTGGCACAGCAAGGGGTGGTCGATCTATCGTGAGGTGGAGGAGTATGTGCGTGAGAAGCTGCGCCACCACGGGTATCAGGAGGTCCATACCCCGCAGGTGATTGATCGGGTGTTGTGGGAGAAGTCGGGCCACTGGGACAAGTTTGGTGACATGATCTTCACTACCCACTCCGAGAATCGTGACTATGCAATCAAGCCGATGAACTGTCCTGGCCATGTGCAGATCTACAATCAGGGGCTACGCAGTTATCGTGACCTGCCGTTGCGAATGGCAGAGTTTGGCTCCTGTCATCGCAATGAGCCATCAGGCACCCTGCATGGGTTGATGCGAGTTCGCAACTTTACCCAGGATGATGCCCATATCTTCTGTACAGAAGATCAGATTCAGTCTGAGGTGGCGGCCTTTATGGATCTGCTGTTTGAGGTCTATGAGGACTTTGGCTTCAAGGAGGTATTGATCAAGCTCTCCACCCGCCCAGAGAAGAGGGTTGGTAGTGATAAGGTGTGGGATCAGGCCGAGCAGGCACTAGAGACTGCGCTCAATACCAAGGGGCTGGATTGGGAACTGCAGCCAGGTGAGGGGGCATTCTACGGCCCAAAGATCGAATTTTCGCTCAAGGATTGTATTGGTAGGGTCTGGCAGTGCGGCACCATTCAGGTTGATTTCTCAATGCCTGGCCGACTGGATGCCACCTATATTGATGAGCATGGTGAGAAGAAGAGTCCGGTCATGTTGCACCGTGCAATCCTCGGTTCGCTCGAGCGTTTTGTTGGAATTTTGATTGAGGAGTACGCAGGCTCGATGCCGGTATGGTTATCCCCACTGCAGGCTGTTGTGGTCAATATTACGGATCATCAGCGCGAAACTGCGGAAAATGTGGCAAAACAGTTGAATAATGCAGGGTTTAGGGTCGAATCGGACTTGAGAAACGAGAAGATAGGACTTAAAATTCGCGAGCATTCCATGCAACGTCTCCCCTATATCTTGGTGATTGGGGATCGTGAGATGAAAGAGGGTGCTGTCGCAGTCCGTGCCAGAGGTGGTGAAGACCTCGGTACACTATCTATTGAGGCGTTTATTGAGCGTCTGAGAGAGGATGTGGAGAGACGCAAACAGTAGTTTTGTGTGCACAGCCCCATGGTTTTTATTTTTTGAACAGGAGAACTTGAGATCGCACTTCAGCCAAGAGGCCCTAGAGGCCGGATGCCAGAGAAGGTAAGAGAGCATCGAATCAACGAGGAGATTACAACATCCCAGTTGCGTGTATTTGGGGCAGACCAATCAGAGTCGGTTGTGGTTTCACGAAGTGAGGCGCTGGAGATGGCAGATGAGGCCGGACTGGATCTGGTTGAGATCTCACCAAAAGCGGAGCCGCCAGTCTGTCGAGTGATGGATTACGGCAAGTTCCTGTTTGAAGAGAGCAAGAAGAAGAACGCGGCCAAGAAGAAGCAGAAGAAGGTTCAGGTCAAGGAGATCAAGTTTCGCCCCGGTACTGGTGAAGGGGACTATCAGATTAAACTGAAAAATCTGATGAAGTTTCTAGGTCAGGGAAACAAGACAAAGATAACCATCCGTTATCGTGGTCGTGAGATGGCTCACCGTGAGCTTGGGATGGAGATGCTCAAGAGGATCGAAAAAGATCTGGAAGAGTATGGGAAGGTTGAGCAGTTTCCCAAGATGGAGGGGCGGCAGATGGTTATGGTGGTCGGCCCAATCTCCAAAAAGAAGAAGTAGATACAGTTTATTTGGTCTCAGTCTGGTCAATGGCACACCGGCTGAGAATTTGAAACGAGAGCCTGGCTCTCACTATTAAGCAAGAGGTGAAAAGATGCCAAAGATGAAGTCTAAGAGAGGCGCTTCCAAGCGCTTCAAGCGTACCGCGTCCGGCGGTTTCAAGCGTGGACAGGGTTTCCGTAGTCATATCCTGACAAAGAAATCGACCAAGCGTAAGCGTCAGCTACGTAGTCCATTAAGTGTTCATGAAAGCAATGCAGGTGCGGTAAAACGTATGCTGCCTTATAGCTAAGCCGGGAGCAGAATTATGCCAAGAGTAAAGAGAGGCGTTCAGGCACGTGCACGCCATAAGAAGGTTCTAAAGGAAGCGCGCGGTTATTATGGTGCCCGTAGTAGGGTCTACCGCGTTGCTAAGCAGGCGGTTACCAAGGCTGGGCAGTATGCCTACCGTGACCGTCGTCAGAAGAAGCGTCAGTTTCGTTCACTATGGATTGTTCGTATCAATGCGGAGGCTCGTAATAACGGGATCTCTTACAGTAATATGATCAATGGTCTCAGCAAGGCAGGGATCGAGGTCGACCGTAAGGTTTTGGCTGACCTGGCTGTTCATGACAAGGCAGCATTTGCGGCAATTGCGGAACAGGCAAAAGCTGCACTTTAAAAAACGGTGTTGAACACCATAAAAAGGGGTGACAGTCTTTTGCAGAAAAGATTGCCGCCCCTTTTTTATTTCTGAGATAAAGATATGACCACAGAATTGAGTACCCTGGTTACGGATGCAGAGTCTGCCATTGAGCAGGCTGTTGATCTGGCTGCACTTGACCAGGTCAGGGTTGGAGTGCTGGGCAAGAAGGGGGCGCTGACAGCCATCCTCAAGACTCTTGGCAGGATGGAGCCGGCAGAGCGCAAGGAGACAGGTGCGGCGGTTAATCGAGCCAAGCAGGCATTGCAGCAGAAGATTGAGGAGAAGAGAGCGAAACTGGAGAGCGCTGCCCTTAATGAGCAGCTATCAAAAGAGACTATTGATGTCACTCTTCCTGGACGTGATCGCCATAAGGGATCCATCCATCCAGTAACCCGTACCCTTGAGCGTATTGAGGAGCTGTTTCGTCGGGTTGGTTTTGATGTGGCAGAGGGGCCTGAGGTTGAGGATGATTATCACAACTTTGAGGCGCTCAATATACCTGAGCACCATCCGGCACGTGCAATGCATGATACCTTCTACTTTCCTGATGGCCGTGTACTGCGTACTCACACCTCGCCTGTTCAGGTAAGGGTGATGGAGAGTGAAGAGCCTCCACTGAGAATTATTGCCCCTGGGCGCGTCTATCGATGTGACTCTGATCTTACCCACACCCCGATGTTTCATCAGGTGGAGGGGTTGATTGTTGATGAGTCAGTCAGTTTTGCCGATCTCAAGGGGCTGATCCACGATTTCCTGCGTAGCTTTTTTGAGCAGGATGATCTTCAGCTTCGTTTTCGTCCCTCATATTTCCCTTTTACAGAGCCATCTGCCGAGGTTGATATAGAGTGTGTGATGTGTGGAGGAGATGGGTGTCGTGTCTGTAGTCACACTGGATGGCTTGAGGTTTTGGGTTGTGGCATGGTTCATCCAGAGGTGTTTCGTCACTCTGGAGTAGATACCGAGAAATACAGTGGTCTCGCCTTTGGGCTTGGGGTTGAGCGCCTGGCCATGCTTCGTTACGGTATTAATGATCTTCGTCTATTCTTCGAAAATGATCTGAGATTCCTTAAGAGTTTTAATTAAAAACATATAACAACATATTGTATAAATTATGAAATTTAGTGAATCATGGTTGCGTGAATGGGTTAATCCAGAGGTCTCTACCGAGACTTTGCTGGAGCAGTTGACGATGGCTGGACTTGAGGTTGATTCAGTCGAACCGGCAGCCCCTGCCTTTGAAAATGTTGTGATTGGCGAGATTATGGAGGTGGAGCCACACCCTGATGCAGACCGTCTGCGTATCACCAGGGTTGAGGCAGGCGAGAGTGAGCTGCTGACAATAGTTACCAATGTAGCTGATATTGCTGTGGGCGAGAAGATTGCTGTTGCCAAGGTTGGGTGCGTTCTTCCTGATGGCATGAAGATCAAGCGAGCAAAGTTGCGTGGCGTAGAATCATTCGGCATGTTCTGCTCCATGGGGACCTTGGGTCTTTTGGAGGAGAGTGATGCTCTTGAGCGTTTCTCTGCAGATACTGTTCCAGGCATTAATATTCGTGATCTTCTGGGGCTGGATGACCAGGTTATAGAGGTTGATCTGACCCCTAATCGTGGTGACTGTCTGAGTCTCTCCGGAGTTGCTCGCGAGGTGGGGGTTATTAACAAGAGTGGTGTAAAAGCGGTTGAGTTTGATTTGGCGGCTGTCGGTTCAGACAAGACCTTCCCCGTTGTTGTTGAAGACAGTAATGGGTGTCCCCGTTATCTGGGGCGGGTTGTTGATGGAGTTAATCCGGCAGCAGAGACACCGCTCTGGATGCAGGAGCGCCTGCGTCGCGGAGGTTTGCGTTCTCTGGGTCCTCTGGTTGATATTACCAATTATGTGATGCTGGAGATGGGGCAGCCTATGCATGCATTTGATCTCTCCAGGTTGAGTGGTGGAGTGGTTGTGCGCAGTGCCAGATCTGGCGAAACTATGACTCTGCTCGATGGCAAAGAGATTAAGCTGAATGAGGATACCCTGCTGATTGCAGATGATAATGGACCGCTTGCGCTTGCAGGAATCATGGGTGGGGAACAGAGCGGGGTTGCTGATGAGACCACCGATATCTTCCTGGAGTGCGCCTTCTTTGCGCCGCTTGCCATTGCCGGCAAGGCGAGAAGTTATGGGCTGCATACTGACTCGTCTCACCGTTTTGAGCGGGGGGTCGATTCACAGCTGCAACAACGTGCCATGGAGCGTGCAACCCAGCTTATAGTTGATATTGCCGGAGGTGTGGCAGGGGCTGTTCAGGAGGTGGTAGACAGTGCTGCTCTTCCTCAGACTGAGACAATTATTTTACGCAAGGATAGATTGCAACGCACCTTGGGGCTGACTTTGTCGACTGATGAGGTTACCGAGACTTTGACCGGTTTAGGGCTTGCGGTTGAGCTTCAGGAGGGTGGATGGAAAGTGGCCTCTCCTTCGTGGCGTTTTGATTTGTCTATTGAGGCAGATCTGATTGAAGAGGTGGGTAGAATTTATGGGTATGATCGGTTGCCTAGTACTCATCCAGAGCTTAGTGCAGAGATCAGAAAGAATCCTGAGTCAAAAATTGCACTACGAAATATCAGGGAGACCCTGGTTGATCATGGTTACCATGAGGTTATTACCTATAGTTTTGTGGATCCGGAGATGCAGAAGGTGCTTGATCCGGAGGTTGAGGCATTGGCACTGGCCAACCCAATATCAAATGATTTGTCTGTTATGCGAACTACCCTCTGGCCAGGACTGTTGCAGAGCCTTGGGTTTAATGCCAAGCGTCAACAGAGCCAGGTGCGTCTGTTTGAGACGGGGTTGAGTTTCGTCCCTTCTGAGGACGGTCTTCGGCAGAAGCGCAAGATTGCAGGGCTAATTTATGGTGAGTCATCCCCCGAGCAGTGGGGCACAAGCGGCGAGGCGGTTGACTTTTTTGACATGAAGGGAGATCTATCTCCGCTGCTCGATCCTCTTGACAGTGCAGAGCATCCATTGAGGTTCGTTGCTGCTGAGCACCCTGTTCTTCATCCTGGCAAGAGTGCCAGAGTAATGGTTGGTGATCGGGCTATTGGGTGGATGGGGGCTATTCATCCGGGGGTGGCTGTCAGGCTTTCATTATCAAAGGGTATTTTCCTGTTTGAGTTTGATCTGGACTCCTTGCAGGAGGGGAGTATTCCTGGTTTTGAACAGCTATCCAAATTCCCGATGATCAGGAGGGATATAGCACTACTGGTTGATCAGGATCTGTCGGCACAATCCTTGATGGATACGGTGGTGGAGTCTGTGTCCAGGGATCTGTTGAGTGAGCTGCGTCTCTTTGATCTGTATCAGGGCGATAATCTGGCGGCTGGTCAGAAGAGCCTGGCTATAGGAATTTTCCTTCAACACAGGGAGAAGACATTAACCGATGAGGATGTGGAGGAGGTTGTAGGCCTGGTTGTGGAGAGGCTGAAACTTGTCCACGGAGCAAAATTGAGGGATTAACTAAGAAACCTCTGAAAAAGCTTAATGGGATGTTGTAACATACTGAACCATAACCTCTCCCCCATAGGATAACTTGTGAGGGAGCTCTGATTTGGTCACGAGGTGACTTAATCAGAGGTTTCTTAACCGAATTCTGCATAATTTTTGTTGCCGAAAGGTTTTAAATTTTATATTGTTACGGCAATTAGTAGAACCAGATTAACCGAGGGAACTGACACAATGACTCTAACAAAAGCATCTCTTTGCGAGGCACTTAATAATGATCTTGGGCTGAACAATCGTGAATCCAAGGAGATGATTGAGCAGTTCTACGAGGAGATACGCTCTTCTTTGGAGGATGGAGAGAATGTTAAGTTGTCTGGTTTTGGGAATTTCGATCTGCGCGACAAGTCTCCCCGTCCTGGACGCAACCCCAAAACGGGTGAGGAGATTCCCATAACTGCGCGGCGTGTGGTGACATTCAAGGCGGGGCTAAAGTTGAAAGAGAGTGTTGCTGGATACAGCAGTTCAGTTCTCTCCTGACTAAACTCTTCTCTATAGATAATGAGCCACGATCCGGAGTCAACAGAGGTAAAGGTTAGCGAGCTTCCTCCGATACCGTCAAAGCGTTACTTTACGATTGGAGAGGTTTCGACTCTCTGTGTGGTAAAACCTCATGTGCTGCGTTATTGGGAACAGGAGTTTGCCCAGCTTAAGCCGGTTACCAGAAGGGGTAATCGTCGCTACTATCAGCAACATGATATAAAGTTGATTCGAAAAATTCGTGGTCTTCTCTATGAGGAAGGGTTCACAATAAGCGGCGCACGCCACAGACTTGGAAAGAAAGGGCAGGGCGTAAGTGCCAAGGCAGATATCTCTGAGGTCCGTAGAGAACTTGAGACTCTTCTCAAAGCGATATCAAAATAACCTTACTGTTCAGTAAGTTCTATACTATTTTTAATTAAGTTTATAGTTTTTTCCAGCTTCTTTATAGAGTATGGGATGGCAGGGCTGTGTCCCCATACAGGCCCCGGCCATGCAGGATCACCACTCTCTCTTGCAATATGGTGAAGATGTAGCTGGGGAACAATGTTGCCCAGTGCCCCCAGATTCAGTTTGTCTGGATGGAACAGATCAACTATCAACTGCTGTATCAGACAGGATTCATTCATTAACAGAACGCTTTGCTCTTCTGTCAGCTGGTAGATCTCCTCTGCATCATCCACATCGGGTACCAGAATAATCCATGGATAGCGGGAATCATTCATCAGCAGGCAGTGGCTGAGTTCGAGTTTTCCCAGGTATTTTGTATCTTCTATTAGTTTGGGGTGAATGTTCATGAGGGGTATACTAGGGAAACTCTGAAAAAGCGTAATGGGATGGGGGTTTGGGGGAAGGGCTCAACAGTTGTTATTGTAACATGCTGAACTATAATCCTTCCTCCATAGGATAACTTGAGAGGGAGCTCTGATTGAGTCACGAAGTGACTTAATCGGAGCTTCCCTAACGAAAAACCGGGATAACAGTTACATAAGCTAGGGGGAGAGATTGGAACAGCTACAACTATTGGCATTTGATGAGCTTCTTGTTCGTCTGCAACCCACACTGTTAATTAGTGAACTGGTGATATTGATGCTGGCGGTAGCGACAGCATTCTGGACCCAGAAGAATATTACCAATTACCTGCAACTGGTTGCCGATGGTAACTACCAATCTTTAAGACGTTTCACCCGCCACTCCCTGAAGAGGATCATCTTTCCACTCAGTATGATGTTTGTGGTACTGGTTGGCAGAGTGATTGTGGAGCGTATCTTCACATCTGCAATACTCCTAAATGTGGCGGTTCCACTGCTGTTTTCTCTGGCTCTTATCAGACTTATGGTCTACCTGTTGAGAAGGGCATTCAAGCCCGGGCCACTGGTCAAGGCATGGGAACACCTGATTAGTACATCTATCTGGATAATTGTTGCGCTACATCTATTGGGGTGGCTACCAGAAGTGGTGCGTGCGATGGATGTAGTCGGTGTCAGTGTTGGGGATGTCCGTATTTCTCTCAGAACTGTGGTCAAGCTGTTTGTGGTGGTTGGAGCCCTGCTGGCATTGGCAGCATGGATCTCACGGATGATAGAGAACACTCTGCGCCACTCAAGACATCTGACTGCAGCAGCCAAGGTAGGGATTGGCAAGAGCAGCAAGTTTGCGCTTTATATACTTGCAGTATTGATTGCGCTCAACTCGGTTGGTATTGATCTGACAGCGCTTGCAGTCTTTGGTGGTGCGCTCGGTGTTGGGCTTGGATTTGGTCTGCAGCGTATTGCCAGCAATTTTATCTCTGGTTTTATCCTTATTTTTGATCGCTCAATTCGACCTGGTGATGTAATCAGTATCAATGATAAATTTGGATGGGTTCAGGAGTTGCGAGCCCGTTATGTGGTGGTGCGTGATCGTGACGGGGTGGAAACACTGGTGCCAAATGAGAACCTGATTACTACAGAGGTGATTAACTGGAGTTACAGCGATCACCAGGTTCGTCTTAAACTACCTGTACAGATTAGTTACAAGGATGACCCAGAGCAAGCAATGAAGATTCTTGTTAATGCGGCAAAGGCGTGTAAGAGGGCGCTTGATGACCCTGCTCCTGTGGCACGTCTTATGGAGTTTGGAGATAACGGTATTGAGCTGGAGTTGCGGGTCTGGATTATGGATCCCAATAATGGGGTTGGTAGTGTACGCTCCGATATTAACCTGGTTATCTGGAGAGAGTTTAAGAAGGCCGGCATTACCATCCCTTATCCACAGAGAGATATTCGTCTTGTTGATGGAGCTTCCCTAGAAGCTGTAGATGGGTAAGTTAACCCCATACCTGTGGGTGCTGTTTCTGAATGCGTTTGTTGATCTTGGCCACAAGATCACAATTCAGAACAGTGTCTTCAAGGTTTATGATGGGGAGATGCAGATTGTCCTTACTGCACTGGTTAATGCACTTATTCTGATTCCGTTCATCCTGCTGGTAACTCCTGCCGGCATTATCTCTGACCGACTTCCCAAGGTGGAGGTTATGAGAAGATCTGCTGGAGTGGCCGTGATTATCGCGTTGCTCATCACCCTTAGCTACTATCAGGGATGGTTTGAGGCAGCATTTTTCATGACCCTGTTGCTTGCTATCCAGAGTGCATTTTTCTCACCAGCAAAATATGGGTACATCAGGGAGCATGTTGGCATGAGAGGATTAACCAGTGCCAATGGTGTGGTACAGGCAGTTACCATCATTGCGATTCTCCTCGGAATGTTCTTCTTCTCTTTTCTGTTCGAGTTGATGTTGACCAACTCTTCACCGGATGGCGGTTCTGCCTACCTACAGACCATTGCACCACTTGGTTGGTTATTGGTTGCGCTCTCTCTGGTCGAGTGGCGCATTGCACGTTATCTGCCTGAGGGGGAGTATAAGGTGGTGCCAGAGATTCACGGCGGCCATACTTTAGGGTTGATTCGAGAGCACTCTGTTATCTGGTACTCCATTCTGGGGCTCTCTCTATTTTGGGGAATATCACAGGTTTCTATTGCAGCTTTTCCTGCTTTTGCAAAAGAGACACTTCAGGTGACAAATACCCTGGTGATTCAGGGAGTGTTGGCCTCTGCAGGTGGAGGTATTCTGCTGGGCTCTTTGATGGTTACATGGTTATCCAGAGGGTATATAGAGACAGGACTGATTCCTGTTGGTGCTGTAGGAGTTGCTATTGCCTTGAGTGCAGTTCCTGGTGCCGAGTCGCTTCACTCATTAACTCTTCTATTTTTTCTTATGGGAGTCTCTGGAGGGTTGTTGATTGTGCCTCTTAATGCACTGATTCAGTTTTACGCCAAGAGCTCCCGTCTGGGGAGGATTCTGGCGGGAAACAACTGGGTGCAAAATATAGTCATGCTACTGTTTCTTGGGGTGACAATGGGTGTGGCACTGCTAAGTTTTGAGACTACAGTTAATCCTGCAACCCTTTTCTGGGGTATTGCCATGGTTGCATGGGCAGCAATTGGGGTGGCTTTTATCAGAAGACCCCGTGAGACGATCACCTCTCTGATTCGTATGTTGGTAAGGGTGCTGTTCAGATGCAGGTACAGAATTGATGCTGTAGGGGTAACCAACATTCCCTCTCAGAAAGGAGCTCTACTGCTGGGGAATCACATCAGCTGGCTGGATTGGGCTATGTTACAGGCTGTTTCGCCACGTCCGATCCGTTTTGTAATGGAGTATTCCATTTATCAGAAGCCATCACTAAAGTGGTTTCTTGATCTTTTTGAGGTGATACCGATATCGGCAGAGAGGAGCAGGCAACCACTGGAAGAGGCTAAACGGTGCCTGCAGTCTGGTGATCTGGTCTGTCTATTCCCGGAAGGGGCAATTAGCCATGATGGTTGTCTCGGGAAGTTTAGGCGTGGTTTTGAGATGATTGTCGATGATAGTGGCGCAGTTATTGTTCCATTCTATATAGAGGGGTTGTGGGGGAGCAGATTTTCCCGTGCGGATATGGATGAGCGCTCTCTTTATGCAACTGGATGGCGGCGTAGAGAAGTTCAGGTGCTCTTTGGAGAGCCGGTTTCCAGTACCGTAAAAGCGGATGAATTAAGGCTGTTGGTGGCTGCTCTCTCATCCCGGGATTGCGACTAAAAAGATTGTTGCAGACAGCCCTATTGGTGCTATCCTATGGCCTCTTTTAACGGCTAACCATGATAAGGGAGAAGGTATGAATAAAGGGGAATTGGTTACACTGCTATCAGCTAAAACCGGAGTTTCCAAAAGTGGTTCCAAGGATGTTCTGGATGCATTGGTAGAGATTATTGGTGACAGTCTACAAAGTGGAAACAATGTACAGATTGCAGGGTTTGGTACGTTTAAGGTAACTGACCGAGCTGCCAGAATGGGCAGAAATCCAAAGACTGGAGAGGCGCTACAGATAAAGGCATCTCGCTCTCCATCCTTTAAGGCAGGAAAGGGTCTTAAGGAGAAGGTAAACGGATAGCAACCCAGTAGAAACTGATAGTTGTACACACTAAAAGCGGCACCATTATGGTGCCGCTTTTTTTATGATCCAGGAGACTACATCATCCAGAGGGATCTCCTGGCTATCCTGATCACTACGTCCCTTGTACTCAATAACCCCCTTATCCAGACTACGATCACCCAGTACCAGACGGTGAGGGATACCGATAAGTTCCATATCGGCAAACATTATTCCAGCCCGCTCCTTGCGATCATCAAGCAATACATCGATTCCTGCGTCGAGTAGATCCTGATATATCTTTTCAACAGCCTCGCGCAGACGATGTGATTTGTGCATGTTCATCGGCAACAGGGCAACAGAGAATGGAGCTATTGCCTCTGGCCAGATAATTCCACGATCATCGTGGTTCTGCTCAATTGCTGCAGCAACCACACGGGTTACCCCGATACCATAACATCCCATGGTCATGGTACGAGCCTTGCCACCTTCGTCCAGCACATTGGCTTTCATCGCCTCACTGTATTTGGTTCCAAGCTGGAAGATGTGCCCAACCTCGATCCCGCGCGCAATACGAATGGTCCCAGAGCCATCAGGGCTAGGGTCTCCATCAGTTACATTTCTAAGATCTGCGATGTTGGATGGATCCGGAAGATCACGTCCCCAGTTGACTCCGGTGAGGTGGTAGCCATCCTCATTTGCACCACAGACAAAATCAGCAACCTGGGCGGCCGATCTATCTACAATCAGCTTGAGCTCCAGACCAACAGGTCCCAGAGATCCGGCGTCAGCCCCTGCAGCCGAGCGGATATCTTCATGCTCAATAAGTTGTAGTGGTGACTCCACGCCATCAAGTTTTTCTGCTTTTAACTCATTTAGCTCATGATCTCCTCGCAGTAGCAGTGCAACGACAGACTCATTTGTGCCACGAACCAAAAGAGTTTTAACTGTCTGTTGGGGATCAACTTCAAGAGTATTGCAAACCTCCTCGATGGTCTTGCTGTTTGGAGTTGCCACTTTTTCCATTATGGCGGTTGCTTCACTGCGTTCGGTAGTCGGGGCAACTGCCTCTGCCAGTTCAACATTGGCAGCAAACTCACTCTGATCCGAGAAGGCGATGGCATCCTCACCTGAGTCAGCCAGTACATGGAACTCATGTGAGGTGCTGCCGCCAATTGATCCGGTGTCGGCATCAACAGGACGGAAGTGAAGACCCATGCGCTCAAATATTCTTGAGTAGGTGGCATACATTACCTGGTAGGTCTCCTGCAGTGAGTCCTGATCCATATGAAAGGAGTAGGCATCTTTCATGATGAATTCACGTGAACGCATTATCCCGAAGCGAGGGCGGATCTCATCACGGAACTTGGTCTGAATCTGGTAGAGATTAAGTGGCAGCTGCTTGTAGCTGCGGATCTCCCTGCGGGCAATCTCGGTAATTACCTCCTCATGGGTTGGTCCAAGCAGAAAATCTCTCTGGTGACGATCCTGAATCCGTAACAGTTCAGGGCCATACTGTTCCCAGCGTCCAGACTCCTCCCACAGTTCTGCTGGTTGTACTACTGGCATCAAGAGCTCTTGTGCACCGGACCTGTTCATCTCTTCACGAATAATGTTTTCGACCTTTCTGAGAGTTCTGAGTCCTGTTGGTAGCCAGGAGTATAATCCAGAGGCTAGCTTGCGAACCATGCCGGAACGAATCATTAGCTGGTGGCTGATAATCTCTGCTTCAGCTGGGGTCTCCTTGATGGTGGAGAGGAGAAATTGAGATGTGCGCATGGGTAAATTCCTTAAAAAGTTCCACCATTCCAGCCCCACATATGTCTTGCGGGCGCAGAAAATTCAATATATATACGGTTACTGTGAATACCTGTTCTGGCACCAAGCAGTTTTGTTATAGCATCTGAAAAAAACTGGGTAGATGATTCTGGCAACCCAAGGCTCTTGAATTCAAGATAGGCGCATGGGTCTGTAGTTCCACCAAACATCAGATTGGCATCGGTACGGATAGATATCATTACATATCCCTCTGGTTTTTGGAGCAGGTCGGCAAGCAGTTTTGAGCTGTCCGCCATCAGTCGCTCTTTTTCATCATGGTCGAGCGACACATTGGTCTCGATATTAAGGTATGGCATTTAAATAACCTGATGTTATGTATGGCAAATATATTTTTAAATTGATAAAAAAACGTCTTTTTGATCTTGTTTCAGTTTATTGAAACAGGCAATATAAGCAGTTCGTGAATTTGAATTATAACTTATGAGCGAGACTGCAGATCAAAGCAGTGTAGATCATACGTAAAGCAGATAGATTATTGTAGATTGAGAGGCAAAAAAGTGGAGTTATCGGGCGCAGAGGTCATTACACATTTTCTCAGGGATGAGGGCGTAGAGTATATCTTTGGCTACCCTGGTGGTGCTGTACTTCATATCTACGATGCAATCTATCGACAGGATGATGTAAAGCATGTTTTGACCCGTCATGAGCAGGGTGCGGTACATGCAGCAGATGGTTATGCTCGATCCAGCGGCAAGCCTGGAGTGGTGCTGGTTACCTCCGGCCCAGGCGCAACCAATGCAGTTACTGGTATTGCCACAGCATATATGGACTCCATTCCGCTGGTAGTTATTACCGGACAGGTTCCAACCCCACTGATTGGAAATGATGCCTTTCAGGAGGTGGATACAGTTGGCATTACTCGCTCCTGTGTTAAACATAATTTCCTGGTTACCAATGTTGATGATCTGGCCATTACACTGAAGAAGGCGTTTACCATTGCAACTACCGGGCGCCCCGGTCCTGTAGTTATTGATGTACCCAAGGATGTATCTGGTTTCAAGACAGAGTACAGCTATCCTGAAAGTGTAGAGATTCGCTCATACCAGACATCCATTGATCTACCAGATGAAAAGATCAAACAGGCTGTAGAGATGATGGTTGAGGCTGAGAAGCCTGTGCTCTATACCGGTGGAGGAGTGATTCTTGGTAATGCATCAGATGAGCTTAAAGAGGTTGCGCAGCGTCTGCGGGCTCCAGTGACTAATACCACAATGGGGCTTGGTGGTTACCCGGCAACCGACCCACAATTTATCGGTATGTTGGGGATGCATGGAAACTATGAAGCCAATATGGCTATGCACAATACCGATCTTTTGATTGCTGTTGGTGCCCGTTTTGATGATCGCGTAACCGGCAATATAGAGAAGTTCTGCCCTCAGGCAAAAATTATCCATATCGATGTTGACCCGTCATCTATCTCCAAAAATGTACAGGTTGATATGCCTATTGTAGGAGATGTAAAGAAGGTGCTCAGTGAGATAGTGACAATTCTGCAGCAGCAGCCTGAGAAGAAACTGGCTTCATGGTGGGGTGAGATCAATGAGTGGCGCAAGGAGGATTGTCTTGCCTTTGACAACTCTGGTGGAGTAATCCATCCACAGTTTGTGTTGCAAACCCTCTATGAGGTGACTCATGGGGATGCCTACGTGGTATCGGATGTTGGTCAGCACCAGATGTTTGCTGCACAGTACTACAAGTTTGACAAACCGCGTCACTGGATCAACTCTGGTGGCCTTGGAACAATGGGTTTCGGTCTTCCGGCAGCCATGGGAGCCCAGTTTGCCCACCCTGATGCTACTGTATGCACGGTAACTGGTGATGGCAGTATCCAGATGAATATTCAGGAGCTGGCAACCTGTCAGGAATTCTCGTTGCCACTAAAGATTATCAATCTCAATAACGGTTATCTGGGTATGGTGCGTCAGTGGCAGGAGTTTTTCTATGAGAGGCGCTACTCCGAGGTCACGCTGGAACGTAACCATCAGCCTGACTTTGTAAAGCTGGCAGAGAGTTATGGTCATGTTGGAATGCAGATCAGGAATCCTGATGATGTGCGTGGTGCACTCGAAGAGGCTTTGGCAATGAGGGACCGTCTGGTCTTTATGGATTTCATAACCAACCCTGAAGAGAATGTATATCCGATGGTGCCGGCTGGGGCAGGTCTTAACGAGATGATCCTGATATAGAGAACGTATTACGATGAGAAGACACATTATTTCACTGCTGATGGAGAATGAGGCCGGCGCACTGTCACGGGTTGCAGGACTCTTCTCTGCTCGTGGTTACAACATCGAGACCCTGACAGTTGCTCCCACCAATGATCCAACCCTCTCCAGAATGACTATTGTTACATCTGGAACCGAAGCGGTTATTGAGCAGATCAACAAGCAACTGAACAAACTTATTGATGTGGTTACCCTTGTCGACCTGACGGAGGGAGTACACATTGAGAGGGAGTTGGTCATGGTCAAGGTGATGGCGTCTGAGGCTGATTGTAATACTGTTCGTCAGGTGGTTGCAGAGCATCATGCCGATGTTGTTGACGAGACTGACCATGCATGTGTTATCGAGTTGCTTGGAAATAGCGAGAAGATCAATGCATTTATATCTGCGCTGGAGCCATTCTCGATACTGGAGGTTGTTCGTTCCGGGGTCTCCGGAATTGCCCGTGGTGAGGATGCCCTCAGAATCTGATTGATTGTCCGCAGTCGCTTTTTAGTGGATAATTCGCCGCTCTGTTTTGTAACACCATTATATTTAAAAATTTTTGTAATCTAGGGAAAGAAGAAAGATGAGTATTAACGTTTATTATGACAAAGATGCAGACCTCTCCATTATCAAGGGGATGAAGGTTGCTATTATCGGCTATGGTTCCCAGGGGAATGCGCATGCCAACAACCTGAAGGATTCTGGTGTAGACGTTATAGTTGCTCTTCGCCCCGGATCATCTTCTGCAGCCAAGGCTGAGGCCTCTGGACTGGCAGTAAAGAGTGTGCCTGAGGCTGTTGCCGAGGCAGATCTGGTGATGATTCTGACTCCAGATGAGTTTCAGTCCCAGCTCTACAAGAATGAGGTTGAGCCATCGCTCAAGCAGGGCGCAACATTGGCCTTCGCGCACGGTTTCGCAATCCACTACAACCAGGTCATGCCTCGTGCCGATCTCAATGTGATTATGGTTGCGCCAAAGGCTCCTGGACACACGGTTCGCAGTGAGTTTGTAAAAGGCGGCGGTATTCCTGATCTTATCGCTATTCAACAAGATGCCAGTGGTAATGCAAAAGAGATTGCGCTCTCATATGCATCTGCAATTGGTGGTGGTCGTAGTGGAATCATCGAGACAACTTTCAAGGATGAGACTGAGACAGATCTGTTTGGTGAGCAGGCAGTACTGTGTGGTGGTGCGGTTGAGTTGGTGAAGGCTGGATTTGAGACTCTGGTTGAGGGAGGCTATGCACCAGAGATGGCATACTTTGAGTGCCTGCATGAGCTCAAGCTGATTGTCGATCTGATGTATGAGGGCGGTATCGCCAACATGAACTACTCGATTTCCAATAATGCGGAGTATGGCGAGTATGTAACTGGTCCTGAGGTGATCAATGAGGAGAGTCGCTGGGCCATGAAGGAGGCTCTGAAGAATATTCAGAATGGTGAATATGCAAAGCGCTTTATCCTTGAGGGACAGGCCAACTATCCTGAGATGACAGCGCATCGTCGCAACAATGCAGCGCACCAGATCGAGGTGGTGGGTGAGCAGCTGCGCTCCATGATGCCATTCCTTAGTGAGAACAAGATCGTCGACAAGACAAAAAACTAGGAAAGTTCTGATTAAGTCACTTCGTGACCTAATCAGATCTCCCTCACAAGGATTCATATAAGAAACGCCTGTACTGAATAAAAATCGGTACAGGCGTTTTTTTATTTGTGACAGTGTGCCTCTATCAGCGATAATAGGAGGAATGAATACAACTGTAGAAAAACAGCGCAGAAGAGGGATCTATCTACTCCCAAATCTGTTTACCACCGCAGCCCTGTTTGCTGGTTTTTTTGCCATTATCTCGGCAATAAAAGGGAGCTATGAGGCGGCCGCTATCGCCATTTTTATTGCCATGGTTCTGGATGGACTGGATGGACGTGTTGCTCGCATGACCAACACCCAGACTGAATTTGGCGCCGAGTATGACAGCCTCTCTGATATGGTTTCGTTTGGAGTGGCACCCGCGCTGGTGGTATATCTTTGGGGGTTGTCAGCCATGGGTAAATTGGGGTGGCTGGCTGCATTTATATATACTGCAGGCGCAGCACTTCGTCTGGCCCGTTTTAATACTCAGGTAAGCAGTGCAGACAAAAGGTATTTTCAGGGGTTGCCAAGTCCTGCATCAGCGGCGGTGGTGGCAGGCATGGTCTGGGTTGCAGTTGATTACGGTTTTTACGGTGAGGGTGTTCCGCTAGAGCTGAGTTATATCGCGGCTCTGATTACGGCCTTGTCCGGATTGTTGATGGTCAGCAATATACGCTATCACAGTTTCAAGGAGCTTAATCTCAAAGATCGTATCCCTTTTGTTGCCATGATTCTGATGGTGGCGTTGATAGTATTGATATCGGCAGATCCACCACAGGTTCTGTTTGGAGGGTTCTTGATTTATGCGATTTGGGGGCCAGTCTCCAACTTGCTGGAGCTTAGAAAGAAGCGTGCGGAGCGTGCAGCTTCGGGTTCCGTGGTAGAACAATCCACAGATAAATTTTCAACTGACAAGGCAGATAGTGATGAGTAAGGATCAGTTAATAATATTTGATACCACTCTGCGTGATGGTGAGCAGAGTCCTGGTGCATCCATGAATATGGATGAGAAGTTAAGAATTGCACGTGCCCTGGAGAAGATGAGAGTTGATGTTATTGAGGCAGGTTTTCCGATCGCAAGCCCGGGAGACTTCGAGTCGGTTAGAGCAGTTGCTGGAGCGATCAGTGAGAGTACGGTCTGTGGTCTGGCGCGTGCTCTGAAGAAGGATATCGAGACAGCCGGTCGAGCTCTGGAACCTGCGGCCAAGGGAAGAATCCATACCTTTATTGCAACCTCACCAATTCATATGGAGAAAAAACTTAGAATGTCTCCAGATCAGGTGGTGGAGCAGGCGGTGCAAGCCGTCAAGTGGGCACGAGAATATACCGATGATGTTGAGTTCTCTCCTGAGGATGCAGGGCGTTCAGAGCCTGATTTTCTCTGCAGAATTCTGGAGGCAGTTATCGATGCAGGGGCAACCACTCTTAATATTCCAGATACGGTTGGTTATAATCTGCCGCACCAGTTTGGTGGGTTGATCAGCGACCTTATTGAACGTGTTCCAAATTCGGACAAGGCTATTTTCTCGGTTCACTGCCATAATGATCTTGGGCTGGCGGTTGGCAACTCACTCTCGGCTGTTCTTAATGGGGCTCGTCAGGTTGAGTGTACGATCAATGGTCTTGGTGAGCGCGCAGGTAATGCATCACTGGAAGAGGTGGTTATGGCCGTGCGAACCAGGCAGGATCTGTTTAGCTGTGATACTCGTCTTGATACCACACAAATTGTTCCATGTTCTAAAATGGTTTCCGGTATCACCGGATTCCCGGTGCAGCCCAACAAGGCAGTGGTGGGGGCCAACGCATTTGCTCATGAGTCTGGAATTCACCAGGACGGTGTACTAAAACAGCGTGAAACTTACGAGATCATGCGTGCTGAGGATGTCGGTTGGTCGGCAAACCGTATGGTACTGGGTAAACACTCCGGACGTAATGCATTCAAGACCAGGCTGAGTGATCTTGGAGTTGAGTTTGGTTCTCAGGAAGAGCTGAACGAGGCCTTCGCCCGCTTCAAGGATCTGGCCGACAAGAAGCATGAGATTTATGATGAAGATCTACAGGCGCTGGCGACAGACTCAGTGCAGTGGTGTGCTGACGAGTGTTACCGATTGATCTCGCTTCATGTCTGCTCCGAGACAGGTGAAATCCCCAATGCTGAGGTTACTGTACTTGTTGATGGAGAGGAGAAGACGGCCAAGGCAACGGGTGCGGGTCCGGTTGATGCCGTGTTTGGTGCTATTGAGTCTCTGGTGGAGAGTCATGCAAAGCTTGACCTCTACTCGGTCAACAGCATAACCGAGGGTACCGATGCTCAGGGTGAGGTTACTGTACGGCTCGAAAAGAATGGCGGTTTCATCAATGGCCAGGGGGCAGATACCGACATTGTAATCGCTTCTGCCAAAGCCTATATCCACGCACTGAACCGTGTTGCAGAACCAAAAGGACGTGAACATCCTCAATTATGATTTTTGCTGCGTTTGAATTGTTGCTGATTTTTGCGCTGGTTGGCTGGGTGGTATGGATGATAAGAAAGTAAATATGCAGTCACCATATTTGAATATAATGGGTATTCAGCAGTGGGTACGCAGAGATAGTACTGAAAACAGTACCACCAATAGCGACGACAATGAATTTTCCAGATATGTTGAAGAGAGCAAAGTAGCAACATCACCGCTACTTGTCATAACCACCTCGCTTGACGGAGAGGAGAGAATCCTTCTCGACAACATGCTGCAGGCTATAGAAATTAGTGGTGCAGAGGTTCAGCAGATAACTATCCTCAAACCGGAGCTGCTCTCTCAACAGGAGTTCCAGCAATATCTTGTGGGGCGTATCAGAGAATCATCGGCGCAAGCGGTAATCCAGTTGGGTGGTGACGTCATCAACCATACCCTGGTTGAGTACACCTTTCACCCATCCCACCTGATGCAGCATAAAAGTGACAAGCGGCACGCATGGGAGGCCTTGAAGCGAGTAAAGAAGAGGATTGATGGCTGACCTCAATATTCGTCAGATGGGGGAGGCAGATCTTGAGGGTGTGTTGGAGATCGAACAACAGGTCTACCCATTTCCATGGTCCAGACAGATATTCATCGACTCAATCGAGGCTGGATCACTTCTGGTAGTGATGGAACAGCGCAACAAGATTGTTGGATATGGTGTGCTTTCCAGTGGTGGTGGAGAGTCTCAGCTGCTCAATATCGCCATTGATCCGGAGTCACAGAAAAAAGGGATGGGAGAGATTCTGTTGAGCTGGCTGATAGAGCGGGCGCGAAGCAAAGGTTCTGAGATGCTTTTTCTGGAGGTGAGACTATCCAATATCTCTGCTCAGAACCTATATCTCAAGCTTGGATTTAACGAGATTGGTGTACGTGATAACTACTATCGCGTGGCTGGCGGAAAGCGCGAGGATGCGTTGATATATGCGCTACAGTTTTTACCAAAATAATCACAGCCTCACCCATGCAACACGCTCAAGCACATCCCTGTGTCGCTCGCCTGTGGTCGTCCAGGCCACAGACGGTTACCCGTGTGAGGCTGCGATCACTTTCGCAAGGATTTATACTATCGTTTCAGATTGTTAGGTAGTAGCGGGGCAATCGTCTTTTGGATGGCACCATGCACCTCCAGCCCACCAGCAATAACATTTCCTGTCTTCAGAAAATCGGCGCCACCGGAAAAATCACTACACACACCACCAGCCTCGGAGACCAGTAGCGCACCGGCAGCTATATCCCATGGGTTGAGCCCAATCTCCCAAAAGCCATCCAGCCTGCCAGCGGCCACATAGGCTAGATCAATCGCGGCCGATCCGGCACGACGTATTCCTGCACTGTCAGGAAATAGTGCCTTGAAAGTCTCCATATATACCTCAAGATGCTGCTGGTCCTTGAATGGAAACCCTGTGCCCAGCAGAGACCCGCTAATCCCTTTTCGGTTGGTGGTGCGAATACGACGATTGTTGAGCATGGCGCCATCGCCCTTGGAGGCAGTAAAAAGCTCATCCCTCAACGGATCATAGACAACGGCGTGAAGGAGGTTGTCACCAAATGCCAGGGCGATAGAGACTGAGAAAACCGGAAATCCATGCAGGTAATTCGTGGTGCCATCCAGAGGATCAATAATCCATTTGTACTCATTGCCCTCAAAGGAGCCATTCTCTTCGGCCAGAATAGAGTGGTCTGGATAGGCTTGGTGAAGGATTTTTATTATTTCAGCCTCTGCCTTGCGATCAACCTCGGAGACAAAGTCATTCTTTCCCTTGGATTCAATGTTAAGTGCATCCAGTCTGTCAATGGAGCGCAGAATTACAGAGCCTGCACGACGCGCTGCCTTGACGGCTGTATTGAGCATTGGGTTCATAACAAGATCCTGAGAAGTGATATAGGGAGAAGGATTTTACTCTACTGGTATACTATCGGCCACTCAAAACAGTAAAGTATGGTTAGGGAACCACCATAAGATAACTTGTGGGGGAGATCTGATAGAGTTACGAAGTGACTTAATCAGAGCGTTCTTGGCATTGATAATGGATATTCTGATATGAATCACCTGAGGGTAAGGTTTGTGCTGGTAGAGACTTCCCATCCGGGAAATATTGGAGGCGCTGCGCGTGCCATGAAGAATATGTCTCTTGACCAGCTGGTGTTGGTTAATCCAAAACAGTTTCCATGTGCTGAGGCGACCTCGCGGGCATCAGGGGCAGATGATATTTTGATGAACGCCTCTGTTGTCAAAACGGTAGATGAGGCGCTGAATGGGTGCTCTCTGGTTATCGGAACTACCGCACGTCCCAGAAACCTGTATCTGCCTGAGCTTGATCCAAGGGAGTGTGCCGAGAGAGTTATGGATGAGTCTCTCAAGGGGGAGGTTGCGGTACTGTTTGGTCGAGAAGATTCCGGGCTTAGTAATGAGGAGCTGGATCGCTGTAATCTGTTGATGAGGATCCCAACCAGTCAGGATTACTCTTCACTGAATCTTGGGGCTGCAGTGCAGGTTCTTGCTTATGAGTTGATGATGCAGAGAGGTACACAATTAAAGCGACCTGTTGGAGAGGTTGTGCGTCAATATCCATTGGCAACAGCGGATGAGATGGAGGGCCTTTTTGGGCATATTGAGAAGGTAATTATCGAGACCGGTTTTCTTGATCCAGAAAACCCCAGACAGGTAATGCGTCGTCTGCGTAGACTGTTTAACAGGGCAGAGGTGGATCACAATGAGATTAATATTCTTAGGGGTATTCTTACCTCTATCAATTCCAATATGGGCCGTTCCAGAAATGTATAATCTTGCAATAATAATTTGATTGGGATTTTGGAAAGTTGACGAGCAATGTTTAAGCGTATAAAAGAAGATATTCAGTGCGTATTCGAAAGAGACCCCTCGGCAAGAAATTCTGTTGAGGTTTTGATCTCATACCCAGGTGTGTTTGCGGTATTGATGCACCGTTTTAACCACAAGATATGGAATGTTGGATTGCGAGGGGTTGCACGCTGGTTGTCCACCATTGTTCGCTGGATAACCGGAATCGAGATTCACCCTGCCGCAACCATTGGCCGACGTTTTTTCATTGATCACGGTATGGGGGTGGTGATTGGTGAGACTACGATGATTGGCGATGATTGTACTCTATATCATGGCGTTACTCTGGGTGGAACCAGTTGGGACAAGGGTAAACGTCACCCTACACTTGAGAATAATGTGGTGGTTGGAGCAGGGGCAAAGATTCTTGGTCCAATCGTGCTTGGTGAGGGTGCACGGGTAGGATCCAATTCTGTTGTGGTCAAGGATGTACCCAATGGGGCCACGGTTGTTGGTATTCCTGCACGTATTATTCAGCGCAAGAAACCAATTAATCCTCATGTTGAGGAGTTTGCCAAGAAGATTGGTTTCGATGCCTATGGCGCCTCCAGCGAAATGCCGGATCCCGTTGCTAATGCCATAAACTGTATTCTGGACCATGTGCACGCTATGGATTCACAGATGGAGCAGATGTGCGATGCCATCAAGCAGATTGGTGGTGAGGTTGAGGGGGTTGATCTTCCCGCAATAAACGTATCCTGTTCAATCCGCAAGCAGTCCTGTGATGTTGATTGTGATAGTGACGCATGTTCTGTAACAGTTGATAGTAGTGGTCTAACAGGCAGTTCAGAAGCCGCAAAATAAACTTGACCTTTTTAGTCAGTTAAAGCAATATAACCACAGTAATTTTCTGGGTTATTATTATTTAAGCTGAGGAGACCTTATGCGTCTGACAACAAAAGGAAGGTATGCGGTTACTGCCATGCTGGATCTGGCAATTAACGAAGGCTGTGGGCCAATTACACTCTCTGAAATTTCTGGACGACAGGGGATATCACTCTCCTATCTCGAACAACTTTTTGCCAAGTTGAGGAAAAAGGGGTTGGTCAAAAGCTCACGTGGACCTGGGGGTGGTTACCGCTTGGCGCAGAGAGCCAATGATATTGCTATCTCGGAGATTATTCTTGCAGTGGATGAGGCTATTGATGTTAGAAAGTGCAAGGGTGATGGAAATTGTCAGGGGGACCACAGTTGTCTGACTCATGATCTGTGGACTGATCTTAGTGACCAGATTCAGGATTTTCTCTCTTCTATCTCATTGGGTGCACTTACAAAGAACAAGAGCATCCATGAGTTGAATCGTTGCCATGGTAACGCATTGCAAGAAGAGGCAGCAGCCTGACAGTTACTTTTTGTAATGTACCGATGGCTCTCTATCTTGACTGCAATGCAACGACACCACTTGCCTCAAAGGTTTTTGAGGCAATGCGACCATTCTGGTCCGAGAACATGGGTAACCCATCATCACGCCACCGTTATGGTCGGATCGCCAGAAATGCGATAGAGAAGGCCAGGGCGCAGGTTGCCGAATTGCTGAATGTTTCGGTTGACCAAATTATTTTTACAGGAAGTGGAACAGAGGCAAATCATCTTGCAATTCATGGTATTGCCAAATCATTATCATCTAAAAACTTAACTAATAAGGTGGTTGCGGTTGGCTCGACAGAGCATGCAAGCATTCTCTCTGCTGCCAATAGTATGGAGCATAGTGGTTGGGATGTTGTTCAGCTTCAGGTAGATCATAATGGGTTGTTTGGGGATGAGGCTCTGAAGCAGATTAGGGCAAATTATCCCTCAATCGTCTCTGTAATGTTGGCCAATAATGAGACTGGAGTGATCCAGAATATTGCACCAGTAGTTGAGCAGGCTCACAAGATTGGTGCAGTTGTCCATGTCGATGCAAGTCAGGCAGCAGGAAAAATTCCACTGAACTTTACCGAACTGAATGTAGATTGCATGACTGTTTCAGCCCACAAGATGTATGGACCAAAGGGGGTGGCAGCATTGATATTGGCGCCATCCCTGGAACTGAGCCCGATTATTAATGGTGGAGGCCAGGAGATGGGGCTGCGTTCAGGCACCGAAAATGTCCCTGCAATAGTAGGATTTGGTGCTGCAGCACTGTTGTCAGTCAATAATCTGAAAGATAGTGGTGCCAGCTTGTTGGAGACAAGAAGATATCTTGAGGCCGGACTTAAGAATATAGATGGAATAGAGATTGTGGCTGAGACGGCAGATAGATTACCCAATACGGTAATGATGATCATCACCGCGGTTGAGGGTGAGACCATGTTGATGCAGCTTGACCAGCGTGGTTTTTGTCTCTCGAGTGGATCAGCCTGTCAGGCTGGAAAAACAGACCCGAGCCATGTTTTGATGGCTATGGGCATTTCCGGGCAACAGGCAAAGAGTGCAGTGAGAGTAAGCCTCTGCAGAGGAGTTACCAGAGATGAAATAGATCTGTTTCTGGATGCATTGTCAGAGATTGCATTATCGCAGTCGTCAGCCGTTAGTATGACAGCCTGGGGTTAAGTGAAGTAGATCAAAATGGTACAATATCAGCAATCAACGAAAGAGAAGTATGGCTCTTGTGAAGAGCATGGTGGGAGCTTGCTTCTTGATATGGAAATTTACGAGTAGATAAATGATGACACAATCAAATAACCAATCCAGCAGTCGCCCCATATATCTGGATAACTCAGCAACTACCCCGGTTGATCCGCGTGTTGCTGAGGTGATGGTGCAGTACCTTACAGCTGATACCAAGTTTGGTAACCCGGCCTCCAAATCTCATGTCTATGGGTGGGAGGCAGAGGATGCGGTCGAGAGCGCTAGAGAGGATGTTGCTCAACTGATTGGGGCAGATCCCAAAGAGATTATCTGGACATCGGGCGCTACAGAATCGGATAACCTTGCCATCAAGGGGATTGCCCACTTTTATCACAAGAAGGGTAAACATATTGTCACCAGCTCAATTGAGCATAAAGCGGTTCTTGATAGCTGTCGCCAACTGGAGCGTGAGGGTTATGAGATTACCTATCTGCAGCCGGAGTCTGACGGACTTATAGATATATCCAGGCTGGAGGCAGCTCTGCGTGATGACACAATTCTGGTCTCCATTATGCACGTTAATAACGAGATTGGGGTGGTGCAGGACCTGGAGGCAATTGGAAAGTTAACGCGCGAACGCAAAATTTTCTTCCATTCAGATGCGGCACAGAGTGCTGGCAAGGTGGAGATTGATGTAAACAGAATGAATATTGACCTGATGTCATTCTCGGCACATAAGGTTTATGGCCCCAAGGGTGTTGGTGCTCTCTATGTTAGACGCAAGCCGCGTGTAAGGCTGGAGGCACAGATGCATGGCGGTGGTCATGAGCGTGGCATGCGCTCCGGAACGCTTGCTGTACATCAGATTGCAGGAATGGGCGAGGCCTTCCGTATCGCAAAAGAGGAGATGGCAGAGGAGTCAGTTCGTCTGGAGGCTCTGCGTGACCGTTTCCTTGATGGCATCAAGGAGATGGAAGAGGTCTATGTCAACGGAGATCTCAAGAACCGTGTTCCTGGAAACATAAATGTCAGTTTCAATTTTGTAGAGGGTGAATCATTGATGATGGCACTAAACAGGCTGGCAGTATCCTCCGGATCTGCCTGTACCTCAGCCAGCCTTGAACCATCTTATGTGCTGCGCGCAATCGGGAGAAATGATGAGTTGGCGCATAGCTCTATCCGTTTTACCTTCGGCCGTTTTACTACCGAGGATGAGGTTGATGAAGCAGTCTCTCTGGCTGTTCATCATGTAAATAAACTGCGCGAGCTATCACCATTATGGGATATGTACAAGGATGGTATCGACCTTAGTACAGTACAGTGGGCGGCACACTGAATACACTCCACAGAGACTAGGAATTAGAGATGGCAATTACAATGACATCTGCAGCAGCAGAACGGGTTAAGAGTTTTCTGGATAATCGTGGCCAGGGTGTTGGCCTGCGCCTTGGAGTAAAAACATCTGGATGTTCCGGTATGGCCTATGTGCTCGAGTTTGTCGATGAGGTTGAGGATGATGACCAGATATTTGAGCTGGATGGTGTCAAGATAATCGTTGACCCAAAGAGTATGGTATATCTGGATGGTACAGAGCTGGATTACGGGAAAGAGGGGCTGAACGAGGGCTTTCAGTTCAATAACCCTAATGTAAAAAACAGCTGTGGGTGTGGTGAGAGCTTTAATGTTTGAGCCTTATGGATCTTACAACCAACTACTTCGAACTGTTTGGGATTCCTGTCAGCTACTCAGTTGACAAGGGAAGGCTTGCGGAAAGTTATCGTGAGCTACAACAGTTGTTTCATCCTGATCGCTTTGCCAGCTCTTCAGCACAAGAGCGCAGACTTTCGCTGCAGATGGCCTCGAGGATCAATGAAGGAAACCGTGTGTTACGCGACCCGATTGAGCGGGCACGTTATCTCTTGGAGCTGAATGAAGTCGATCTGGGTACAGATGGAGAGACTCTTCGTGACAACCAGTTTCTGCTGGAGCAGATGGAGCTGCGTGAGGAGCTGGATGAGATCCAGCACGGCAGTGATCCAGGGAGTGCTCTTGACCGCTTTGTAATGCAGATGGATGAGCGCATCAGAGAACAGGGTGAACAATTTACCCGGCAATGGGAGAGCTCGCATGAAGAGGCACGTCAAACTATCCAGAGAATGCAATTCTTCAGCCGTCTCTACCATCAGGCAGAAACCATGCTGGATGATTTAATTTAAGAGGTCTCCATGGCACTGTTACAGATTTCCGAACCTGGACAATCGTCCGCACCACATCAGCATCATCTTGCAGCAGGGATTGATTTGGGCACAACCAATTCATTGGTTGCCTCTGTGCGTAGTGGATCTGCCGAAACCCTGCCAGATGATAATGGAGAGCATATGCTTCCATCTGTAGTTAGATATCATGCAGGGTCGAAAGCCCCAACCGTTGGATATTTAGCGCGTGAATCTGCTGTAGATGACCCAATTAATACACTAGTGTCAATCAAGCGCATCATGGGCAAGAGTGTTGAAGAGCTTAAAGACGTATCAAGGCAGTATCCATACTCGTTTATTGAGACCCAATCATCAGTCCCAAGAATCAAGACAGCTGCAGGTGCGGTTAGCCCTATTGAGGTTTCGGCAGAGATCCTCTCTGTTCTCAACAGACGTGCAGAAAGTACTCTGGGTAGTGATCTGGAGGGGGTTGTTATTACAGTTCCTGCATACTTTGATGATGCGCAGCGTCAGGCAACCAAGGATGCTGCAAAATTGGCAGGATTGAATGTGTTGCGCCTGCTTAACGAGCCAACTGCAGCAGCAGTTGCATATGGCCTGGATTCACAGCCAGAGGGGATCCATGCCGTTTATGATTTTGGTGGAGGCACCTTTGATATCTCAATTCTGCGCCTGACCCGTGGGGTTTTTGAGGTGCTCTCAACTGGTGGTGATGCGGTGTTGGGCGGAGATGACATGGATCATCTGGTTGCGGAGTGGATGAGTAGAGAGGCAGGAGATGAGACCTTGTCTCTTCAGTATCTGTTGACAGAGGCCCGCAATGCAAAGGAGGCATTGACCAAATCTGAAGAGGTTGAATTGACTCTGCAACATGGTAATTCAGCGGTGTGGCAGGGGGTGCTTACAAGAGAGCAATTTGATGAGCTGGTTGCGCCAGTTGTTAAGAAGACCATGAGAATTGTGCGACGCGCAATACGTGATGCCGGTGTAGAGAGAGATGAGATTAACGAGATAGTGTTGGTTGGAGGTTCTACAAGAGTTCCTCTGGTTAGAAAAGAGATGGAGACGTTTTTTGAGCAGACTCCACTGCAGGGAATCGATCCCGAACGTGTGGTAGCTCTAGGTGCCGCCATTCAGGCTGATATTCTGGTTGGCAACAAAAAGGATGGTGAGCTGTTGCTGCTTGATGTGACACCACTCTCTCTTGGTCTGGAGATTATGGGTGGAATGACAGAGGTGGTAATCCCCAGAAATACCACAATACCGGTTGCCAGAGCGCAGGAGTTCACCACTTTCAAGGATGGACAGACAGCAATGTCGATCCATGTTGTTCAGGGTGAGCGTGAGATGGTTGAGGATAACCGTTCGTTGGCCCGTTTTGAGTTGAGAGGCATTCCACCAATGGTGGCTGGGGCGGCCAGGATACGGGTAACTTTTCAGGTTGATGCAGACGGCTTGCTCTCTGTCTCTGCACGAGAAGAGAATAGCGGGGTGGAGGCGGAGATTGAGGTAAAACCATCCTATGGACTAAGCGATGGTGAAGTAGAAGGTATGCTAAAGGATTCTTACCGTTTTGCCGAGGCTGACCGTGATATGAGAATGTTGCGAGAGCAACAGGTGGAAGCTGACAGAACCATTGTCGCATTAGAGGCAGCACTCCAGCAGGATGGTGACTCCTTATTGAGTGGTGATGAGAGGGCCCGACTTGAAGAGTTGATTGCCAGACTGCGTGAAATCTCCTTGGGTGACAATAGAGATGAGATAGAAAAGGCCATTGAGAAAACCAATAGAGAGAGCGAATTTTATGCGGCTCGAAGAATGGATCGCTCAGTTCATGATGCCTTATCTGGAAAAAGTGTGGATGAGATAGGAGAGGGGAAATGACGCAGATAATTGTATTGCCACACGAAGAGCTCTGTCCTGAGGGGGCTGTTATTGAGGCGGAGATTGGAACAACCATACTTGATGCGCTGTTGGAGAATGATGTAGAGCTTGAACATGCTTGTGAAAAAAGCTGTGCCTGTACCACCTGTCACTGTTACGTTCGAGAGGGTGGGGACTCTCTGAATGAGAATGAGGAGGCTGAGGATGATATGCTTGACAAGGCTTGGGGGCTTGACCTTGATTCCAGGTTGAGTTGTCAGGCGGTGGTTGCAGATGAGGATCTGGTGGTTGAGATACCTAAATATACTATTAACATGGTTTCTGAAAACAATTAAGTAGTCGTCTCCAGGTAATCAGCCCGCCTCGTGCCTCGGTTACTTCGTCTCCTGCCTGCGCGGGGATGACCTGATAAGAGCTTCCTGAGCTATTAAATGAGAGTTTTAAGATGAATTTAAGATGGACAGATGTACATGATATTGCCATTGAATTGGATGAGGCCTATCCGGATATGGATCCGATGACGATTAACTTCGTTGATCTGCACCGTTTTGTGTTGGAGCTGGAAGGGTTTTCCGACAACCCTGACCATGGTGGGGAAAAAGTGCTGGAGGCGATTCAGATGTCGTGGATCGAAGAGCGTGATTAGTGGTAAAATCTGCGCTCGGATTTTGAGCTGAATTTTTATGACTGAGGCCCGCATTGATGCGGGTCGATTTTTTATGGAGAAAAGAACCCATGGCGATTGAACGCACTTTTTCGATTATCAAACCAGATGCTGTAGCCAAGAATGTAATTGGCAAGATCTATTCCCGTTTTGAGTCTAACGGTCTGCGTATCGTTGCCTCGAAAATGGTGCATATGACCAAAGAGCAGGCTGGTGGCTTCTATGCTGTGCACAAGGAGCGTCCTTTCTACAATGACCTGGTTGAGTTCATGACTTCTGGCCCTGTAATGGTTCAGGTTCTGGAGGGGGAGGGTGCGATCACCAAGAATCGTGAGATTATGGGGGCTACCAATCCACAGGAGGCGGCTGAAGGCACTATCCGTGCAGACTTTGCCGATACCCTGGACGAGAATGCCGTACATGGTTCCGATGCTCCTGAGACTGCAGCACAGGAGATCGAATATTTCTTCCCAGAGGGAGTCTGTGAACGCACCCGTTAATTTACTGGGGTTAAACCGTACACAACTGGAGGCCTTCTTTGCCGAGCATGGTGAGAAGGCCTTTCGTGCTTCTCAGGTGCTGAAATGGATCCATCAGCAGGGGGTTGCAGATTTTGCTCAAATGACAAATCTGAGCAAAACTCTGCGTGAGAAGCTAACGGATATATCTGTTGTTCAGATTCCAGAGGTTATTGCCGACCGCATCTCTACTGATGGTACTCGCAAGTGGCTACTTGAACTGGAGGACGGGAATTCGGTAGAGACCGTTTTCATCCCGGAGAAGGGGCGTGGTACCTTGTGCATCTCTTCTCAGGTTGGGTGCTCACTTAACTGTACATTCTGTAATACAGCACAACATGGTTACAGCCGTAACCTCTCTTCTGCAGAGATTATTGCGCAACTGTGGGTGGCAGACAGGCTGCTAGGGCGTGAGGGCCCAGGGTCACATCAGCGAGTTATCACCAATGTAGTGTTGATGGGAATGGGGGAGCCGTTGCTGAATTTCGACTCCGTGGTCTCCGCCATGGAGTTGATGAAGGAGGATTTCGCCTATGGACTCTCTCGCAGAAGAATAACCCTTAGCACCTCTGGAGTGGTTCCAATGATGGATCGTCTCAAGGAGACGTGTCATGTCAGTCTTGCAGTCTCGCTCCATGCTACAAATAATAAGCTGAGGGATCAACTTGTCCCCATCAACCGGAAATATCCGTTAGAGGAGTTGATGGATGCATGTAGACGTTATGTCGATGGTTCTCCGAGAAGTCGGGTTACTATCGAGTATATTTTGTTGGGCGGCATTAATGACAGTAGAGAGGATGCAGCGGCACTGGTTTCGCTGTTACGTACAGTGCCTTCCAAGGTTAATCTGATCCCATACAATCCATATCCTGGTGGGCAGTATGAACGTCCATCATCAGAGGCTATTGACAGGTTCCGTTCTGTTCTGATTCAGGCTGGCATTACAACAGTCACCAGAAAAACCAGAGGGGAGGATATTGAGGCGGCATGTGGCCAGTTGGCTGGACAGTTCAAGGATCGAACCAGAAGGTCTGATAATCCTGAACTCCACAGTTGACCGCTACAAATTGTCGCAAGCTAATGACATTAAATATAAATAACAGTATGTGGTTGTTCGCTCCCATCAAGCTTTTTCAGAGGTTCCTCAGGATAATGCAGGCTAAAGTATCTCTGGTTTTGAGGCTGGTTTTTGTCATAATGGTAGCGACTGTTTTATCTTCTTGTGCAACAACCATAAAATCCCAAAAAAAGTCGGCAAAGGTGGCACAATTACAGCTGGAATTGGGGGTTGCTTATATGGAGCAGGGGTATATGGATATGGCTCTGGTTAACCTGGAAAAGGCGCAATCAATCAAGCCGGATGATCCTGAGATACAGTATGCATTGGCACTGTTGTATCTGAAAAAGGGGAGTGAGGAGAGAGCCGAACAGCACTTTATGCGGGCAATGAGAGAGGACAAGCCATATCCGGAGGCACAGAATGGATATGGTGTGTTGCTGTGTCGTCAGGGGCGTCACCGGGAGGCGGCCATCTACTTCGGTATGGCGATCAATAATCCTGACTACAAAACCCCGGATGTTGCTACCAGGAATAGTGAAATTTGTGGAGATGAGATGAAATGAGCGAGAAAAACAAAAATGGTGTGGTTGATCAGGGTGAGTTGTTCGAGAAGCCATTGGGGGAGCGCCTGCGTGAGGCCAGATTGGAGCAGGGGGTCGAGCTGGCTGATGTTTCTCACCAGCTCAAGGTGGAAGAGTCGGTTCTTGTGGCCATTGAAGAGGGAAGAAAGCCACCAAGAGCTCTTCCAGATGTATTTTTCAAAGGATTTATCAGAAACTATGCGCGTTACCTAAAGGTTGAGACAGGTGCAAAAGAGACAAGTGTTAATGTCTCCTCACTAGGTACCACCCCCCCCAGAGAGATTGGCGGAGATAAAGCCGAGAGACCATCTTTTGATCTCGCCTCCAGGCTGGGATCAATTGTTGAGTCGGCAGGTAATTGGGGCAGAAGTTTTGTAAAAGATCCGGTTAATGAAGTAAAAGAGAATCCATTGCCACCCGTTGTCATACTATTGTCATTGGTTCTGGTTTTCTGGCTGTTGTCAGGAGGTGATCCCGCGGATGAGCAGCCTGTAGTGGTTGAATCGGTATCGACAGAAAATATTGAGAGCGGTGGTCCGGAGGCAACGGAAACAGAGGCCGCCAAACCTGTGAAACCAACCAAACCAGCTGTTAATGATGGAGTTGTGACTATTCAGTATATAGATAGTGCATGGACCAGAATTACCGACGGTCTTGGACGGGTATTGGTAAAGAGAAGTCTGGATGCAGGCACTATCAAGGATTTCAAGGGGCCACTGCCTTTGAAGGTTGATTTGGGAGCCAGCAGGGTTGATATTAAATTCAATGGCAAGCCATTCGATTTTCTTAACTACATCAATGATGATGGTACAGTCCAGTTTGTTCTGGAGAGCAATGAGTGACATCGCTCTCTCCTGTGTCACGTAGAGTCTCTCGCAAGATCCACGTGGGTGGAGTTGCGGTTGGTGGTGATGCCCCAATCTCTGTACAGAGCATGACCAACACCAATACATTAGATGTGGAGTCAACGGTTGCCCAGATAGAGGCGTTACAACAGGTGGGGGCTGATATTGTAAGAGTCTCTGTGCCGGATATGGATGCGGCTGAGGCTTTTGGAGTAATAAAACAGAGGGTATCAGTTCCTCTGGTTGCAGATATCCACTTTGATCACAAGATTGCATTGCGTGTTGCTGAACTTGGGGTGGACTGTCTGAGGATTAATCCAGGCAATATAGGCAAGGAGGAGAGGGTACGAGAGGTGGTTGCCTCTGCACGTGATCATGATATTCCGATTCGAATCGGTGTTAATGCCGGTTCCCTGGAAAAAGATCTGCAGAAAAAGTATCGGGAGCCAACTCCGGAGGCAATGGTGGAGTCTGCGTTTCGTCATATAGAGTACCTTGATAAGCTCGATTTCCAGGACTTCAAGATAAGTCTGAAGGCCTCGGATGTTTTTATGACTGTGTCAGCATACCGATTGCTGGCAGATCAGATTACACAACCGCTCCACCTCGGAATTACAGAAGCGGGTGGTTTGCGTAGTGGGGCAGTCAAGTCCTCGATAGGGCTTGGATTACTGCTGTCCGAGGGTATTGGAGACACAATTAGGGTCTCCCTGGCGGCGGATCCGGTTGAAGAGATAAAGGTAGGTTTTGATATTTTGAAGAGCCTTCATCTGCGTAGCAAAGGGGTAAACCTTATTGCCTGCCCATCATGTTCACGGCAAAATTTTGATGTCATTGATACTGTAAACAGGCTGGAGGAGCGTCTGGAGGATGTGATTGAGCCGATCAATGTGGCAGTAATAGGATGTGTAGTTAATGGGCCCGGTGAGGCCAAAGAGGTACAGGTTGCAGTAACCGGAGGTGATCCAAATCTGATCTACCTGAATGGTATTCCTGACCATAAGGCTGGTAACGAGGAGCTGGTTGATGTGTTGGAGCGTCAAATCCGGGAACAACTTGGTAACAATTAGGTGAGTAGTAACCGATGAGCAATAAAATACAGTCTATTCGAGGGATGAACGATCTGTTGCCCGAGAACTCTCCACTTTGGCAGTTTGTAGAAGGGGTGATGCGTAGTACGCTAAAAGAGTATGGCTACCAGGAGATTCGTATGCCAATTGTTGAAAAGACGGAACTTTTCAAGCGTTCAATTGGTGAGGTTACTGATATTGTGGAAAAGGAGATGTACACTTTTGAAGATCGCAATGGTGACAGCCTTACCTTGAGGCCTGAAGGAACTGCAGGGTGTGTACGTGCGGTAATAGAGAATAGTCTGCTCAGGGGGCAGGCACAGCGTCTCTGGTATATGGGCCCAATGTTTCGTCATGAACGCCCTCAGCGTGGACGTTATCGTCAGTTTCATCAGATGGGGGTAGAGGTATTTGGCCTTGAAGGGCCAGATGTGGATGCTGAACTGATCGCGATCTCAGCACGAATCTGGCAACAGTTGGGGATAGATAGCGTAACCTTGCAGGTCAACTCATTGGGGTCCGCACACTCCCGTGAGCGCTACAGGAATATCCTGGTTGAATACTTCAAAGGGCATCAGGATAAACTTGATAAAGATAGTCTGCGCAGGCTGGAGAGTAATCCACTGCGTATTCTAGATAGTAAAAATCCGGAAATGCAGAGTGTTATTGAACAGGCTCCGGTACTTGAGGATTCTCTGGACGAGGAGGATCTTCTCCATTTTGAACAACTAAAAACAACACTGGACAGCATGAATATCGGTTATGAGGTTAATCCACGGCTGGTGCGAGGGTTGGATTATTACGGTAGAACAGTTTTTGAGTGGGTTACAGACCTACTTGGTGCTCAGGGGACAATCTGTGCAGGTGGTCGTTATGATGGGTTGGTGGAACAGATTGGAGGCAAGGCAACAACAGCAGTAGGCTTTGCGATAGGTCTGGAGCGTCTGGTTGAGTTGATGAGGGAGCAGTCACTATCTTTTGGCGAAGAGAAACCGCATGCATATCTGGTCCTGGCCGGGGAGCAGGCAACATCAGTCGGGCTGGGTGTTGCAGAGATGATCAGAAGTGCAGTCCCGGGTTTGAGATTGATAACCAACCTTGGTGGAGGAAGTTTCAAGACCCAGTTTAAGCGCGCAGATCGATCTGGTGCTCGTCTCGCACTGGTTATTGGTGATGATGAGGCAGCTAGCGGAATGGTCACAATTAAGGATCTGCATGGCAAAAGTGAGCAACAAACAGTTTCAGTAGATGATGTGGCAAACATATTGTCACGTTATAATTAGGTGCCAGTGTGGTTTTCGTGAAAACGGAAATTCAGAGTAGGCGATAGATGAGATAGAGAGGATAGAGATGGAATTCAATACAGCGGACCAGGAAGAGATTGAGGTTCTGAAAAAGTGGTGGAAGGAGAACGGAACTTCTACGGTTGCCGGAGTTGTTATCGGCCTCGCCTTGTTGTTTGGTTGGCAGGGGTATAGTGGGTATGTAGATAGTCAGGGGATGGCGGCATCACAATATTTTGAGCAGATGCAGAGCGCACTTATTCAAAAAGAGAGCGAGCAGGCAGAGAGTTTTGGTAACCAGTTGATGGATCAATATCCAGGAACAATTTATGCGGCTAATGGTGCATTGGGGCTGGCTGCACTGCAGGTTGAGAGAGGAGACGGTGCTGCGGCAAGAGTTCACTTTCAGTGGGTATTGGAAAATAGTAATTTTGAATCTCCGCGTCAGTTGGCTCAGCTTGGAATGGCCAGGTTGTACCTTGCTGAGGGTGATGTAGAGAGCGCACTGAAGCGACTCTCTGATGAGGAGCATGGTATTTATGCGTCTCACTTTAGCGAGATTAAAGGTGATGCATTGAGTCGTAAGGGAGATCACGTAGCTGCTCAGAGTGCTTATGTTGAGGCAATTCAATTGGCAGATTCTACAGATCAGCGTCGAGCACTTCTTGAGATGAAGCTCTCCGAGGTGACTCAGTAATGCAGCTTCGCTGGATCAGATGGTTATCCCTGTTTCTGGCTGGTGTTGTACTGGCGGGATGCTCAACAATCAACTCAGTAGGAGACAAGGTTGGTGGGTGGATAGGTGATGACGATCCCGACGCCCCGGCATCTCTGGAAGATATTGTTGAAAAGGTGAATCCGAAAATCTCCTGGAACAAATCTATGGGGTCTGGAACCGATGGATTGTGGGTAGATCTAAAGCACAAGATATCTGGAGAGATGGTTTATGCGGCGTCTGTCGATGGTACAGTCAGCGCAGTAAAGCTGTCATCTGGTAGCACTGTGTGGGAGCGGGAGCTTGATGAGGTGGTTATGACCGGAGTGGCCACAGGAGAAGGTAATGTTTATGTTGGAACCGAGTCAGGTAATCTGGTTGCTCTGGATAGAATTGGTGGTCAAGATCGGTGGTCCATTTCGCTGTTAAGCGAGATCCTCTCCCCTCCAGCGGTCGCTGCCGGTGTTGTTGTGGTTCGTACTGTGGATGGAAAACTGGTCGGAGTTAATGCAGAAGATGGTCTGGAGATATGGCGATACCAGCGTGAGGTACCAGTTCTCACTCTGAGAGGAACCAGCTCTCCAGTAATAGTTGGTGACATAGTGTATGCCGGTCTTGATGGAGGTGAGGTGGTTGCACTTGGTTTGCAGGACGGGCGTGAACTCTGGGTCAAGAGTGTTACCTCTCCAAGGGGGCGTACGGAAATTGAACGCATGGTCGATATTGATGCAGACCCAGCTGTTGCTGATGGGGTTGTATATGTAATTAGTTACCAAGGGGATCTTGCTGCTATAAATGGGGAGCAGGGTGATCTGGTCTGGAAGAGAAAGCTGAGTGGAGTGACTGCTCCGACAGTTTATGGGCCGTACCTGTTTCTCTCTGATGCAGAAGGAAATGTATGGGCGTTTGATCGCAAGGATGGGAGCGCACTGTGGAAACAGGATGGATTGAAGAATCGCAACCTGACATCTCCTCTGGTCTCTGGAACAAATCTTGTGGTTGGTGATGCTGAGGGTTATCTGCACTGGATCTCTGGTGAAGACGGCCATTTTGCAGGCAGAGTAAAGACCGATTCTGACGGGGTCTCCGCTACACCGCTCCCATTTCGGAATCAGGTTATCAGTTACGGCAATGGCGGAAAGCTCTCTGCAGTAACTCAGGACTAGAGGCTAGCTTAAATGTCTGACTGTCCGCAGGATGAGGAAGTATCCGTTCGCACCTCAATTCCGGTTATTGCTCTGGTGGGGCGCCCTAACGTTGGTAAATCTACCCTTTTCAACCGCTTGACAGGAACCCGTGATGCGCTGGTGGCCGATCTTCCAGGATTGACTCGGGACCGCCAATACGGGATTGCTCTCATTGATGGAGATGATGGCCAGTCTCGTCGTTATATGGTGGTTGATACCGGTGGCCTGAGTGATGATCCAGAAGGGATAGAGTCTCTGATGGAGGACCAGGTATGGATTGCTGTAGAGGAGGCAGATGCAGTTCTCTTTTTAGTGGATGGTCGTGGTGGGCTGACAGCTGCTGATGAGGCAATTGGTCGTCAACTGCGTCAGTTGGGAAAGCCGGTCCACCTGGTTGTGAACAAGACAGAAGGGCTGGATGAGAATATTGCTGGAGCAGAATTTCATGCGCTGGCGCTAGGTCAGCCTTACGCAATATCTGCAGCACATAACCATCGTATATTCAGTCTGGTAGAGAATGTTCTTAAACCATTTTCTCATACTGTAGATAGTGATCAGGAGGATCAGTCAAACATCAGAGTTGCTGTTGTGGGGCGTCCAAATGTTGGTAAATCAACCTTGATAAACCGTTTAATAGGTGAGGATAGATTGCTCGCATATGATATGCCGGGTACAACCAGGGATAGTATTGAAGTTCCGTTTGAAGAGGATGGGAAAGAGTATCTTTTGATCGATACGGCTGGAGTCAGAAGGCGCGGCAAGATTCATGAAGCTATCGAGAAGTTCAGCGTCATTAAGGCCTTTCAGGCTATTGAACGTTCCAATGTTGTCATTATGGTAATGGATGCCAGAGAGGGAATGACAGATCAGGATGCCACTCTGCTGGGTATGATTATCGATTCAGGCCGCGCCCTGGTTATTGCATTCAATAAATGGGATGGCATGGATCCATCAGATCGTGAGCGCAACAGGGATGAGCTGGAGCGTCGTCTTCACTTCCTGGATTATGCAACCATCCACACCATCTCCGCGCTACATGGTAGTGGAATCAGGGATCTTTTTGATAGTGTAAATGATGCCTATCGCTCAGCCACGCAAGAGATGAAGACTCCAGAGTTGACCAGAATACTTGAACAGAGCGTTACCGCACATCCGCCACCGCTGGTTCATGGTCATCGCATAAAGATGCGTTATGCTCATCAGGGCGGGCAGAATCCTCCAAGGATAGTGATTCATGGAAATCAGCTGAGTTCTGTTCCCAATGCATACCGTCGTTATCTGATGAATCAGTTTCGCAAGGCATTCAGGCTTGATGGCACCCCGGTTCGGCTTGAGTTCAGAACCTCAAGCAACCCTTATGCGGGAAGGAAAAACAAGCTTACTGATCGTCAGGTTCGTAAACGTCAACGATTGAAGGATTTCACCAAAAAAAGACGTTAAACGGGGGTTTTTCTGGGCTCTCCCTCAATCTCACGTACAAGTTTGGGTACAAGATAGCCAGGAAGAAGGCTGCCAAGTTCTTCCAGGAGAAGAGATGCGGTACTCTCCGGAACCTCGAAATGGTGACTACCCTGAACACGATCCAACATGTGCAGGTAGTATGGAAGAACCCCACACTCGAATAGTCTGTGGCTTAGTGATTCAAGTGTCGATACCCGATCATTCACCCCCTTGAGCAGCACGGACTGATTCAATAGAGTGACTCTTGAATCACCAATGGCTCTCAATGATGATTCAACATCCCTGTCCAGTTCATTTGGATGGTTGCTATGGATGACCATGACCACCTTTAGTCTCGTCTCCTTGAGTAACGTGAGCAGGGAGCTGTCAATCCTGCTCGGTAGAATGACTGCCATTCTGCTGTGGATTCTGAGGGTCTGCAGGTGAGGAATCGTCTCCAGTTTTGATATTAGTTTATTAAGCCGGTTGTTGCTGAGCATAAGAGGATCTCCTCCGCTCAGGATAACCTCATGGATGGTATGGTCTGACCTTATCTGGTCAATGGCATCCATGGCGTTTGAGGCAGACAGCGTGTGATCTCGATATGGGTAGTGACGACGAAAGCAGTAGCGACAGTGGATGCCGCAGGCTGAGGTTGTAATAAGCAGAACCCTGCCATGGTATTTCTGTAAAACCCCGTTGCCACATATTGCTCCACTATCACCAACCGGGTCGGTTCCGTATCCATCCACAATATCCAGCTCATCGACTGAGGGCATTATCTGTTTAAGTAGTGGATCGTCAGAGTTGCCCTTCTCTATGCGGTGTATATAGCTTGTAGTTGCCCTTATGGGGAACTGCTGTTCTCCATCTGCAACTGTTGAAAAGTTGTCTGTTGATAGTTCGAGCATCTCTACAAGCTCTTTTTTTGTGCGCAGTGATTGAGCGATCTCCTTCTGCCACGAAGAGGTTGAATCGGACTGCACAATAACTTGGGAAGCGGGTATCATAGTCGGCTATTTTCCAATAATTACAGGTTTGATGCTATGGCAACAGTAAGTACAAGTGAATTCAGGAATGGGCTCAAGGTTATGATTGATGGGGCACCATGCTCCATTATTGAGAACGAGATTGTAAAACCTGGGAAGGGACAGGCATTTAATCGGGTAAAACTGAAATCACTTATTGCCGGAAAGGTATTGGAGCGTACCTTTAAGTCAGGAGAGTCCCTGGAGCGTGCTGATGTACATGAGGAGGAGTATCAGTACTCATACACAGATGGGGATCTGTTCTATTTTATGCATCCTGATAGTTTTGAACAGATTGCAGCAGACCATGCAGCTATGGGTGATACTGAAAAGTGGTTGAAGGGGCAGGAGATGTGTCTGGTTACATTGTGGAACGGCAACCCCATCTCCATTACTCCTCCAAATTTTGTGGAGTTGCAGATTACCGAGACAGATCCTGGTCTGCGCGGAGATACATCAGGTGGTGGTGGCAAACCAGCCACATTGGAGAGTGGTGCTGTAGTAAGGGTTCCACTATTTGTTGCAGAGAATGAGGTGATCAGAGTTGATACAAGAACTGGGGAGTATGTCGCTCGTGTCAAAGAGTGATGATGATAATTCTGTAGGGTTGCTGCGAGAGCGTGCAACCTTTATTGGTGCAATACGCACATTTTTCTCCGAGCGTAATGTGCTGGAGGTAGAGACCCCGATCCTCTCTACTGCTGCGACAACGGATCCACATATTGACTCCTTCTCTACCGAGACAGCAATAGGGATACCGCTATACCTTCAGGCCTCACCCGAGCTATTCATGAAGAGGTTGTTGTCTGCAGGGACAGGTCCGATATTTCAATTGGCTCCAGTGTTTCGATCGGAAGAGGCAAGCCCGCATCATAACCCAGAGTTTATGATGCTTGAGTGGTATCGACCTGACTTCACCATGGAGCAGTTGATGGATGAGGTAGAAGAGCTGGTGAGCAACTTTGTTGATCTACCCTCCATTGAGCGGTTTACTGTTGCAGAGGCATTTCAGCAGGTGGTGGGAATTGATGATCTTCTCTCTACAACAGCAGAACAACTTAAGGATGTAGCTGTTGCAATGGGGTTGCCATCAGCTGGAGAGATGGAGCTGGAGTGGGACGGCTGGATTGACTACTTTCTTGTTCTGGCAGTAATCCCGCGCCTTTCGCATGCCGCTTTTTTCCTTACGCACTATCCATCATCACAGGCTGCTTTGGCACGAATAAGTCCGGATGACCCAAGGGTGGCAGAACGTTTTGAGTTAATGCTGAATGGCATAGAGATTGCGAATGGTTTCCGTGAGTTGACAGATGCGGCAGAGCAGCGCAAACGTTTTGAGAGAGAACTTGGGATGCGTGCTGAGGATGGCATGGATATAGTGCCAATAGATATGAAATTTCTTGCGGCCATGGAGGATGGGTTGCCGGAGTGTTCTGGGGTTGCTGTGGGAGTCGAGCGCCTAATGATGGTATCAATGGGAAAAGAGCATATAAGTGAGGTAATGCCATTTCCTTATCAATCAGTCTGATCAAACCCTCCTATACTCTCTCCCATCTTTAGGGGGAGACCGCTTTGGAATTCGTCTGCAAAATTGATTGCCTCTTTTCCAAAGAGAAGAATAACTGTGGATCCCATATTGAAGCGTCCCATCTCTTCACCTTTTTTCAGGGTTATGGATTCTGCGCCATCCCCATCATATTTCCATGTATGAACAAATTTCGTTCCCGGTGGGGTAATCTCTCCAGCCCATACAGTTTCAATGCTTCCTACAAAGAGTGCACCAACCAATACCATCGCCATTGGTCCCGCAGCCGTATCAAATAGAGTGGCTACCCGTTCGTTTCTGGCAAACAGGCCCGGTACGGTACGAGTAGATGGGTTATTCACCGGGTAGAGGCGACCAGGGATATAGATCATCTCCCGTAGAGTGCCATCTGTTGGCATATGAATACGGTGGTAGTTTCTAGGGGAGAGGTAGATGGTAGAGAATTTTCCATCCATGAACGGTGTCGCACGTTCCGAGATGCCTCCAAGCAAGGTTGTAAGGTTGAAACTGTGTCCCTTTGCCTGAAATATGGCCTGCTGGCAGATCTCCCCCTGCTGACTGACAGTTCCATCCACAGGGCTGATTAGTGTTGTTGCGTCCCCGGAAAATGGTCTGGATGTTGGATTGAGCTCCCTGGTAAAAAACGAGTTGAATGAGCGGTAGCTTTTTATCTCAGGGTTGGCAGCAATGGACAGATCAATCTTGTAGAGATTGCAGGCGAGTCGAATCAGTGTTTGTGATAGTAGCCGGTTTTCTGATCTGGTAATTGCATGAACAATACGTGAAAGCAGATGGTGAGGAAGAGCTGCCACTATTAGCAGGAAGAGGGTATCTGTCAGTTTCTGTAGCAGCTTGTTCATGGTCTGGTTGGTGAGGTCTCGGTAACATTGATTGTTATGGCAAGCACTGTTCCTGCTTTGAGGATGTCGCCATCATTGATGCCATTCTGTCGCATCAGCTCCTTTGTGGATATATAAAACTGTTCTGCAATCTCACTCAAGGTGTCATCTGGTTTGACTTTATAGGTGATGGTTTGGGTGGCCATTTTGGCAATAAAGTATGGCTGTTCTGATGGGTGTTTGGATATGTCGTCCATCAGTTTTCTGGTGGATGGGTCCATTGGTGAAGGGATAAAAAGAGCATCTCCAGTAAGTATGGTGTGGCCATCAATCTTGTTGCGTTGCTGAATGGCGATAATATTTGAATTGTACTGTTCGGCAATCTCACTCAGTGACTCCCCGGCAGCCACAATGTGCCGATCCCATTTTGTGAACATCTTGCGATCTATCTTTTGGAGGTTGTCGTTGAATAGAACGGCATTAGTGTGTGGAAGGAGTAATTGGTGAGGACCATTAGGTGGTGTTGCCCATCTGTTGAGTCCTGCATTGAGTTGATAGATATCCTGCTGCGGGAGTTCCGCAAGTTTTGCAGCAAGCGAGATGTCAATCTGCTGTTTTGTCTCTACAGCGATGGTTAGAGGATGGTCTGGTATTGCTGGCAATGTATATCCATACTTGTCAGACTCTTCTATGAAACGAGCCAGTGCCAATAGACGTGGAACATACCCCCTGGTCTCTCTGGGTAGTTTTAGTTCCCAGAAATCAACGTGGGTATTGGCAACTTGTCCTCTCTCCTTGTTATAGGCGCGCATCGCCTTGCGAACATTTCCGGCACCAGTATTGTATGCCGCTAGTGCCAGTAGCCAGTCTCCATTAAACTCTCTGGCCATATCCTGCAGAAAGTAGAAGGCAGCTTCTGTGGACTCCAGCGGAGAGCGCCTCTCGTCAATCCACCAGTTCTGTTTGAGGCCGTAGCTCTTGCCGGTTGATGGAATAAATTGCCAAAGACCAGAGGCATTTCCCGGTGAGTATGCATAAACCCGGAATGCACTCTCTATTGCCGGTAACAGTACAAGCTCCAGCGGGAGTTTTCTCTTCTTTGCTCTCTTTACAATATGATAGAGATACGGAGTGGCCCGGTTCAGTACCCTGGTCAGATATTCCGGATTATTCTTGAACCAGAGAATATGCTGAATCAGGCGTGGATCCTTTCTCTCTTTCAGAGTAAAGCCACTACGCACCTCATCCCACAGTGAGCTGCTTGATGGTGCAGCAGAGGCGCTGTTGAGTGTGGAGAAGAGAGATAGAAGCACAAACAGGATAAGGGGTAGTGAGATTATCCCTCTACCAATAATGCGCTGTTTTTCCTTTATGAACTGTGTCATGGCTCTGGTATTATATCCAAAGCTTAGAGCACCTCTGAAAAAGATTAATGGGATGGGGGGTTGGGGGAAGGGCTCTACAGGTGTTATTGTAACATACTGAACCATAACCCTTCCCCCATAGGATAACTTGTGCGGGAGATCTGATTGGGTCACGAAGTGATTTAATCAGAGCTTCCTTATACAGATCAGATTCCATATATTTGCCTTGAGAAGATTAAATTCCAGTCATCAGTTTGAGCAGTGGTTTACCTCTGAGGCAGGCAATTTTTTGCTGCAACAAGAGAGGGAGTGGAATAGGGATGCATTAACGAATGTATATGGAATGCATCTGATGCAGTTGGGGGTGGCAAAGGAGAATTTTGCAAGGCAAGCGAAAGAGGTTCACCACTCTTTTGTAATGGCGACAGCCATCTACGAGGAGCAGAGCTGGGCTGTTGTGGAGGGTGAAAGTGAGGCGTTGCCAATTGCAACAGAGTCACTTACTGCCGTCATCCTGCCCCATGTTCTGGAGTATTCTGCCAATCCGCATCAGGTATTGCGTGAGGTAACCAGAGTGCTTGACGAAGATGGAGAGCTCCTGATTTATGGGTTCTCACCATGGAGTATTCAGGGGTTGCTTGGTATTGGTAAAGAGACAACCTGCCTCTCCAGAAGAAAGATCATGGATTGGTTGGCTCTTTTGGGGTATGAGGTGAGAGAGCAACGGATATTGCCGATTTTGACCCTCTCATGGCGAAGGTCAAGATTAAATACAGGGGCCTACCAGCTAGTGGCCAAGAGAAGGGTTACCCCATTAAGCAGAATTCATTCACGGTGGAGACAACGTGCCACAGTGGCATCAAGAAATTATGGTTGAGATATTTACAGATGGTGGCTGTAGAGGAAACCCTGGAGTTGGAGGGTGGGGAGCTCTTCTGCGTTACGGTGAGGTGGAAAAGGAGCTGTGGGGTGGAGAATCCAATACCACCAATAATCGTATGGAGCTGTCAGCCGTGATTCATGCACTGGAGGCAGTTAAACGTTCAGTTCCACTACGGATTACAACAGACTCAAAATACGTCAAAAGCGGCATCACCGAATGGATTCACAACTGGAAGAAAAATGGTTGGAAAACTGCGGCCAGGAAACCTGTAAAGAATGTTGATCTGTGGCAACAACTGGACAGTCTGGTGCAGATGCATCAGGTGGAGTGGGCCTGGGTAAAGGGGCATAGTGGCCACCGTGAAAACGAAATTGCAGATGAGCTTGCGAACAGGGGAATGGATGAGGCGAATAACTTATGAGACAGGTAGTACTGGATACGGAGACAACCGGTCTGGAGCCGTCACAGGGGCACCGTATTATCGAGATCGGTTGTATTGAGATGGTCAACCGTAGACTTACTGACAACCACTACCATCAGTATATTCAGCCGGATCGTGAGGTTGATGCAGGAGCCATGGAGGTGCACGGTATTAGCAATGAGTTCCTTGAAGACAAGCCAAGGTTTGAGAATGTAGTAAATGACTTTATTCAGTATGTGAAGGGTGCAGAGCTCATTATTCACAATGCCCCATTTGATGTCGGTTTTATAAACCATGAACTGAAGTTGTGGGATCCGTCTCATCCAGCTCTGGAAGAGATATGTACGATTACTGACAGTTTACAGATGGCACGTAAACAGTATCCAGGGCAGAAAAACAGTCTTGATGCGCTCTGCAGGCGTCTGGATATTGATAACTCGCAACGTACCTTGCATGGTGCGCTGCTGGATTCGGAGATTCTGGCCGAGGTCTATCTCTCCATGACTGGAGGGCAGACCGGGCTTGACCTTGATGGACTGGCAGAATTTGGCGGGGTGGAGCCCATTCGTCCCATCTCCAGTGATCGTCCCCACTTGCGGGTTATCAAGCCATCAGCTGATGAGCTGGCCGCACACCATGATTATCTAAAAAAGATCGGTAGTGAAATCTGGTAATGAGATTAAGACTATAGCCTGCGTTCGGAGTTTCTGGACATCTTCATTACCATCTCAAGAATCTCGCTTGCCAGGTATCCTGCAACCAGTAGCATAAAACCGAGTAGTGCCCCTGTTCCTATAATCCATGCCAGGCTGCTCTGCTCGAGCAGAGGGGCAAGAACCTTATGTAGTTCCGGTAGCAGAATCCCGGTCTGAAGCCCCATTGTCTGTAGCGCAGTGATCATGGTAACTGTCAGGGTAATGACAAATAGCAGCTCACCAGTAAGTCTTGCCAGTACGGTAACGATCTCTGATAGTGCATAACGTGGATCATAAAGAGAGCGAATCTCTGCTGCACGCAACAGCATAAGGTGAACCATCATGTATCCTGCAACAAAAAGGATAATCTGGACAATTACAGGAAGAAGTATCCCCGCTGATTGATTGTCTGCAGATAGTAGTTTCTGCCAGGTCTCAATGGCATCACCAATCAGATAGATCGTAAGTGCGATTGCGCTTAATCTGAGAAGGCTGGAGAACCCTGTCCTGAAGAAGCGTCCTTCAGTCAGTGAGCTGAGCCAGCTATAGACAAATAGAAACCTTTCCATTCTGCTTGATCCAAGAGTAAAAAAACTGTCGTAATAAATTGTGTCATTCTGATTATGGAGTAATCTACACTGTGGGGAGAGATAATGATAGAGGAGAGATATTGATGACGAACAAGAAGATATGTCTGAATCGTAATGTGGAGTCAGGAGACCATCATGATCATCATAAAATGGATGATGTGGTCGTGCTTCCGGTTATCGAAGGAAGTTACGGGCCGGATGTAATAGATGTTCAGCAGCTCTATAACGAAACCGGCATGTTCACCTATGACCCCGGTTACCTCTCTACCGCCAGTTGTCGTAGTAGCATCACCTATATTGATGGTGACAAGGGGGAGCTTTTCTATCGTGGATATGCCATTGAGGAGTTAGCAGACAACAGCAGTTATCTGGAGACCTGTTACCTGCTGCTTGATGGTGAGCTACCAACCGGACAACAGCTTGAAAAGTTTGAGAAAACTATCAAGGAGCATACGATGGTTAACGAAGCGATCAGACGCTTCTATGAAGGGATGCACTATGATGCACACCCCATGGCCATTACTCTTGGTGTAGTTGGAGCACTCTCTGCCTTTTACCATGACTCTATTGATATCAGGAACCCCAAACATCGCGAGATCTCTGCCCACAGACTGATTGCAAAGATGCCAACAATAGCAGCCTACAGTTACAAGTATTCGGTAGGGCAGCCATTCATCTATCCTGATAACAGTCTCGGATACGCTGAAAATTTCCTCCACATGATGTTTGCAACCCCTGCGGTTGACTACAAGGTGAATCCAGTTGCAGCTAAAGCTATGGATCTAATTTTCATCCTCCATGCAGATCATGAACAGAATGCCAGCACATCTACAGTACGTTTGGCTGGAAGTTCAGGCACAAATCCATTTGCCTCAATTGCAGCCGGTATCGCCTCACTCTGGGGGCCAGCCCATGGTGGTGCAAATGAGGCAGTGATCCACATGCTGGAGGAGATCGGGACAAAGTCTGCTATACCTTCTTATGTAGAGCGAGCCAAATCAAAGGATGACAAGTTCAGGCTGATGGGGTTTGGACATAGGGTGTATAAGCATTATGATCCACGAGCCCGTATCATTCGTGAAGCCTGCCATAATGTGCTGGATGAGCTTGACCAGAAGGATACCCCACTGTTTGAGGCTGCTCTGGAGCTTGAGCGCATTGCACTAGAAGATGAGTACTTTGTAGAGAGAAAGCTCTACCCTAATGTGGATTTCTATTCAGGACTTATTCTCAAGGCACTTGGGATCCCGCTTAATATGTTTACAGTTATCTTTGCCATGGCTCGTACTGCGGGCTGGATAGCACAGTGGAGTGAGATGCTGGATGATCCATCCCAGCGTATTGGACGTCCACGCCAGCTTTATAGTGGAGCTACTCCACGTCCCTACAAAAAGGTTGAAGAACGGACATAAAAAAACCCGCTACTGCGGGTTTTTTTATCAAGGTGATGCAGTACCTTACACGATATCTTTCAGCGCTTTTGCTGGAGTTATCTTGAGCGCATTATGCGCTGGCTTTGCAGCAATAGTCAGAGACTCACCAGTTTGTGGGTTACGACCTTCACGAGCCTTGGTAGCCTTCTTCTTGTAACGTTTGATAGTCATGATTCCTGGAAGAGCAAAGCGACCAGCAGAACGTGGTTTAACATGACGCTCAATGATTGTTCCCAGACTAGCCAGAACATCAGATACAGCCTTCTTGGAAAGACCAGTATCGTCTGCAATAGTAGCGATAGTTTGAGCCTTGGTGAATGCGTCTTTTACAGCAGTAGTTTTAGGTGCCATTACAGCGTTTCTCCTTCTTTCGTTTGAAAATTGTCCGGTAAATTTTCAACAGGATATTGTGATGAATCTACAGGAGCATGCATTGTGTCCTCTCCGTTATGAAAAGGGAAGTGATTTTTTCGTTATTTTAAAAAAAAACTCATCTAACCCTGTTCAATATCAGTTTACAGCGATCATGGGTGGTGAGCATCGGCAAAAACAGGGGTAGCATCAGGAGACAGCTATCAACTGCAATGAGAGTGTGAAGATAACATGATCTTCATCCTATTTTTTTGTGACTAGCCGGTTAAGTAGACCACCCAGCAGGTAACCATCATCCATGATTATACGGTGTGGTGCAAAAGTTGGAATGGCTGCCGAGCGCCCACGCAGTTTTGGTATGTTGTTCATATCCTGGCTCCAGAAAGGGACCAGCGCATCATTAACCTCTGATGGGGGTTGTCTGCGGATTATGGAGAAATAGTTGATATCAGGATGGGGCTGTTGATTTAACCAGTGCAGTAGCGTTCCAGGACGTGCCAGAGTCAAACCCTTTATCATGGGACGAGACCTTCTCAGTACCTGGTACTTGTCGTGAGCCATCAGTTTGGGTAACAGGCTTAAGGGGAATGGCAGGGTTGCAAGGTCATAGGCAAAGTTTGCGTATGGGGATCCCTGATGGGGCGAGGCAATAGTGATTAGTGAGTTGATGTTTGGCACTCTGTTTCTTACTACAACCATACGTGCGACAACTCCGCCTGCAGAGTGTCCAATCAGATATATTGGTTCATCAGGGTGGTTGTTGGATATGGTGGTCAGCATCTGTTCCAGTAGCTCGCTCTGTTGTTCAAGCGGAATCAGTGTGGGGATATCTGCAAGGTAGAGGATTCGATTGCCACGATTTTTTAGCGGTGGACGTGAAATCAGTACCCCTGTAGGACCTCCTGCCTGGGCTCTCCCGGCCCGCTCCCACCCCATCTGCTGGAGTGCATCAATGGCACCACTGCGTTCCCATGATGAGCTATTGTTGAGTAGGCCATGCAACAGGACAGCAACCTCAGCCTCTGCCGGTACACTTGCAAGTAACGACAGCCAGAGTGGCAGCAAACTGAATAGCTTTATTTTCATGGCCTGATGATTATATGTTTACTCTGTTAAGTCAATCATTTAGGAAAGCTCTAAAACGTTGACTATGTTTTTTGTGCTCTCTTCAGCTACTCTGTCTAGCGACTCTCCTCGAATATCTGCAATGGCCTGCGCAATTGCTGGAAGCTGTTCGGGAGAGTTTCTCTCACCTCTTGCCCAGACAGGGGGGAGATCAGGCGCATCGGTCTCCAGGGCTATTGAGTGCAGAGAAACCTCACGCACTGTTCGATGGAGTTTGGCTGCATTGGGTCGTGTTACCACACCACCTACACCAATCAGAAACCCCATCTCTATATACTGTTGAGCCTGTTCCAGGCTTCCACTGAAAGCGTGGACAACTCCTCCGTAGTGGTTGTGCTCATGCAGTATTTGAACTGCCTCCTGATGTGCCTTGCGCACATGAAGTAGAAGAGGGCGCTTGTGTTCTCTTGCTATATCCAGTTGTCGGATAAAAAGTTCCCTCTGTCCTTGACGATCACTATCTGGCAGATAGTAGTCCAGACCAATCTCACCTACCGCAACAATATCGCTATTGGATGAGAGCACGGTATCCAGAGCAGTCAAATCTTCCGTCGTATGCTGAGCAAGAAAGAGGGGGTGTAGCCCAATGGCCACCCTTAGGCAGCTCTGTTTTTTACGGAGCTGTAGTGCCTTGTCCCACTGCAGGCTACTGACCCCGGGGATGATTATCTGATCTACTCCAAGCGCAATACAGTTGCTAATCACCTTGTCACGATCTCTGTCAAAGTCAGGAAAGTCGAGGTGGCAATGTGAGTCAATCATTGATGAATATCAAATACCAAAGGTATTGTATAGTGAGATAATGTTAGCTGAAATCACAAAAATCATGAGTATATAGTATGGACGCGATATCAGACATTATGACACACCACCACCGTGCGTGTGATGAGCTCTTCTCAAATATGGAGAACGCTGTATCTTCTGGGGATTGGGACTCTGCAGATAGTGCATGGAAGGAGTTTCAGGGGAACATATTGAACCACTTCGCCAGTGAGGAGGAGACGCTGTTTCCTGCCTTCGAGGATGTGACAGGAAATAGCCAGGGACCGACCATGGTGATGAAGATGGAGCATGAGCAGATGAGGTCACTGCTTGATGGGTTGAAGCAGGCAATGGAAGAGAGACATGCCGAGCAGGTGCTTGGGGTTGCGGATACCTTGATGATGATGATTCAACAGCACAACATGAAAGAGGAGCAGATTCTCTATCCAATGATTGATCAGGCACTCTCCCCGGCTGAACCCATTATTGATAAATTGACTCTCTCTGCTGAATAGGGCGTGGACATGGTTGAGGGTGAGATCATCTGTGATGTTCAGAATTTACCGGCACCGGAGCCGATGCAGAAGATCATGGATGCTGTAGCAAAACTTGGTGAAGGTGAATATGTGCGCATGTTGCACCGTATGGAGCCTTATCCTCTCTACTCTGTGCTTGATGATATGGAGTTTGACCACCTTCTCTATCTTGATGGCGAAGCCCCATACGAGATCATGATCTATGGCAGGAATGACCAACTGGCCAAAGAGCGGGTGAATGGGCAGTATGGTTAGAGCAGATGATTAACACTGCAAATATCTCGATAGAGAATGCACCACCAATCCATATTCCCTTTCGTTTTATCCTGACCGCTCCACTGTTCGGGCTTGTTTTTTCACTACTGTTACTCTTCTCTGGGGCTGAACTAATCTCCAGCAGATGGAATCCTGGAATGATCGGTGCGCTACATCTCGTCAATATAGGGATGTTGATGATGGTTGTAATTGGTGTTCTGTTTCAGATTCTTCCAGTACTGGGGGGCGTCCATTTTAAATGGCAGGGGACCATATCTAGAGTAATCTATCTCTCGTTAACGGTTGGGGTGCTGTTCTACTCTGTTGGGTTTTTCTTCTCCGAATCCAGTCTTCTCTTCATCTCCTTCATTGTGCTAACTGTTGGGCTGTTGCCATATATACTACTGCTACTGTACGCTCTATTCATGGTTGATAATCCGCCTGAGACCATCTATCTGTTTCGTTATCCGGCCCTTTTCCTGCTGCTACTGGTTGTAGTTGGGGTGGTGCTATTGATAACCCCGGGAATTGGACGTGTAACCCTGTTTCCACTGACCGATATCCATGCAGTCTGGGCGTTTGGTGGGTGGTTCACCCTGCTTCTGATGGGGATCAGTTTTCAGATGATACCCATGTTTCAGGTAACACCAGACTTTCCTGGGTGGATCAAGAAGCTGGTGATTCCATTTGTGGCTGTGATGCTGCTGTTGTGGGGTGTAGTGAGGATGGCTGGGTTCTCTGGTCTGGAGGCAGATATTTTTCTTCTCCTTGCTGCTGGTGCCATGGTGGCCTTTGGTGTTTCCGGCTTACTGATTATCGCCAGGAGAAAACGCAAGATATTTGATGCGACAGTATATTTTTGGCAGTTTTCGTTTATATCCCTGATTATCGGGTCATCCATGCTGATCTACTCACTACTGTTTTCAGGAAAGATTCCAGGATGGTTGGCACTCTTCTGGATCTTCTGTTTTCTGTTGCCGATGGTGTCAGGAATGTTGATAAAAATTACCCCGTTTCTGGTTTTTCTCCATCTGCAGCAAAAGGTCATCAAGGATCCTCAGCAGATGAAAAACCTTGCCAATATCCCAAATATTTTTCAGATCCTCCCAACACAAAGCGCCCGGATACTGTTGATGCTATTCTCTCTATCCGTGGTCGCATGGGGTGGGGCACTGCTCTTCCCGGCTGCAATTCATATTGTAGGCCTGGTTCTGGCTATCTTCTTTGGGTGGATGTTCTGGACCGTCTTCAACTGTTACAAAACCTACTGGGTTAAATTAACCGAATTTGGTATTGCTTAGAGATCATGTAGTTATCAGATGTTTCTGATGTAGTTGCGATGGTATTCCGGACCTATCACATCAAGCTTTTTCAGAGGTAGGGGATATCTACCCTGTTGTTAGTACAATCTTGCCAGTCGTGGAGCCTTCCTCAACCATGCGGTGGGCATCGGCTGCCTGTTCCAGTGGCAATATATGGCTAAGGTGTACTTGAAGCTTTCCAGCCTCAAAGAGCCTGGTGCACTGTTCAAGGATCTCCGTCTGGTGTAGACGCATATCATGCAGAGCGGAGACCAGAGGTGTAAGCATAAGCTCCTGGGTGACCCGCAGGTTGCGACCACGGGCACTTTTCCAGTCAGCCTGCTCTGGAATCTGCAGTAGGGTTACAACCTCACCGTAGTTGCCTGCGGCGCGCAGAGAGTTGTTGAAGGTCTCACCTCCTACAGTATCAAAAACCATGTTGACCCCGTCTTTGCTGCTCCACTGCTGAACGGCCGCCACAAAATCATCCTCTTTATAGAGGATCGCAAGGTCGGCACCAAGTGATTTAACAAATTCAGCCTTCTCTTTGGAGCCTACAGTTGTAGCTATCCTGGCATCAACTGTAGACGCCAGCTGGATAGCCAGATGTCCCACACCACCAGCACCGGCGTGGATAAGAACCTCGTCTTCCGTATGCAGAGTGCCACGATCAAATAGTGATTCCCATGCGGTGATCAGGGCAAGCGGGGCGGCTGCAGCCTCCTCAAAACTCAGGTTTTCGGGCTTTCTGGCAACATAGTGCTCATCTACCACCGCCATCTCGGCATAGTTTCCTGTGGCACCACCCAGGCCGCCATTAAAGTAGTAGACCTCATCACCAGGTTTAAAGCGGGTGCACCCGTCTCCACTCTCTTTGACAACTCCGGCACCATCACAGCCCAGAACATGATGAGGAGCATCAGTGAAGTAGACCCCATTGGCTCGCAATTTGGTATCCACTGGATTAACTCCAGCAGCATTAACCTTAATCAACAACTCATCCGGAGAGCTGATTTCGGGTTCCGGTATCTCCTCATATTGAAGCTGTTCAGCTCCACCAGGAGATCTCATAACAACTGCTTTCATTGCGTTGGGTATTATCCGGCTTGGGCCTCACGAGCACGCTTTGCTATCCGTCTGTAACGTGGATCAGTTGCTGCCAAAATCCCGCCAAGAGACATCACCATAACCCCTAGCCATATCCACTGGATAAATGGCTTGTAGTAGACACGCATGGCCCAGGCATTACTGTTTTTGATCGGTTCACCCATTGCAACATAGAGATCACGGAAAAGCCCCTCATCAATAGAGGCCTCAGTCATAGGCATGCTCTGTACGGTATAGAATCGTTTTTCAGGATGGAGCACGGCAACCTCCTGCTGGTTTTCATCATATACGTACACTAGTCCCTCTGTCGTGGTGTAGTTTGGACCTTGACGCTCCACCATTCCATCCAGATGGAATGTATAGCCTCCAGCCTCAACCTTGCTGCCTGGTTCCATCCGTACATCCTTCTCAATACTGAATGCAGTAGTGAAACCAACTCCGATGATGAACAGTCCAAGTCCTGCATGAGCGACCAGCATTGCTAAATGGCTTCTGGATATTTTCTTGTTTCGGGATGACTTGTTCCAGAAATCCTGAAGCATGGTGATGATTATCCATACCGCAATAGCTGAACTTATACTCAACTGAATGGATGTTGTGTCGAATATCAGGAAGGGGAGAGAGAGGCCAATTATCAGCGACACAAGTAGCGCCGCCTTCTGCTCACCAATAACACGACCTGGCTTGTCAGCTTTCCAGCGAATAACCGCGCTCAATCCAATCAGGAATGACATCGGTAACATGATGGGGACAAATACGGCATCAAAGTATGGAGGGCCAACTGAGATCTTGCCCATCTCTAGTGTATCAAGAATAAGAGGGTAGAGAGTTCCAATAAGTACCGTCATGGTGGCAACCACCAGCAGGACATTGTTTACCAGTAGCAGAGTCTCTCTGGAGAACGTCTCAAATTTACCTCCACCACGAATCATTGGCGCGCGCCATGCATAGAGAGCCAGTGACCCTCCAATAACGATCGCCAAGAAGAAGAGAATAAATACACCTCGTGACGGGTCAGAAGCAAAGGCGTGAACCGATACCAGAACACCGGAACGTACCAGGAAGGTTCCCAGCAGACTTAGGGAGAAGGTGAAAATTGCCAACAGAACAGTCCATACTTTGAAGGCGCCACGTTTTTCAGTCACAGCCAGAGAGTGCAGCAGTGCTGTTCCCATAAGCCATGGCATGAACGATGCGTTCTCTACCGGATCCCAGAACCACCATCCACCCCAGCCAAGCTCATAGTAGGCCCACCAGCTGCCGAGTCCAATTCCCAGAGTCAGGAAGACCCACGCAATTGCTGTCCAGGGGCGAGACCAGCGTGCCCATGTAGCATCCAGATGTCCACCAATCAGTGCAGCAATGACAAATGCAAAAGGCACTGCGAAGCCAACATATCCCATATAGAGGAGTGGAGGATGGATAATCAGCCCCGGATCCTGTAGCAGCGGATTCAGATCACGACCATCAGCAGCAGCAGGGATAAGGCGGTCAAATGGGTTTGAGGTGAAGAGAAGAAATAGTAGGAAACCGATACTAACCAGCCCCATAACTGCAAGCGCACGAGATGTCAGGGTAAATGGAAGACTCTTGCTAAACCAGGTAACTGCAGCACCCCACAGACTCATAAGAAAGGCCCAAAGCAGCAGAGAGCCCTCATGGCCACCCCAGATCGCGCTCACCTTGTAGATCATGGGAAGTTGAGAATTTGAGTTTGTGGCTATATAGCGGACAGAGAAGTCGTCTTGTGCAAAGCCGATCCCAAGCAGAATTATTGCCAACAACAGAAAGAGGAACTGTCCTTGGGCGGCAGGACGTGCCAGAGCCATCCAGTTTGAGATCCCTTTATGTGCTCCAACCAGAGGGATAATCCCCTGAATGATAGCAATTGAGAGGGCAATCATCAGGGCAAAGTTGCCTAGCTCAGGAATCATTGTTTACTCTCCAGCATTCTTCTCTTCCCCTCTTCATGGCCAGCCTCTAGCGCCTCGGCAACCTCTGGTGGCATGTAGTTCTCATCATGCTTGGCCAAGACCTCTTCAGCCACAAAGATTCCATCATTGCCAAGCTTTCCAAGTGCCACAATGCCCTGTCCCTCACGGAAGAGATCAGGAAGGATTCCGGTATAGGCAACAGTCACAGTGTCTGCTTCATCAGTAACATCAAAATTAACAGTTAATCCACCATCACTGTTTTCCGTATCTCTAATCAGGCTGCCATCTGCAACCAATCCACCGAGACGGAAGGTGTGCCCTTGTGGGGCCTCGCCGGCAACTACCTGAGTTGGGCTGTAGAAGAGGTTGATGTTCTCGTTGAGGGCTTTCATCATCAGGGTTGCTGCACCAGCAACAGTCGCGATGATTAGCAGAATCAGAAGGAGTCTTTTTTTTCTTTTAGGTGTCATGGGAAGGTTATTGTCTTTAGGTTAATTAATTATTCTCTTGCCTGATCCGTCTGGCAATGCTCAGTTTAGCCTCACGAGTTGTCCTTAGTGCTCCAAGCAGGTTAAGCAGAAAGACCACAAAGGCAATTGAATATCCTGCTATTACGTAACTGGAGTGGTCACGGATATTAAGTGCAGCGATTGAGTTTGCGTTGACGCTTGCTGCCCCGGAATCGGATTGAAGTTTTCCGGTTACGTGAGCTCCCCAGTGGGTGCGTAGCTGTTTCGGTAGTTTGCCTGCAAAGTTGACCATAATTTTCTCTGCATCATCAGACACCAGGATTTGGTGTTGGTTCCCATCCGACTGGATACTCTCAACATTTCCTCTAAACTCTATCTGTTCGGTTGGAGAGCCTGCAACCAGCTCTGTTGGGGAGAGAATATCTATCCTGTCTGTTGTGGCTGCATGATATGCGACATATCCAATTGCAATCACAGGAATCAGCAGATGCAGTGGACGTACTTTTATATCTGGCAGGTCACGAACCCAGCTGCCACGAGAATCTTGCTGGAGCGAAAGCCCGCGTGCACGAATAAGAGTGACTACAGCAAAAAAGAGAGATAGTGCAACCAGCATCAGTAGCATGGAGCTGAGCATGGTCATCTCCATCGATGGCTTGGCGATTTTTGAGACAGTCGCCCCTTGATGGAGGGTATTCCACCATTCGACCGAAAAGTGGATGATGGGTATATTGACGACACCAACCAGGGCAAGTACCGAGCTGGAGCGTGCGGCATTCTGCCGGTCATCCATTGCGGCACGCAGTGCCATGTAGCCGAAGTATAGAAATAGCAGAATCAGCTCCGAGGTCAGTCGTGCATCCCATTGCCACCAGGTTCCCCAGGTTGGTTTCCCCCAGATTGACCCAGTAAGAAGTGCAAGAAAGGTAAATGCGGCGCCGATGGGGGCGCTGGCCGCAGCAATGGTGTCAGCCAACTTGATTCTCCAGATCAGGAAGATCGCCCCCGAGGTTGCCATGATCATGTAGATCATCATCGAGTTGGATGCTGCTGGAACATGTAGATATATAAGTCTGTAGCTCTCTCCCTGTTCAGAGTGGGTTGGAGCAACTGCAAAGCCGATATAGAGGCCAACAATCATTAATGCAAAGGAGAGCCCGGCCAGCCACGGAAGCAGCTTTCCAGACATTGAATAGAAGTGTTTCGGTGAGGAGAAACGGTAGATAAAATTAGGTAATTTCATGGTAGTTATTGTGGTCAGCTAATACTTATTCGGGTGGAGGCTGCGGTTGCTATGGGGGATAGTGCCAGAGTAAATAGCAGGAGTGCTCCAAGGATATAGATGTAACCATCCACTGGTAGTCCGGCAGCAGACTCATTGACGGCCATTGAGCCAAAAATGAGTACAGGAATATATAGGGGAAGAATGAGTAGCGAGAGCAACACTCCACCACGTTTTAGTCCGACAGTAAGCCCCATTCCAATGGCGCCTACCAGGCTGAGAATAGGTGTCCCCAGTGCCAGGGTTATGACCAGAGTAACCATCGCATCAGTTGGAAGGTAGAGAAGAACCCCAAGGAGAGGAGCAACAAAAATAAGTGGCAGCCCGGTTATTAACCAGTGAGCAATAATCTTGGCCAGCACCAGAACCGAGAGTGGGTGGTGGCTCAGAGTAATCTGCTCCAGAGAGCCATCCTCAAAATCAGAGCGAAACATCCCGTCCAGCGAGAGCATGGCGGAGAGCAGTGCTGCGACCCAGATGATTCCCGGGGCGATGGTCTCCAGTACCGAGGGAGAGGGGCCAACCCCGAGAGGGAACAGGGTTACCACAATGACAAAGAAAAGCAGAGGGTTGGCTATCTCGCCGCGGTGGCGAAAGGCAAGAGTCAGGTCTCGGATCAGAACCTGTAAAAATGCATTTGATAGAGAGCCGGAAGGGGTCATGCGGCGGTTGTCCAGAGGTTGTTGGCCTGTTGGTTGTCAGCATACATCTCGAGGTTGAGAGATTGATAATATTCGTTATCTGTTTTTAGTGGGTGGTGGGTGGTCAGCACAATGATTCCTCCAGCCGCTACGTGCTCCTCGAATATTTTCTCGATCTCTGCAATTCCCTTGCGATCCAGTGCAGTAAATGGCTCATCCAGAATCCAGACAACTGTTTCAGTTGCCAGCAGTCTGGCAAGCGCAACTCTGCGGTTTTGTCCGGCAGAGAGGTGACGGCAGGGGATATCCTCAAATCCGGCAAGCGAGAGCCGTGCCAGAATTTTGTACAGGTCACTATCGCTTTTTGGAGTAGATAGTGCCTGGGCAAAGTGGAGATTTTCCAGTGCAGTCAACTCACCCTTTATACCGTTATGGTGCCCAAGATAGGCAGCATCAGTGTAGTAGTCGGCACGCTCTTTGGTGATATTTTCACCTCTCCAGAGAATCTCTCCCTCACTTGGTAGCATGACTCCACAGAGCAGACGCAGCAGGCTGGTTTTTCCGCATCCATTACGTCCTTCAATCTGCAGGATCTTTCCGGGTTTTATCTCGATATTGAGGTTGCTGAACAGGACTCGATCCCCACGGATGCACTCAAGATCAACTGTCGCCAGACTGTTGTTCAAGTCATGCTTGCTGTTTCTCTTGTTCATGACATCCATTCCCATGTTCAGCACGCCTCCTCGTGCCTGCACTCCTCCCTGAATTGATGCAGGATTCTAGCACATTAGAGGGTAAAAAATACTAGCGCCTGAAGGGGTCACGCAGATCCTGTTGAACCGTTGTGAGACGGTTGGATATGTCGTTCACCTTTTTACGGATTGTGGTCATCTCCTCGTGAACGTCATTCTGAATCATCTGAATATTTCTTGATGATTTACCAATCTCTTTTCCCATGCGGCTAACCCCCTGGACAATATCGGAAAATCCACCACTTAATCTGCTGATGCCACGATTTGCCTCATTCAGAGGAGCCGAGATATCGTCAATTTTTTTATCAAGCTGGGTAATTGCCTGCTGGTTTGCCGCTGTCTGCTCCGAGATGTCATAGACCATCTTGAATAGAAAGATAGCAGCTGCAACCAGAAATAGACGGATAATCAGCGGAGTGTTAAAGGTGGGGCCTGGTCGAGATGGGGGAATGACTACAGGAGTAGTTGAGTTGCTACCACTCTGTTGAGGCTCAACTTCTGGAGTATCTTCATGGTTTGTGTTGCCGTTCACTCGGTTATCTCCTCATCTGCTTTCTGTTGTCTGTCTGCACGTCTGTACCACTCCTGAGCCTTCTCCTTGTCCTCTTCGACACCATCTCCCGAGTCATACATCATGCCCAGAGTGACCATGGAGCCAGAGAGCCCATGTTCTGCTGCCCTGGTAAACCACTCTACGGCAAGTGCCGTATCAACCTCGGTACACTCACCCTGATAGTACATAAACCCCAGGCTGTGCTGAGCAAAAGCATGCCCCTTTTCTGCGGCCTCTTTCATGTATCTGAAAGCCTTGTCCTTATCCTGACTCCACCCCAGACCATTCTGATTGATTATGGCAACCCGAAACAGAGCCTCACTGTTACCCTGGTCGGCCAGCGGGGTTAGATGCTGCATGGCCAGTGCAAAATTTTTGGTCTCGAATGCGGCAAGCCCGTCAGCAAGTTGGAAGCTCTCGGCTTCAGAGTTAATCATGATCCACTCCTTGATAAAGTTCTGTGGAATATAGCAAAGTTTGAAGGATGACTGTACTCTTCTCGTTAGGTAGCCTCTGAAAAATCTTAATGGGATGGGCGTACCGCCTCCTGCGGATGCGTAACACCAAGGGCGGCAGTGACGAGACGTGGACTTAATCATAGGTTCCTTAGCTGTAAACGGAAAAGATCAAGGAGTTAAGTGTGGGACGTTTGGCAATTATTGGTGGCACCGGCCTCGAGGAGATGGATGGGTTGGAAAATGTAGAACGTATCATGGTTGATACCCCTTACGGCCAACCATCGTCGGACTTGATCAAGGCCAAACTCAAAGGGGTAGAGCTTCTCTTTCTCTCTCGTCATGGCGAGGATCATTCAATACCACCACACAAGGTGAATTACCGAGCCAATATCTGGGCCCTGAACAAGCTGGAGGTTGGCTCTATTGTTGCGGTTGCAGCCATAGGCGGTATTACCGAGGCAATGCTTCCAGGCAGAGTCTCGATTCCGGATCAGATAATTGACTATACGTGGGGGAGAGAGCACACCTTTTTTGATGGCCCAGAGGTTGAGCATATCGATTTCAGCTGGCCATACTGCAGTGAGCTGCGAAACAGTCTGCTGGATGCCGCTGGTTCGGCTGGTGTAGATGTTGTGGATGGTGGCACTTACGGTGCTACCCAGGGACCAAGACTGGAGAGTGCTGCGGAGATTGAACGAATGGAGCGTGACGGTTGCGACATTGTTGGCATGACCGGAATGCCGGAGGCGTCATTGGCGCGTGAGCTGGGTATCTGTTATGCCTGTTGCGCGGTCTCTGCCAACTGGGCGGCGGGGAAGAGTGATCGGGAGATCACCATGGAGGAGATTGGTGAAAACCTGAAGAGCGGTATGGATAGCGTTAAAGCAGTTATCTATTCATTAATAGATAGTCAGACATAATGTGTTGAATCAGTTTCCATGGCTGTAGAGACTCTTCAACAGGAATTGGAATAACCGGTTCCGGCACCAGTTCAGATATTGATTCAAGATTATTCTCATCCGAATATCTTTGTTTATTCAAGAAGATATACTTTATATCTAAACCTCTATCGAGTATTGCGTGGCGAGCCATCAGAACCTGATTTACCGCCCCCAGACGATCTTCCGCCACCAGAATCAGAGGCAGACCAACAGCTGTTGCAAGATCTGCATTCAGGGCGTGTTCCGCAATTGGTGAGTAAAAGCCTCCGGCTCCCTCAATCAGCAATAGATCACTGGCTCCCCATTCAGCGCCAGGCCTGCATGCATCCTTCAACATCTCAAGCGTTAGTCTGTTGCCGGAAATTGCAGCAGCGCGCTCAGGAGATACGGGCTGGGTGAAACGGTATGGACAGATCTCGGAGAGACTCTCTATGGTACGGCTTGCAGTCTGGAGAGTGGAGGCATCCTGGGGGAAGAGTTTTTCCCCCTTTGTATCGACAAGGCAACCAGACTCAACCGGTTTTCTTGGGTGAACAGTTATTCCGTTATCTGCATAGTGTGCAGCAATGGCTGCGGTAATCTCGGTTTTTCCGACACCGGTATCTGTACCTGTAACAAAAAAACCTTGCCTCACTCAGTTAGCCGCTCCATCGCCTCACGATATTTGGCAACGGTATTGTCGACTACCTCTTGAGGAAGCTCAGGGCCAGGGTTTTTCTTGTCCCAATCAAGTGTCTCCAGGTAGTCACGCACGTACTGTTTGTCAAAGCTTGGAGGGCTCATCCCTGGATGGTACTGGTCTGCAGGCCAGAAGCGGGAGGAGTCCGGGGTCAGTACCTCATCAATAAGTACCAGATTGCCGTCATCATCCTGCCCAAACTCAAACTTGGTGTCAGCAATTATGATCCCGCGTTCCAGTGCATAAGCTGCAGCCTCGCTATATAGTCTCAGGCTGACATCACGCACCTGCTCGGCCAGCTCCTGTCCAAGCAATCCTGCGGTATATTCAAAATCGACATTCTCGTCATGCTCACCAACATCCGCCTTGGTCGATGGGGTGTAGAGTGGTTCTGGCAATTTGTCGGCCTGCTGTAGCCCCTCAGGCAGCTCGATTCCGCAAACAGCCCCGCTGCGCTGATAATCTTTCCAGCCAGATCCGATAATGTAGCCACGAACGATAGCCTCAACCGGTAGCGCCTTGAGGCGACGAACCACAATTGCATGGTCCTTGATGGGTTCACGTTCGGCTGGATCTGGCAACGCCTCCTCTAGGGTCATCTCTGCAATGTGATTGGGGATAATATCTCTGGTACGGTCAAACCAGAAGTTGGCCACAGATGTAAGAACTGCCCCCTTGCCGGAGATTGGGGTGGGGAGGATGACATCAAAGGCGGAGATGCGATCGGTAGTCACGATCAGCATGTGGTCATCATCAATCTCGTAGATGTCACGGACCTTGCCCTTGTGAATTAGTGGCAGGGAGGTAATGTTGGTATCAAATACAGTGTTCATAATAAGTTCTAAATAGCAGTATCGCTTTTAATCGGAAAGCGGCGGATTATAGCAGGATCCATAAAACAGGAGGTATGAGTTGAAATGGAAGAACTACTTGGTGAGTGAGGCAAACAGTGCAGGCAGTTTCTCTGGCAGTCGCTCTACGTTGTCGATGACCACAAACTGGTTATCAAAGATATCACGCACGTAGTCATCGGCATTGGGGTCGAGTGAGATGCAGTAGGGGTAGATCCCCAGCTCATCCATCTCCTGTACCGCCTTGCGGGTATCATGGATCAGTAGCTGCTCATCCTCCACATCGACATCGGATGGTTCACCATCGGTGAGGATCAGTAGCAGTTTCTTGTCGGCCTTCTGCCCCTTCAGATAGTGGGCGGCATGGCGAATAGCGCCTCCCATGCGGGTGGAGAACCCGGCCTCCATCTTGGCCAGGCGTGCCTTCACCTCATCATCCCAGTGCTCACTGAACCCTTTGATGTGGTGGTAGCGCACATCATGTCTGGAGTTAGAGTGGAAACCGGCAATAGCGAAGGCATCACCCAGCTGCTCAATGGTCCAGGAGAGCAGGGAGGTGGCCTCCTGACAGAGTTCGAGAATGGTCTGGCTGGATCCAGCTACCTTCTCGTTGAGTGATTCAGAGAGATCAATCAGCAACATCACTGCGATATCACGCCCATCATTGCGGTGGTCCATGTTGATCCGTGGATCTGGGGTTGCGCCACTCTTGAAGTCGATCAGGGAACGAATCGCTACATCAAGATCGAGCTCGGAGCCCTCCTCCTGATAACGGATGCGGACATAGTTCTGTGGTTTCAGCAGGTCAAGAATCTGCTTCATCCGCTTTACCAGCCCCTGATGCTTCTCCAGTAGCTCATCGATTTTGCTGGCATCACCAGCGGCGTGCTTGGCCTCATATAGGGTGACCCAGTCAGGACGGTAGCTCTTGGTGTTGTAATCCCACTCCTTGTAGTGGCGGGGAGGCAAGCCATCGACCTCATCCTCGGCCGAGACCTTGCGGTTCTCCTCAAACTGCTCTTCATCGTCTCCGTCCTCGATGTAGATCCACATGTGGCGGTTATCATCCCGGTAACTTACCTCTGTATCAGTGAAGCGGATGTTGGGAAGCTGGTCTGCCTGGCGGCGGGTCTTTGCCACAAACTGGGATCCCAGTACCCCCATTTTTTGAGTAGAGTGCTCTCCGGATTCCATCATCTCATGGAAGCGGTTGGCAAAATCGTTTACCACCTCACTCTGATAGCCATGCTTCGGGTCGAGAATAGCTCGTGAAAGCATTGTCGTGCGGTGGCGAATACAGGACTCATTCTCATGGTCGCAGCTTCCCTCAACTGGGGCAGGGTGCAGGGCCATGAACAGTTTTCTGACTCCGGGATAGCGCTGCATCAGCAGGTATTCAACACGGCAATCCTCCAGCATCATAATGGTGTGGCGCTGGAACGGACTGAAGTTGTCGACGATGATGGACTCGGTCCAGACACGATGGGCTGCAATATGGGCCAACAGGGCACGATAACGGTCAATACCCCCAATACTGTTAAATGGCTCATAGCTATCTGGTATGCGAATGCCATCTGCCGTGTAGTAGGGGAGCTGTGTCTCATAAGGGTTGTAGCCACGGGAGTATGGAACCAGCTGCTCCGGGTCATCCCACATTGCGCGCATATAGAGATCAAGCTCGCGTTCACTGTCGATAAATAGCGTACCACTACGCTCCTTCATCAACATCGCCTTGCTGTCGGCAGTCTCCAGGGCAAAATACTCTTTCTGTCGATCAGGGTTATTGTTGTAATACTTGATGCCGTAGTCGGCCCAGTTGGCCAGCCCGTCAACACTTACCTGATGGAGCAGGTAGGGAGCCTGCTGCAGAAACTCAGGCAGTCCGGGGCTGGGGAAGGTGGTGTGGTGGCCATGGATTGAACTCGCAGTCTCCTCTGCCAGATGGTTGACCAGATCAAAATACTCCTCCATCTGCTCTTCTGTAGGCAGACAGCGGGTAACCTCATTCAGCGAATTGAGGAAGGGGATGATGGAGTTTCCATTGGGGGAGCGGGACATGATCCAGACCTGGTCCGATGTCTTGCCTATGAACTGCTCACCTACACGATCTGCCATCTCCGGCATCTCTTCCAGAAAGATGAGTACGGGCTCCACGCCACGTCCAATCATGCAGACAGTTGATGCACCCTCCAGATAGGTGTCAATCGCCTCTGCAGAGAGGTGAGAAAGTGCATCACGGATGAAATCCTCAAAATGCTCATCAATAATTGGAAAATTGCAGCGGAGCTTTTCCCGAAATGTTTGTAGATCTTCCATATCTATTAGACTCTCCCTAATAAAAGCGGCCTCACGCAAAGGCGCAAAGACGCAAAGAAAGGCGCAAAGTTTTATAAGCCATTTGCCACTCGCTGGATACCTTGCTTAATCAATGGTGCTCCAAAGTTAATCAGTAGTCCCAGTTTCTTGTTTGCCAGTCTCAGATAAGTGAGTAACTGTTTACTATGCACAAGCTGCAGTGTTTCCAGAGACTTCAGTTCAACAATTACACAATCATCGATAATCATGTCAGCTTTAAAGGCTTCATCTATGGTGTGTCCATCATAAAAGAGAGGAACAGCTACTTGGGTCTCCAGTGTATGTCCTCTTTTTCGCAACTCATAGGCCAATACACGTTCATACACAGATTCCAGCAAGCCTGGCCCAAGGTTATTGTGGATATGATAGGCAGTATCCACAATAGAGGTTGCTACCGAGTCCTCTTTTTTCATCTACACGCTTTTCTTAGCGCCTTTGCGTCTTTGCGCGAGGCTGCTGTTGCTGTTCATTTCAGCTGTTACCCAAAGATTGCATCAATCGAATGGTCAAGTGTCTCGCGGATATCAGCATCATCAGTAATCGGGCGTACCAGTGCCATCCGGCAGGCGGCTTTTGCCTCAATCCCCTGGTTGATCAGGTTGGCGGCATAGGCGAGCAGACGGGTGGAGATTCCCTCATCCAGGCCATGCCCTTTGAGGTTGCGGGCTGTCTCTGCAATCTGTACAAGCTTGCCTGCTGTCTCGGAATCGATATTTCCCTCTTTCGCAACAATTTCTGTCTCCAGGCTGGCAGGAGGGTAGTCAAAATCGAGGCCGGTGAAGCGTTGTTTGGTGGACTGCTTCAGATCCTTCATCAGGCTCTGATATCCGGGGTTGTAGGAGATCACCATCTGAAAGTCAGGATGGGCATCAATAAGCTCACCCTTCTTGTCCAGTGGCAGGGTGCGACGATGGTCGGTGAGAGGGTGCATCACCACGGTCGTGTCCTGGCGGGCCTCAACAATCTCGTCCAGATAACAGATTGCCCCAATGCGAGCAGCAACTGTCAGGGGGCCATCCAGCCAGCGCGTGCCATTGGCGTCAAGCAGATAGCGTCCGACCAGATCAGAGGCGGTCATATCCTCATTACAGGCCACGGGAATGAGAGGGTTCTGAAGCTTCCAGGCCATGTATTCGATAAAGCGTGATTTACCACAACCAGTTGGTCCCTTAACCATTACCGGGAGGCGAGATGCATAGGCGGCCTCATAAAGTGTAACTTCATCTCCCTGTGCCTCGTAGTAGGGCTCATCCGTAATCAGGTACTGGTCGGTATTGATATCACTCATTATGAAGCTCCAAAAAGTCTGGTTTGAATCTGTAATTCTGTTTGGATAAAGATACTACAAAAATTGTGTTTTATCTTTGTCGAAAGAGAATTGTTATCTTGATAAGAACGGTTGGTTATTGGTAAAAAAAGAGACCCCACAAGGGGGTCTCTTTTCAGCAAAGCGGGGCTCTTATTTATGAACGCCCAGCTTGTCTCTCCATCCTGGGAAGATAGAGTCTGCATCATGAGGGAATGACTCGAATGCGCGAGCGAACTCTTTATGATCCTTCGCGAACTCAATTGGGTCAGCACCCTGTTTCCAGCACTCATAAGACTGGCGCAGTGAAGTTGCACCGGCAGCTGGGCTGTCGATATGGCCATACGAACCACCACCAGAGGTGTTGATGATATTGCCGTGTCCAAGGTTCTCAAAGAATCCAGGCAGACGCAGTGCGTTCATTCCGCCAGAGATGATTGGAGTGGTTGGCTTCATGCCGTGCCATTCCTGATGGTAGAAAGGACCATCTACGCTATCACGCTCAATCATATAAGCGATGATACGGTCATCCTTGCCGCCTTCCATCTTGCCGTAGCCCATTGTGCCTACGTGGATACCGGAAGCACCCATCAGACGAGACATCTTGGCCAGAATAAATGCAGTATATCCACGCTTTGAAGATGGAGAAGTTACCGCACCATGACCGGCACGATGATAGTGCAGATACTGGCTTGGGTACTGACGACGTGCAGTGGTTACCATTCCTGGGCCACCTACATAACCGTCAACCAGGAATGCAACACGAGGTGCATCCTCGCCAAATGTCTCCAGAACAAAATCGGCACGAGCACACATCTCATGATAGTCATCGGCAGTGATGTTGGCTGAGAAGAGCTTGGGTTCACCAGTCTCGTCCTGTGCGCGCTTCATCGCATCAGCAACCAGAGGGATTACCTTCTTCAGTGGGCAGAATACCTGATTACCCTGGGGCTCATCATTCTTGATGAAGTCACCACCGAGCCAGAACTGGTAAGCTGCTTCAGCAAAAGGCTCAGGGCGCAGGCCCAGCTTAGGCTTGATGATGGTGCCCGCAATGTAACCACCATTGTCATGGTCACGTCCCAGCATAGTCCACAGGTCATTGATCGATTTAGAAGGACCATCAAACAGCTCCAGCATCTTGGGTGGAACGTAGAAGTCCTGCATCTGCAGGTCTGCACAGTCGCCCATGCCCTGATTGTTACCAATCGCCAGCGTCAGGAAGGAGACGATCATGGCGCGACCGTCAATCACATTGCGGTCGAACAGCTCGATAGGGTAGGCAATTTTCATGATGCCTTCAGCTTCATCAATGAAATAGACCAGGGCATCTACACCCTTGGTGAAGTCATCAGTGGTGCTAACCTCTACATTGGTGCCGGTAGAAGACTCTGCAGCAATGTGTGCAGCAACCTCCAGGTAACCGTAGCCGGCGGCTGGGTGCATGGTGTAGGCGGTAAGAATATGCTTGCCCCCTGCAAGTAGCTCATCTTCGTCTAGACTAAGGTCTGCATAACGTGCGGATTGATCCATTCTATTCTCCTTGTATGGTCTCAATGGTTAATTCTGTTGTCTGTAGATACGTGGTATCCCAAACCAGTAGTTGAACATTAGTGGCGGACAACTATAATTAACAGTAAATCTTTTTGATTGTTATCATAAGTATTTATTTATAGTTAATCTATTTTATAATTTAACCATATGTCACTAAATGTCACCTTTCGACAGCTCCGGGTATTCGAGTCGGTTGCACACCACTCAAGTTTTACCAGAGCCGCAGAAGAGCTCCATCTTACACAACCCGCAGTATCAATGCAGATTAAACAGCTGGAGGAGAGTCTCGGCCTTGCTCTGTTTGACCACTTGGGAAAGAAGATCTTTCTGACTGATGCAGGGAGTGAATTCTTCAAGACCAGTCGCTCCATCAGCCGACAACTATCCGAGGCAGAGGAGTTCATAGAGGAGATCAAGGGGATCCACCAAGGGCACCTCAATATTGTGGTTGCCAGTACCGCCAACTCGTTTGCTACCAACCTGCTGGCCACCTTTATTCAGCGTCATCCGGAAATCACCTTCTCACTGGATGTGACTAACCGTCAACGCCTGCTGGAGTCTCTCTCTGCAAATGAACCTGACCTCGTCATAATGGGGCAGCCCCCGGAGAAGCTCGACGTGGTGGCGGAGGCCTTTATGGAGAACCCTCTGGTGATTGTGGTGGGGAAGAACCATTCACTATTCAGGAAAGAGATTTCATTCACCCCGGAAAAGATACAGAAAGAGAGGTTTGTGGTGCGTGAGCAGGGGTCTGGAACCAGGACAGCGATGGAGCGTTTCTTTGAGGAGCGCGGCCTCCAGCTGGAGACCCGGATGGAGTTCGGTAGTAATGAGGCGATCAAACAGGCGGTACAGGCGGGGCTGGGGCTGGCAATGGTCTCCATCCATACTATTCAGCTGGAGCTCGAGGCAAAGGTATTGCGGGTGCTGGAAGTAAAAGATCTGCCAATCCAACGCCAATGGCATCTGGTCTATCGCAAGGGTAAGAGGCTATCGCCGGTGGCTGAGTCATTTCGGCAGTTTGTTCTGGATGAGGGCTCCTCTCTTGTGAGCGAGGTAAGGTAGGTGGCGATACTGGACATTCTCCATCGTGGCGACCCAAAACTTGAGATTCGTGCCAGGCTGGTTACCGATTTTGACAAGACGTTGAGAACAATAGTTTCCGATATGTGGGAGACAATGCATGAGAGCGAAGGGGTTGGACTTGCTGCCACCCAGGTTGGGATTGATCTTCAGCTAGTGGTGTTTGGTATGGAGAGCTCTTCCCGTTATCCCGATAGTGAGTCAATTCCATATACGGTATTGATCAATCCGACAGTAGAGCCGCTGGGGGATGATCTGGAGGAGGAGTGGGAGGGGTGTCTCAGTATCCCCGGGTTGCGTGGTCTGGTGCCACGTTACTCGCAGATCAGATATTCCGGAGTTGATATCGATGGAAAACCATTTGAATGCGAGGCGGCAGGATTCCACGCCCGTGTAGTACAGCATGAGTGTGACCATCTGCTCGGGATCCTCTATCCCGAGAGGATGGAGAATCCACAAGAGCTGGTTGCTGAGGAGGATCTGGAGGATATTACCTGATATAATTGGTCGGGAATAACAGATGGCTGGAGTGGTATGTTTATGACAACAATTTTTTTTGAAGATCAGAAGCGCCAGAAACTGCTGGACGATCTGCTTGAACACTGGTGTAGTGAGTATTCTGGGTTTCATCGTGAGCAGATGGAGCAGGTATTGCTGAACAACCTGCAGGGGTATCCAACAGAGCGGCTACAGGCTGCGATGGACGATATCAACGAATAAAAAACTCAGCGCTTACGCACGACAGGATTCAGGGCATGATAATTCCATTCATTGAGGGGGACGGTATTGGCAGGGATGTCTGGACAGCGGCGCGCAGAGTCTTTGATGCGGCGGTTGACCAATGCTACGGCGGCGAGCGCACAGTTGAGTGGATGGAGGTGCTGGCTGGAGAGAAGGCTTTCAGGCAGACTGGAGAGTGGCTTCCCGCAGAGACCCTGCAGGCCTTCCGTGACTATCATGTTGGCATCAAGGGGCCACTGACCACCCCGGTTGGTGAGGGGATGCGCTCCCTTAATGTTGCCCTGCGTCAGGAGCTTGATCTCTTTACCTGTCTGCGTCCGGTCCGTTACTTCAGTGGCGTTCCCAGTCCGGTCAAGCATCCAGAACGGGTCGATATGGTGGTCTTTCGTGAAAATACAGAAGATATATATGCTGGAATTGAGTATCTGCACGGCACAGACGAGAACGAGAAACTGAAGTCCTTTCTGATTGATCAGATGGGGGTGGATAAGATCCGCTTTCCCGATAGCTCGTCATTTGGGATTAAACCGGTCTCCAGGCAGGGTTCCGAGCGGTTGATTCGTCAGGCGATCCTCTATGCGCTTGAACACGGTCGGCCCTCAGTGACTCTGGTTCACAAGGGCAACATCATGAAGTTCACCGAGGGGGCCTTCAAGAGGTGGGGGTATGAACTGGCCGAACGTGAGTTTGCCGATCAGACTTTTGGCTGGAACCAGTACGACAAGATCAAGAGTGAGGATAGCGAGGATGCTGCCAATGCAGCACTAAAAAATGCCGAAGCTGCCGGCAAGTTGATAATCAAGGATGTGATTGCCGACGCCTTCCTGCAGCAGATTCTGTTGCGACCGGCCGACTACTCGGTTATCGCTACCCTTAACCTTAATGGGGATTACATATCAGATGCCCTGGCTGCCATTGTTGGGGGGATAGGTATTGCGCCTGGTGCCAATATAAACCAGGAGAGCGGCCACGCCATCTTCGAGGCAACCCACGGTACTGCCCCTAAATATGCGGATCTGGATATGGTAAACCCAGGCTCCATGATTCTCTCCGGAGCGATGATGTTTGAACATCTGGGGTGGGGTGAGGTCTCCGAGATGATTCAGAATGCCCTGGAAGAGGTGATCTCCAACAAGACGGTCACCTATGATTTTCATCGACTGATGGATGGTGCAACAAAGGTCACTACCTCAGGTTTTGCTGACGAGATTATTAAGGTGATTAATTCTTGAATACGAATGGTTGCATAAGTATTGACGATATTGCCTGTACAGTACGCTCAGGCACATCCCTGTGTCGCTCTACTGTGGCCGTCCATGGCCACAGAAGACTGTACATACAACACCGTCAACACTTATGTGGCTACAGTAATTGATCATGCTGGAATCATATAACAAGGAGGCGGAGGAGAGGGCGGCACAGGGCATACCCCCAAAGCCACTCACTGCAGAGCAGACCTCAGAGCTGGTATCCATGCTTGCAGATCCAGAGCTTGAGGGAGAGAGTGGCGCATTTCTGCTTGAGCTGCTCAGAGAGAGAGTTCCACCAGGCGTAGATAGTGCTGCAGAGGTAAAGGCCGGTTTTCTGGCCAGAATAGTCAGAGGTGAGGTGACCTCACCATTGATATCCTCTCTGCAGGCAATAGAGATTCTTGGAACCATGAGGGGTGGATACAATATAAATCCACTTGTTGCGGCACTTGATGACGACAAGCTGGCGGATGCCGCGGTTGAGGCGCTGTCACAAACCATTCTGGTGTATGACGCCTTCACCCATGTTGAAGAGAAGATGAGAGCTGGCAACCCACATGCAGCCACACTCATGCAATCATGGGCAGAGGCAGAGTGGTTCACAGGGCGTAGCGGGGTACCGGAGAGAGTCACCCTGACAGTTTTCAAGGTTCCTGGTGAAACCAACACCGATGACCTCTCTCCTGGAATGCATGCATGGACCCGTCCGGATATTCCACTGCATGCGCTATCCATGCTGAAGATGAGACGGGATGGATTAAGTGAAAAACCTCTGGATGAGATTGAGAGGCTCAAGGAGAAGGGTTTTCAGCTGGTCTATGTTGGAGATGTGGTAGGCACAGGATCATCCCGCAAGTCGGCCACCAACTCGCTCCTCTGGCATACCGGAAATGACCTGCCACATATTCCAAACAAGAGAGATGGCGGCTACTGCTTTGGGGGCAAGATAGCACCTATCTTCTTCAACACCCTGGAGGATGCTGGAACCCTGCCGATCGAGATGGATGTCTCCCGGCTCGATATGGGTCAGGTGATTGATCTCTACCCGCTACGGGGGGAGATTAGAGAACACGATACGGATGAGCTGATTACCACCTTCTCACTCAAGACAGAGGTATTGCGTGATGAGGTTCAGGCGGGTGGGAGAATTCCCCTGATCATCGGACGGGCCCTGACAGAGCGGGCGCGTGAATCACTGGGGTTGGGCCACTCGACAGTTTTCATCTCGACACTGCAGAGTGAGCCGGCAGGTGGATATACCCTGGCTCAAAAACTGGTGGGGAGGGCTTGTGGTCTCAAGGGTGTTGTTCCGGGCGACTACTGTGAGCCAGGAATATCCACCGTGGGTTCGCAGGATACCACCGGCCCCATGACTCGTGATGAACTGAAAGACCTCGCCTGTCTGGAGTTCAGTGCCGACCTTGTAATGCAGTCATTTTGTCATACCGCAGCCTATCCGCGCCCGGTAGATATCGAGACTCAACAGACCCTGCCCGGGTTCATGATTCAACGCAACGGCATCTCGCTTAAACCGGGGGATGGCATCATCCACTCCTGGCTGAATCGCATGCTGCTGCCAGACAGGGTCGGTACCGGAGGCGACTCCCATACCCGTTTCCCGCTCGGCATCTCCTTTCCTGCCGGCTCCGGTCTGGTCGCCTTTGCGGCCGCCACCGGGGTGATGCCGCTGGATATGCCGGAATCTGTTCTGGTCAGATTCAAGGGGGAGATGCAGCCCGGGATAACCCTGCGTGATCTGGTCCATGCAATCCCGTATATGGCAATCCAGCAGGGGCTGTTGACGGTGGAGAAGGCGGGCAAGAAGAACATATTCTCTGGACGGATTCTGGAGATAGAGGGGCTGGAGGAGCTCACCGTGGAACAGGCCTTTGAGCTGACCGATGCTACAGCAGAGCGTTCCGCCACTGCCGCAACCATCAATCTCAGTGAAGAGAGTGTTGCCGAATATCTGCGCTCAAACAGTGCACTGTTGAAGTGGATGGTCGATCAGGGGTACCAGAGCAGGACAACCCTGGAGCGCAGAATTGATGCGATGGAGTCATGGCTTGAGGCCCCCGAACTGGTGCGGGCAGACAGTGGGGCAGAGTATGTAGAGACAATCGAGATTGATCTGGCGGAGATAACCGAGCCAATTCTCTGTGCCCCCAACGACCCTGATGACGCCCGCAAACTGTCAGAGGTGGCTGGAGAGAAGATTGACGAGGTCTTTATCGGCTCCTGCATGACCAATATCGGCCACTTCCGGGCTGCAGGACAACTGCTGAAGGGGGTTGATGAGCTGCCGGTAAGGCTCTGGATTGCACCACCAACCAAAATGGACAAGGGGCTGCTTGTAGAGGAGGGGGTATACAAAACTTTCGAGAGGGTTGAGGCGCGACTGGAGACTCCTGGCTGCTCGCTCTGCATGGGAAATCAGGCCCGTATAGAGGACAACAGCACTGCACTATCCACCTCAACCAGAAACTTCCCCAACCGTCTCGGAACCGGAGCCAATGTATATCTGGCATCTGCCGAGCTCTCCGCAGTAACAGCAATCATGGGGCGAATCCCTAGCGTAGACGAGTACATGCAATACGCAGACGAGATAACCGAAAATTCGGCAGAGATCTACCGTTACCTTGATTTCAGCAAACAAGGGCCGCTGTAACCGGTTTTACTGTTTTATCTCTTCCAGCAATTTCTCAATTTTCCCTCTGCGCTCCTCGCTGTCACCCATCTCTTCAACTACCCTGAGCCGATCCTGCCCACTCAGCTGATACCGTTTGGGTTGCTGCTGAATTATGGTTATGAGCTTTAGTGGATCCACCTTGTGATCCTTGCCAATCAGCAGTACGGCACCATCATCACTTATCTCGATCTTGCTGACACCCAATGGAGCCGCCACCAGCTTCAGAGCTGTAGCATTCATCAGATTTTTTGCCACTGGGGGCAACAGTCCAAAGCGGTCCACCATCTCAACCTGGAGCTCATTCAGTTCATCCTGGTTGCGGGCTGCAGCAATTCGTTTGTAAAGTACCAGTCTGGCATTCACATCCGGGAGGTAATCGTTTGGAAGCAGGGCGGGCTCACCGAGATCAATCTCTACCTGCTGTTCAAGCGGCTCCTCCAGATTGGTTTGAGTGCCGCTCTTGAGGTCTTCAACTGCCCGCTCCAGCATCTCGGCATAAAGATCAAAACCGATCTCCTGCATGCGCCCACTCTGGTCATCTCCCAATAATTCACCAGCACCACGAATCTCCATATCATGAACTGCCAGAGTAAAGCCGGCCCCGAGCTCCTCCAGCGACTCAATTGCCTCAAGCCGTTTGACTGCATCAGGAGTGACCTGGTTTTTTGGGGGAATTATCAGATAGGCATAGGCTCGATGGTGAGAGCGCCCAACCCGGCCACGTAGCTGATATAGTTGAGCTAACCCCAGGCGATCAGCCCGATCCATGATGATGGTATTGGCAGTCGGTATATCGATACCGGTCTCGATGATGGTGGTGCAGACCAGAATATTGAAGCGACGGTGGTAGAAATCCTTCATCACTCGCTCCAGATCATGCTCTCGCATCTGTCCGTGAGCAACCTCTATGGTCGCCTCCGGCAGGAGCTCACGCAGCTCTCTGGCGGTCTTGTCTATGGTCTCCACCTTATTGTGCAGAAAGTAGACCTGGCCACCACGACGAATCTCGCGCAGACAGGCTTCGCGAATCAGTGCTGGATCCCATTCGCGGACAAAAGTCTTGATAGCAACCCGGTTGGTTGGTGGAGTGGCGATAATGGAGAGGTCACGCAGACCGGACATGCTCATGTTGAGGGTGCGTGGAATAGGGGTGGCAGTCAGAGTAAGTACATCAACCTCCGAGCGCAGCTTCTTGAACTGCTCCTTCTGGCGCACCCCGAAGCGGTGCTCCTCATCAATGATAACCATCCCCAGATTCTTGAATTTGACAGATTTCTGGATCAGCTTGTGGGTACCAATTACGATATCCACCTTGCCACTGGCCAGCTGTTCAAGAGTATGATTAGTCTCTTTTTTTGTCTTGAATCGAGATAGCACCTCGATCTTGAATGGCCAGTCGGCGAAGCGGTCACTGAAATTCTCATAATGCTGCTGAGCCAGCAGAGTGGTAGGGACCAGCACAGCAATCTGGCGTCCACTCTGAACCGTAAGGAACGCTGCGCGCATCGCCACCTCGGTCTTGCCGAATCCGACATCACCACATATAAGGCGGTCCATGGGCTGTTCAGAGACCATATCCTCAACTACTGCATCAATGGCATCTGCCTGGTCCGGGGTCTCCTCAAACGGAAACTGGGATGAAAACTGTTGATACTCGATATCAGGTTCTGATATTGCATGCCCCTGTTTGGCAGCCCGACGGGCATAGATCTCCAGCAACTCTGCAGCAACATCACGTACCTTCTGCGCAGCCTTCTTGCGCGCCTTCTGCCACTGATCACTGCCAAGACGGTGAATAGGGGCCTTCTCCGGGTCGGTTCCAGTATAGCGACCAATCAGATGGAGCGAGGTTACCGGCACATATAGCTTGTCACCTTTGGTGTACTCAAGTAGCAGATATTCAGCCTGACTGCCGCCAGCATCCAGGGATACCAACCCCCTGTAGCGGCCAATGCCGTGGTCAAGGTGGACCACAGGGTCCCCAATCTTCAGCTCCGAGAGGTGGTGAATTACTGCATCTGCATTGATGCCACCCTTTTTGGAGCGTCTGCGTCGCTGCAGAACCTGCTCTCCAAACAGTTGTGACTCTGTAATAACAGCTATTGACGGCCTCTCCAGCAGGAGGCCGTCATCCAGCGGAGCCACCATAATGGAGAGCGCCTCCTCTCCATCCAGGAATTGACTCCAGTCAGTTACGGGGTGGGGGTGAATTGAGCGGGCACGAAACAGCTCCAGCAGAGCCTCCCTTCGTCCAGCCGACTCTGCAGCAATAACGGTACGACCACTAAACTCCTCCATAAATCCGGTAAGCCGCTGGAGTGGATTATCGGATCTGGAACTTGCCCCCAGCTGCATCGGTTTGCGGCTCTGCAGATTAAAATGGCCGGCTCTCTCTTCACTCTCAAAACGGTCCAGCTGTGCAATGGGGGAGCGGTTGATGGCTGCAAACAGCTCATCAGTTTTCAGAAAAATCTCATCAGGCGGAAGAACCGAGCGACTCTGGTCAAAGAACTGATCCTGATGGCGTTCGTGAATCTCCTCCCGGAACTGGTTGGCGCTGCTCTCTATCTCCTCTCCGCAGACAAGAAGATGGCGCTCCGGCAGATAATCAAACAGGGTGACAGTCTCATCAAAGAACAGTGGTAGATAGTACTCAATGCCGGATGGGGCAAGCCCCTGGCTAATATCTCTGTATATCGCACTCGCCTGGGGGTCACCCTCAAAGGTTGCACGCCAGCTGCGACGAAAATGGCTTATCCCATCCTCGCTCATCGGGAACTCCCGGGCCGGCAGCAGATTGATATTCTCTACCTGGCTGGTTGTACGCTGGCTCTCCGGGTCAAATATTCTCAGTGATTCAACCTCGTCATCAAACAGATCTATCCGGTAGGGGGCATCTGCACCCATAGGGAAGAGATCGATGATTGAGCCACGAAAGGCATACTCGCCATGTTCAATAACCTGGGATACTGAGTGGTATCCGCTCTGCTCCAGACGCAGTCTCAATTTATCCCGATGCAGATTTTCGCCAGTCGAGAGGCTAAAAGAGTGGAGATCAACATATGTTCGTGGCGGAATGCGTTGCATCACTGTAGGTGCTGCAGCAAGTACAATGCCCCGTTTCATGGTGGGGAGCCTGGTCATCACCTCAAGACGGCGAGAGGTGATGTCGGGGTGAGGAGAGAAACGGTCGTATGGCAGGGTCTCCTGGTCCGGGAAGGTGAGGATCGGGATTGAGGAACCACCCCCATAAAAACGTACCTGCTCCTCAAGTATATTAAGTGTCGGAGTGTCCTTGACCACCACCAGCAGCGGGCCATCAGCTCTCTCTGCCGCATTTTTAATCAGCAGGCCTGCAGCACTTCCATAGAGCTGTGCCCAGTGAATTCGATCACCATCACCCTTGGGGAGTGGGGGGTGGAGAATGGAGGTGGTGGAGGGGGTAGCCATCTGCGCATTTTAACTGGATCCACGATTAGAAACGCGAAAAATAGGGACCTTCATGTATACTGCAGCGATGATTCGAGGACTGGAATTCCGTATTGGCCTGCGCTATACGAGGGCACGCCGGAAAAACAACTTTATCTCCTTTATCTCCCTGACCTCGATGTTGGGGATTGCGCTGGGCGTGACCGCTCTCATTACCGTGCTCTCTGTAATGAATGGCTTCGAAAAAGAGCTTCGTGAGCGTATTCTGGGGATGGCCGCACATACAAGCCTGCTCGGTCTTGAGGATACTCTGCCGCGCTGGAGGGAGGTGGCAGAGACAGCAATGGAGAATGATCAGGTGCTTGGTGCTGCCCCCTACATAGAGGGGCAGGGGATGTTGAGTAGTGGTGATCAAGCCTTTGGGGTGATGATCCGTGGGATTGACCCTGCCGAGGAGCGCAATGTCTCCGAGGTCTCGGAGCAGATGGTGGAGGGGGAGCTGGAGGCACTTAATCAGACTCGCTTCGGCATTGTTCTGGGGACTGAGCTGGCATCCAGGCTGGGCGCAGGTCTCGGTGACAAGGTGACCCTGATGATTCCAAAAGGGAGTGTTACTCCAGCCGGATTGGTGCCGCGCATGAAACGCTTCACTGTAGTGGGGCTGTTTGAGGTGGGGATGTACGAGTTCGATAGTGGACTGGCACTGCTTTCGCTGCGAGATAGCGGAAAACTGTTCCGCATGGGTGATGAGGTGACAGGGGTGCGACTGCGCCTGAGTGACATGTTCAAGGCTCCAGAGGTGAGCCGAGAGATTGCAAACGACTCAAACAGGGCGTTCAGGGTGACAGACTGGACCCGCCAGCATGCCAACTTCTTCAGCGCCATCCAGATGGAGAAGCGGGTGATGTTCATAATCCTCATGCTGATTGTGGCGGTGGCTGCATTTAATATCGTATCAACCATGGTGATGGTTGTTACCGACAAAGAGTCTGATATCGCAATCCTCCGCACCCTGGGAGAGCGCCCCCGCGATATTCTTGCCATCTTTATAGTCCAGGGAACGGTGATCGGAGTTGTGGGAACCCTGCTTGGCGTTCTTGGAGGGATCTCTCTGGCTCTCAATGTAGAGACCCTGATCCCGGCTATTGAACAGCTGTTCGATACGCAATTCCTCTCGGCCGATATCTACTACATCAATGCCGTCCCATCGGACATGCGCTGGTCGGATGTAACCATGATTGCCGGGGTTTCGTTGGTGTTGAGTCTGCTAGCCACTATCTACCCGGCATGGAAAGGGTCACGGGTACAGCCTGCGGAGTCACTGCGCTATGAGTGACGGACCAGTTCTCCAGTGTCGTGACCTATCCCGCACCTTTGATGACGGCAGTAGCCGGGTTGAGGTGTTGCGCAGAGTTGAGCTGTCACTTGCCAAGGGAGAGAAGATCGCAATTGTCGGCGCCTCCGGCTCAGGAAAATCGACCCTGCTTCACCTCCTCGGAGGGCTGGATCTGCCGACCAGTGGCGCGGTCAAGATTGACGGGGTTGATCTCGCCACACTCTCGGAGAACAGAAGAAGTCACCTCCGTAACCGCCAGCTCGGTTTTATCTACCAATTTCACCATCTGCTTCCGGAATTCACCGCCCTGGAGAATGTCTCCATGCCGTTGCTGATCAGACGAACCTCGCGTTCCGAGGCAGAACAGCAGGCGGCAGATATTCTGCGGCGGGTTGGTCTGGGGCATCGTCTTGACCACAAGCCTGCAGCGCTCTCCGGTGGTGAGCGTCAGCGTGCAGCCGTGGCACGGGCGCTGATCACCAATCCACTGGCAGTGTTGGCGGACGAGCCCACCGGAAATCTGGACCGGGAGAGTGCAGAGCAGGTATACGATCTTATGCTGGAGCTAAACAGAGAGGTTGGAACCAGTCTGGTATTGGTAACCCACGACCAGATGCTTGCCAGCAGAATGGACAGGGTGCTCAAGCTGGTAGATGGGGTGCTGGAGGAGGGTTAAGAGGAGCGTCTCAAAGAGGCCCGTCTTCTCCACTGACGTCCCACATGCCAGATCCAGAACCAGCGCATTCCGAAATATCCAATTGTAGCGGCGATAACACCGTTAAACAGACACCCCAGCAGAAAGGGCTTCCATATAAGTGGCAGAATGGTCTCCAGCCAGCTATAAGAGAGCTCAAACTCCACGTTGATGGGTGGTGTTCCGAGCATGCTGGATCCAACCCAGTAGGCGAACCAGAACAGAAAGGGCATGGTGAATGGGTTGGTGACCCAGACCAGTCCAACCGCTATTGGCAGATTTACACTAAAGAAAATTGCGGCGGCAGCGGCCAGAATCATCTGGAAGGGTACAGGTACCCACGCCATAAAGAGCCCAACCCCAAAGGCCCCGGCAACCGAGTGACGATTGAGATGCCAGAGATCAGCAGAATGCAGCATAGTGCCAAAGATACGAAGGTGCTTGTGCTCCCGTATGGTTTCATGGTTCGGCATATACCGTTTAATGATATGTTTTGGCATATTCTCTGATTATATTCACTGTACCTTATATATTCCATGATACATATCAAAGGTTACAACTTAATTACAAAAATTCCACCTGTTGCAGTTGCTGCGGTTTCACTGCTGTTTGGCATGGTAATGCTGTTTCAGCAACAGCAGCTGCCGTCACCAGTATGGGGAGTTATTCTGCTCCCCCTTGCTGTTATCAGTCACAGAACAGAGTGGGGGCGCCCGCTTGTCTGGCTGGTTGCCGGATTCCTCTGGGCAGCATTCATGGCAGAGCTGCGGCTTGCGGTCTCCCTGCCTGATGAGCTGGAGAAAAAGGATCTGCAGCTAGTAGGAGAGGTGGTAGATATCCCCCAGCGCAAGAGTAATGGCTCACTCCGGTTTCTGTTCCAGATAGAGAGTGCTGAGTACAAGGGAGAGCTGGTTGATCTGCCAGCACTTGCCCGCATCAGCTGGTATCGTACCCAGAGAGAGGTCAAGGCGGGCGAGAGATGGTCACTGCGGGTTCGTCTCAAGCAACCACACGGCTTTATGAATCCAGGAGGTTTCGATTACGAGAAGTGGCTATTCCAGCAAGGGATCCGTGCTACTGGATATGTACGTAAGGACCCGGGTAACAGAGTTCTGAACCCATCTTCATCAGGCCTGGATTCACTGCGTGCAGAGCTCACCAGATGGATTGGTGAAAACAGCAGATCAGAGCGTGCAGACGGTATCCTCTCGGCACTGGCCGTTGGCGACAGACAGGGGATTGAAGAGAGAGAGTGGGATGTATTCAGGCAGACCGGCACCAGCCACCTTATGGCAATCTCCGGTCTCCATATTGGGCTGGTATCGGGATTGTTCTTCTTTCTCTTTCGCTGGCTCTGGTCCATACCGAGCAGACTGTTGCTAATGGTTCCGGCTCAGCAGGCTGGGGCAGTTGGTGGTTTTCTCGGTGCCCTGGGGTACGCCGCCCTTGCAGGTTTTGCCATCCCTACCCAGCGCGCCCTGATTATGGTCTCGGTTGTTATGGCGATGATTTTGCTAAAGAGGGCTGTTGCCCCGTGGACAATATACTTCACCGCACTGATTGCGATTCTGCTGTTGGACCCATTTGCAGTTCTCTCGGCCGGTTTCTGGCTCTCGTTTGGGGCGGTTGGGCTCATCCTGTATGGGGTGGCAGAGCGCAGGGGGGGCGAATCAAAGTGGCTAACCATGATTCGCATCCAGTGGGGTCTTGCGATCGGAATGTTGCCAATGCTGCTCTTCCTGTTTCGCCAGGGTTCACTGATCGCCCCTGTTGCCAATATTATCGCTGTGCCTTGGGTTAGCCTGATTGTTGTTCCGCTAAATCTTCTGGCATCACTGCTTCACCTGCTCTCAATATCTGGGGCCGAGCAACTGCTGCGGTTATCTGCAGAGATGTTTGAGTGGATATGGCCGCTACTGGAGTGGTTTTCAGACCTGGCTCTATCCCACTTCGGTTTTCACCAACCGGAACTATGGACCGTACTATTGGCTATGGTTGGGGCAATTCTGATTCTCTCTCCTGTAGGCTGGAGCAGACGCTGGCCAGGAGTTGTTGCCCTGCTGCCTCTGCTATTGCTCTCGCCAGAGCGACCAGACAAGGATGAGGCCTGGGTGACAGTGCTGGATGTGGGGCAGGGGCTGTCGACGGTAGTCGAGAGCATGGACAAGGTGATGGTCTACGATACCGGAAACCGCTTTAGTGCAACCTTCAATGCTGGTGATGCGGTAGTGGTCCCCTTTCTGAAATCCAGAGGGTGGAAGAGGGTTGATCTTCTGGTCATCGGCCATGATGACCGTGACCATATAGGCGGTATGGATGCCCTGATGAAAGCACTGCCAGTTGTGGAGTCAATATCATCTGTACCGGAACAGGTTACCGGCGCAACCAACTGTCTGGCTGGTGAGAGCTGGATGTGGAATGGAGTCTCCATTACAGTTATCCATCCGGATAGTCCGGACCGCTTCAAGGGCAATAATGGCTCCTGCGTAATCAGAATAGATGCAGGTGGTGAATCGCTGCTGCTGACCGGGGATATAGAGAAAGAGGCAGAGCACCATCTGCTGTCAACATCTCCAGAGCTGCTCGATGTTGATGGAGTGGTGGTCCCGCACCACGGCAGCAACACCTCATCAACTGCAGAGTGGATAGATGCGGTATCTCCCGCTTGGGCGGCCTTCCCGGTAGGGTACAAAAATCGTTACCGTTTTCCAAAGCAGAAGGTGGTAGAGCGTTACCGCAGAGGCGGAGTCAGGCTGTTTGAGACCGCCCATACCGGCTCCCTGCAGATCCGTCTGGGGAGAGCCGAGCTCCCAGTTCCATGGCGTCAATTCAGCCAAAAGATCTGGAGTGATGTAAACTGACCAAACCTATGATTCGGCAATTTTTTGAAACAGTCTGGTACGACAGGCAGTGGTACAAAAAGAGACCACTCTATCTGCTGCCAATGATTGTGCTGCTCCCCGTAAGCTGGCTTTTCTGCCTGTTGGTGGAGATCCGTCGCAGCGGTTATCGCACAGGGCTGGTAAAGAGCAGAAGGGCGGCAGTGCCGGTTATTGTGGTTGGTAATATCACTGTCGGTGGCACCGGCAAGACCCCACTCATCATCGCTTTGGCCAGCTGGCTTCAGCAACAGGGATACCGTCCGGCTGTGATTAGCCGCGGTTATGGTCGCAAGAGCACAGAGGAGATATCCAGGGTAAGCGTAAATAGCAGTGCCGAAGAGGTAGGGGATGAGCCGCTACTGATCGCCTCCACAACCGGAGTACCGGTATATGTTGGAGTAGATAGAGTGACTGTTGCAGACCGGGCGGTTATGGACCAGAGCTGTGATCTGATCCTCTCTGATGATGGACTTCAACACTACAGAATGGGCAGGGATATAGAGATCGCAGTCATAGATGGCGAGCGTCGCCTGGGGAGCCGCCTCTGCCTGCCTGCAGGTCCTCTGCGTGAAAGGGCGAGTCGTCTGCAGCAGGTTGATGTTGTGGTGGTAAATGGCGATAACATGAGGCTCCAGCCGCAACCGCTCTATCTGTTGGGAGAGCAGTCTAGCGAGAAGATATCGCTGGATGATATTACAGGCAGGACCGTCCACGCCGTTGCCGGAATAGGCAACCCGGAGCGTTTTTTCACAATGTTGAGGAGCGCTGGTATCGAGGTAATTACCCATCCGTTTCCTGACCATCATCAGTATAATGCAGAGGAGCTGAATTTTGCCGATGGCCACCCTGTGGTCACCACAGAGAAGGATGCAGTCAAGATGAGAGAGCTGAATTTGGGGCAGGGGATAGATATCTGGGTAGCCCCGGTAACTGCAGAGCTGGACGAAAAGATTACACAAAAGCTGAAACAGAGACTAAGTAATCTCTGAAAAAGCCCCATGGGATGGGGGTTTGGGGGATAATCCCTTCCCCCATAGAACAACTTGTAAGGCTAATAGACAATGGTAGACAATAAATTACTCGCTATACTGGTGTGCCCACTGTGCAAGGGGCCTCTGGTCTACGACAAGCCAAAACAGGAGCTGATCTGCAGAGCAGACAAACTGGCCTATCCGATACGTGACGATATTCCGGTTATGCTGGAGGACGAGGCACGCAGAGTCAGCGCAGAAGAGCTTGAATGAAATTTAGTGTAATCATCCCTGCCCGTTACGGCTCCAGCCGGCTTCCAGGCAAGCCGCTACTAGATATAAATGGCAAACCAATGGTTGCCCATGTCTGGGAGCGAGCCAGAGAGAGTGGGGCCGAGAGAGTACTGGTTGCAACCGATGATGAGCGCATCAGAGAGGCAGTGACCGCGCTAGGGGCAGAAGTATGTATGACCAGAGCAGACCACACCTCTGGCACCGACAGGCTGGCAGAGGTCGCAGAACAGCTACAGCTGGACGCTGACGAGATTGTGGTAAACCTTCAGGGTGATGAGCCGCAGATGCCTGCGGAGTTGATCAGGCAGGTCGCAACAGATATGGACAGCCACCCTGATGCCTCTGTGACCACCCTATACCAGCCAATTACCGCACAGAGAGACCTCTTCGACCCAAATGCAGTAAAGGTGGTAATCGACGAGGCCGGTTATGCACTCTACTTCAGCCGTGCCCCCATCCCGTGGGACCGCGATAACTTTACCGACAATCAGCAGGGGCAGCCCACACGACACTACCGCCATATCGGGCTCTACGCCTACCGGGCGGGTTTTCTTCACCGCTACACCCAGTGGCCAGCAAGCCCGCTTGAACAGATAGAGTCACTGGAGCAGCTAAGAGTTCTCTGGAAAGGGGAGAAGATACATCTAAGTGAGGCCCTGCAGGACCCTGGTCACGGAGTAGATACCGCAGAAGATCTTGCCAGGGTAATGGTATAAACAAGATTAAAAACAATATTTATCTAACTGATAAAAAACCACAAAAATATCCAATTACATCTATTCTCAAAACAGCATGGCTTAATATAGCATTTTTGCTATAATTAGCCCATGAAGTGGCAGGTAGAGACGTTAAATCATGTGGTAGATCGAGAGCTGGAATCTCTGGAACCCTCACTGAAGGCCAGGTTCCTGCATATCAGCGAACTGCTGGAGACTTTCGGACCTGAGCGGGTTGGTGCACCGCATGTTAAGCATCTTGTTGATAAGCTCTGGGAAATCCGCATGAAAGGAAAGAGCGGCATAGCCCGAGCTATCTATGTCACAGTTACCGGTCGCCGGATTGTGGTTGTCCATGCCTTTGTAAAAAAGACGCAAAAGACCCCAAAGGCGGCCATCAGACTTGCGCTTGAACGTGTGAAGGAGATACAGATATGAGCAGTATTGCCAAACTTAAAAAGAAGTGGATGAAAGATCCAAAGGTCAACGAAGCCTTTGAAGAGATGGAGCCAGAATTCGAGGTTGCCCATGCCTTAATCGCTGCACGGGTCGAAGCTGGCCTCACCCAGGAGGAGGTTGCCAAACGCATGGGAACCACACAGTCCGTTGTCGCCCGCCTTGAGGGTGGCCGCACACTACCCAGTATCAAAAGCCTGTATCGGTATGCTGAGGCAACAGGAACAAAGCCGGTCATCCATCTTGTTCATGGCTGATCCACATCTCTGGGCAAGTAACAACCGACATCTATACTTCCCAGTTAGTGCCACAGTTTTTTCAAATACATTTTGCGGTGATTAAGGGGGGTATTCACCGCAAGGTCAAGATTAATCACCGCATAATTTGCGGTGATTAAATGCGGGGCTTTTGAGGTTATGCCATTTATGGCATATGAAAGTTCGTTTGGTGTTATTGGCGGAGAGAGAGGGATTCGAACCCTCGGTACGTTTCCGTACACACGCTTTCCAAGCGAGCTCATTCGGCCACTCTGACATCTCTCCAAATAAGGTGCGCAAGGATATACGGAAGACCCATTTTCCGCAATGGAAATCTATTTATGAGCTCTCACTATCCTTCTGGATCGTGCGGCTGATTCATACTTCTCAGCTCTATCGGTAACTCCTGATGTAGTTGCACCACTGTCTCAAATACATATAATGGCCTCGCCCCGCCATTGGAGGAGGATGATCACTTTGGTGGAGAGGGGCACCACTTCTACCTGTACAGCTTCGCCATATCCCGCGTCTTCTTCTTGAACCACTCCTGCATGTGTGGCGGTTGCAGCACCTGTACCTGAGCCCCATAACCCAATAGCCACCAGTGAAGCTGCTCCGTCTCCTTTACTCGGGCGGAGACAATGACCCAGTCGTCATCAAACGGGCGTACCCCCTGGTTATGTGAGATCGGCGTCTCCTTGAGGGCCTCAATCACAAAGTTATTGGCCTTGAACTCCAGATCGATAAAATCACCCAGCGGATAGTCAAACGCCCCCTGGTTGATATAGTGGTCCAGCTTGAAACCCTTTGGCGGTACCACCTTCTCATCCAGAGGGGTAGCACTGCGAAAGCGGTGCAATGCAAGCTGGCGCACCTCTGGATAATCCCTGAGTGTAGCCACCAGATAGGTAACCCCATCCCGAAATACCAGACCAAGCGGGCTGACTGGATACTCCTTTGATGTCCGCACCCCACGCTTCAGATAGCGCCCCTGAAACTTGCGGTCATGGAGCAGAGAGTCATAGATCACCCTCAACACATTCTCATCCACCTTCGGCTGAATCAGGCGCTGATTACGGGGCACTACTCGCACCTTCTCAGTCCAGTTGGTGAGGTCACCAGACTTGCGCAGGATCTCCCGGGCCTGATCAAAGTGGTGGGCAAGGTGTCCGGTGATGGAGCGGGGGAGTTGGTCATAGAGAAACAGTTCGGTCATGAACATGGTAAGCGCAGTCTGTGGTGCCATCCCCGGGATATCCAGCATCTCCGCATCCTCCGCCCAAAACCACCTCTGGGTGCGGCCATCACGTTCGCTGCGTAGATCAAAGATAGAGGCCAGCGCATTAAGATCACGCTGCACCGTGCGTGTAGTAATCTCGAACCCCTCCCCAGAGAGTTGATCAACCAGCTTGGTTACCGTAATGGAGCGTGGTGAACGCGGCACCAGCCGCAACATCTCAATCTGTCGTAGTGCTGAATCCGGCATATTCTATCCTCCCAAATAGACGACATAACAAGTCGTATTTCCATCATACGCCTGTAATCCGGTAAACATCAACCGGTTACACCAAAAGAGAAATGAAAATGCCCGCCCCTTCTCAAATCCTATCCCGGATAAATACCACAAAAACATGCAATTACATCTATTCTCAAAACAGCATGGCTTAATATAGCATTTTTGCTATAATTAGCCCATGAAGTGGCAGGTAGAGACGTTAAATCATGTGGTAGATCGAGAGCTGGAATCTCTGGAACCCTCACTGAAGGCCAGGTTCCTGCATATCAGCGAACTGCTGGAGACTTTCGGACCTGAGCGGGTTGGTGCACCGCATGTTAAGCATCTTGTTGATAAGCTCTGGGAAATCCGCATGAAAGGAAAGAGCGGCATAGCCCGAGCTATCTATGTCACAGTTACCGGTCGCCGGATTGTGGTTGTCCATGCCTTTGTAAAAAAGACGCAAAAGACCCCAAAGGCGGCCATCAGACTTGCGCTTGAACGTGTGAAGGAGATACAGATATGAGCAGTATTGCCAAACTTAAAAAGAAGTGGATGAAAGATCCAAAGGTCAACGAAGCCTTTGAAGAGATGGAGCCAGAATTCGAGGTTGCCCATGCCTTAATCGCTGCACGGGTCGAAGCTGGCCTCACCCAGGAGGAGGTTGCCAAACGCATGGGAACCACACAGTCCGTTGTCGCCCGCCTTGAGGGTGGCCGCACACTACCCAGTATCAAAAGCCTGTATCGATATGCTGAGGCAACAGGAACAAAGCCGGTCATCCATCTTGTTCACGGCTAACCCTCTTCTCCTTTTTGAGAGATTAGAGCAGTTACACAGTTCTTTTTACAGCCTCCTGGTAATTGTTATCTTCAGGGCTTGAGTAGCCGTAGCAACCATACTCAATAACAGGATAAGCCTAATTTTCAAATGTCATCTCCAACTCTCTTAACTCTCTTCTCAGTGCTGCAGACCCCGGTACAGGAAAAGGAGCTGCCCGGTTAACTGCCTGTACAACCGACAAATCAAATGCCTCATTACCACTTCTGCTAACTACTGTGACCTTACCAACATGACCACCAGGAACAAGGGTTACCTTTACTCGGCATGAACTATCTTTTGGCGCACTTTTTGGCCTATTCCAGACCCGCTCAATCTGCTGACGAATGGTTGCTCGCAATTGTGCCAGCTTCTGTGAGTCAGACTCTCTTCTGGAATTAGTGATTTGTTCACTCTCCAGATCAGCCTCCTCAAGCATCATCTCCTCTCGCAACATCTTCTGTATACGCCTCTCTTTTGCCTTTTTCTCCACTGAGTCAATACCAAATCGATAGATGTTAGAAAGGTTGATTGCGGCCTCGGGATAACCGAGTTCAACCGATTTTTTGAGCAATGCAATAGCCTCATCAGGCGCCGTCTTCTCTTTAATCAGTCGCATTCCCTGTTGCATCAAGACAACCGCTTCATCCGGATAATTCTCTTGCTCCCACAGCCAATGAAGATACATTGCCAAAGCATCTTTTTCCCCTGCCTCCAATAGAGTATTCAGAAGCTCGAGTAGCTGATTTTCTTGGCGGCTGTCTGCGTGCCTCATTCCCGCCTTTACCTCAAGGTAACTATGCTTATCTTCACCAACAGTGGTCAACAAGTCATCACCATGACATTGAGAACAGTAAATCGCATATAACTCTTGCCCCCTTATCAGCGCTTCACTTTGTAGCTGATAGGGGGTCATTTTATGAAGGCTGATCCAGTCCTCAATCGCTTGATCAACAATGTGCTGATGCAAATGCTCCATTTGGGATCTTTCCTCAATAGATGATGGGATGCCGACAAACTCAATATCGACCCATTCACCAAGATTGTCCCCATCACTAGCAACTGTTGTAAGCCACATCGACAATAGCGACATCGGCTTCTCGGGTTTAATGGAAATTACAATCTTGTCTGGCTCTCCAAACACCCACTGGATCGCCTGCGAGGCAATATCAATATTACTGAGCAATGCCTGTTCGATTTCAGCCTTGTTATTCCCCTTAACCTCTGTGATTTTTCCGGCCTCTTTCATTAAAGAGATCTCTTGCAAGATAATGGCAGCTCGATCTCTGATCATTGCTCTATTCAGCCCCAGTTTCTCTTCAAGCAGTTGGAAGAGGCGCTGTATAACTCCTAGATCAGCAATCTCATAGTTCACCTCATGAAGCGTAAGGCTCGCGACAATCGCACCCACAGCCTCATCATCATCGAGATACTCCAAATTATTCAAAATTGCGCGAAGTATTCTCTCCCCTCCAACCAGTGAACTCCCTTTTACTGAAAAAAAACCGGGAAGATCAAGCTGGTTTGATGTCTTACAGATATTGTTCTCACAACTGGTCTTCAAGGTGATGTTTGCATGAACTTCATCAAGAGAGATCCCGGTCTTTTGCTGAATCTCTGCGACAACCACAGGGTTGAGATGCAGCTCAATATTGTGTATTTCGATATCTTGCTCAATTAACTGAGAGTCACGAACGACAATCTCATCGATCTCTATCCATACCTCTCCGAGTTTCCCGGCGACCACGTCACGGATAACAGGAACCCCATCCCTCTCATCCGCCACATAACTAACCATCGAACGAATTTCACGCTTCTCCTTGTCGCTGAGATCAATATACTGAAATGCCTCGTCGAACCATTGCTCAACAAGCTCATTAGCGCGTTCAGTTGGTGTCGGCCCATAGAATGTCGGACGAGCAATCGTGGAGAGAATTTCCTTTTTGATCTCCGCAAACTCATCCTTCGTTAAGGCTCCTGCCTGATGAAGCTTATGGAGCAGTTGAATGTCTTCTAGTGCAGAGTGACCGCTTCTCTCGACAGCAGATGCGTCATCAAGAACAAGAACAACAGCGAATACGATAGAGAAGATTCGTACAGTTATCGCCCAGCTTATGGACTTAAAAAACATGTTCACTCGATTACTCTCCAGCATTCTTCTCTTACCCTCTTCATGGCCAGCCTCTAGCGCCTCGCAGCCTCTAGCGCCTCGGCAACCTCTGGTGGCATGTAGTTCTCATCATGCTTGGCCAAGACCTCTTCAGCCACAAAGATTCCATCATTGCCAAGCTTTCCAAGTGCCACAATGCCCTGTCCCTCACGGAAGAGATCAGGAAGGATTCCGGTATAGGCAACAGTCACAGTGTCTGCTTCATCAGTAACATCAAAATTAACAGTTAATCCACCATCACTGTTTTCCGTATCTCTAATCAGGCTGCCATCTGCAACCAATCCACCGAGACGGAAGGTGTGCCCTTGTGGGGCCTCGCCGGCAACTACCTGAGTTGGGCTGTAGAAGAGGTTGATGTTCTCGTTGAGGGCTTTCATCATCAGGGTTGCTGCACCAGCAAGTGTCGGGCCATAGAATGTCGGGCGAGTAATCGTGGGTTCAGTTGGTGTCGGCCCATAGAATGTCGGGCTAGCAATCGTGGAGAGAATTTCCTTTTTGATCTCCGCAAACTCATCCTTCGTTAAGGCTCCTGCCTGATGAAGCTTATGGAGCAGTTGAATGTCTTCTAGTGCAGAGTGACCGCTTCTCTCGACAGCAGATGCGTCATCAAGAACAAGAACAACAGCGAATACGATAGAGAAGATTCGTACAGTTATCGCCCCGCTTATGGACTTAAAAAACATGTTCACCCGATTACTCTCCTTGATGGACTATTGATGAGCTCCATGCCACCAAAACATAGAACAGCTCTGCTCACCACATTATGACACAGCACTGCCTCTATTATGTTTTGCAGCAGGAAATATGCTGACATTGCAAAGCAGGGTTACAGTCCAGAATTATAGTGGAGAGCCGTGTAGTTGCGTCTCTCCCAGCCCTAACTCCAGCAGCTGTTCGCTCAGCGTAATCAGCAGCGGGGCCGGTGCTGCTATATAAAAATCACAGCTCTCTATCGGAACGTCCTGTTGCAGTTGCTGGATTAACTGGGTAGCGAGCGCTTTGGGGTCAGAGGTGATCGGCTCAATCCACTGGTAATGGAACGGCTCCAGAACAGAACCCCAGGAGCGGGCGTGGTTATGCAGATAGGGCTCCTCTCTGGATAGCCAATAGAAGGAGAGCGGATTTTCCATATCCAGTGAGATAAAGTGTTGGATCAGGCTGCTGATGGGGCCAAAGCCGCTCTCCCATGCGATAAAGAGCTGGTGTCGATCACTCTTCTCATCCAGCAGAAATATGCCCTGTGGCCCCTCAATCGTGACAGTTTCCCGATTCTTCAACGAAGAGAAGAGGAGCCGAGAGAAGGGATCATCTTCCTGATAAGGGATATGAAACTCCAGCTCTTCACCGTTACAGGGGCAACTTGCCAGTGGATAGCGGTGTTGGGCCTCCAGGTGGGAGAGCGTTGCATCCTGACCGGCAAGGAACTGAAAGGTGTTGGATCGGGGGGTGCGCAGTGTCAGGATGGCCAGTTCTGGGGGGACTTTATTAATCCCTTTCACCTTGCACTGAATGGTGGCGCCTCTCTTGATAGAAGGAAACGACTTGCGAAGTGGGTGGTTGATCCCAAATTGAAGGTGGTACTGAATCATGAGGCTAGGGGGCACATGAATACTGATCTTGAGCGGTATCTGTTTGTCTCTTCCTACGGTAAGGCTATGGGATATTCTCCAAGCTCATCCAGCTTCCCCAAGTTTCTGGCACCAGACCATACGAGCTGGAAAAGTGGGAAATTTGCCGATCGCTTCAGAGTACAGCTTGCAGATGAGCCATCAACTACTATTACTAGCCATATTTCCAAGGACGGTCACTACTTTATTCATCCCGACCCTTTGCAGTGTAGAAGTCTGACGGTCAGAGAAGCCGCAAGACTGCAGACATTTCCGGATAACTATATTTTTATGGGTAATCGTACTGAGCAGTATGTGCAGGTTGGCAATGCAGTACCTCCATATCTTGCTTTTCAGATTGCGGAAGTCGTACATGATTTGATTATTCAGTGTTAGTGATGTGTAGTTGGTGATGTTAGTAGCAACATAATTATTTGCACACGTTACCCACTCTTAACGCACTTTTTCGACACTTTTTCCGCACTATTTCCGACATGATGTGTCGCACCGATTTTATATGATCGTACTTTCCC